>Ga0209568_1000402_pt1 | contig 15060 bp, 17 predicted proteins | sample WorMetOlspDAHAB2_FD_187406 | JGI IMG/M metagenome (GOLD analysis project Ga0209568, IMG submission 187406) | Marine gutless worms symbiont microbial communities from Max Planck institute for Marine Microbiology, Germany - Olavius sp. DAHAB.2... ...
GCAAGTGAAGTCTGTGCGTAGGGGAATGCCGCGTGCCATGGAAAAACTCCTCTGTTTTCCATGTTGAATCACACCCCGCCTAACAGTCCCTTAATGAGTCAAACTTTTTACAGCTTGGTATAAGGCCGTGAATCTGCTCGCTCCTCATAAGACCGATCGGATCGCCTTGATTCGAAAACAAAATGTTTTCGAATCAAGGCGATCCGATCTAATGTCCGCGCATGTCGGATCAGGGCACGAAAAACGGCGCTGAGGAGGGCCCGAAGACGCATTTCGGTTACCGCGAGGTGCCGGAAGGCGACAAGGCGTCCTTGGTCCGCGACGTCTTCGACAGCGTCGCGCCCCGCTACGATCTCATGAACGACCTCATGAGCCTGGGCATCCATCGCCTATGGAAGGAAGCCCTCATGGACTGGTTGCGGCCGCAGCCGGGCATGAGCCTGGTGGACGTGGGCGGCGGCACCGGCGATATCGCCTTTCGGTTCCTGGAAAAGGGCGGCGGCCCGGTCACCGTGGTCGACATCAACGCGGAAATGCTGGCCCAAGGCCGCGACCGGGCCCTGGACCGGGGGATCCTGGAAGGCATTACCTGGATCAACGGCAACGCCGAGAACCTGCCCCTGGAAGACATGTCCCAGGACGCCTACACGACGGCGTTTTGCATCCGCAACGTCACCCATATCGAGACGGCCCTGGCCGAGGCCAGGCGCGTACTGAAGCCCGGCGGACGGTTCCTTTGCCTGGAGTTCTCCCAGGTCACGGTGCCGGCGCTGAGGAAGCTCTACGACGCCTATTCCTTTAACGTTTTGCCGGCGCTCGGCGAGCGCGTCGCCGGCGACCGGGACGCCTACCAATACCTGGCCGAAAGCATCCGCCGGTTCCCGGACCAGGACACCTTCGCCGCCATGATCGGCAATGCCGGGCTGGCGCAGGTCAAGGTGCGCAACCTTTCCGGCGGCATCGCCGCGCTCCATTCGGCCTGGCGCATATAGGGACGCCCGTCTTGATACGCTCCATTCGCAATGTCCACCGGCTGTTGAAGATCGCCCGCATTCTGGCCCGCCACGACGCCCTGTTCCCGCTGGAGTATTTGGACGTGGCGCCGGCGGTGGTCGCCTGCGCGCGCTGGTTCTCCCGGCGCGACGCCGAGGGCCGGCCGGGGCAGCGACTGGCCCGGGCCCTGAACGAGGCCGGCCCCAGTTTCATCAAGTTGGGCCAGGCGCTGGCCACCCGCTCGGACCTGCTGGGCGAGGAGCTGTCCGGCGATCTTTCCGATCTCCAGGACCGGCTGCCGCCGTTCCCGGGCTCGCAAGCCCGGGCCGCCATCGAGGCCGAGTTCGACGAGGCCATGGAGGACATGTTCTCCTCCTTCGACGACGAGCCCGTGGCCGCCGCCTCCATCGCCCAGGTCCATTTCGCGGTGACCAGCGACGGCCGCGAGGTGGCCGTCAAGGTGCTGCGCCCGGAAATCGAGGAAGCCTTCGCCCGCGACCTGGACCTCTTGAACTGGGGTGCGGGCCTGATCGAGCGGGCCCGGCCGGACCTCAAGCGCCTGAAGCCGCGGGAAGTGGTGGGGACGCTGGCCGCCACGGTGGAACTGGAGATGGACCTGCGCTTCGAGGCGGCGGCGGCGGCGGAGCTGGGCGAGAACTTCGCCGACGACGAGGACTTCGTCGTCCCCGAGGTGGACTGGGGCCGCACCGGCCAACGGGTGATGACCACGGAACGCATCCACGGCATCTCCCTGGATGATCGGGCGGCCATCGAGGCCGCCGGCCATGAGCCGCTTGAGATCACCACCAAGGCGGCCCGGGCCACCTTCAAGCAGGTGTTCCGGGACGGCTTCTTCCATGCGGACGTGCACCCGGGGAACCTGTTCGTCACCGAGGAGGGGCGCATCGCCGCCGTGGACTTCGGCATCATGGGGCGCCTGGATGTGCGCACCCGGCGGATCCTGGGCGAAATGCTGCTCGCCTTCCTCACCCGCGACTACCGGCGCGCCGCGGAGATCCACTTCGAGGCCGGCTGGGTGCCGGAGCACCGCTCCGTGGACGCCTTCACCCAGGCCTGCCGGTCCATCGCCGAGCCGATCCTGGACAAACCGCAAAACGAGATCTCCATCGCCCGCCTGCTGGGCCAGCTTTTCCAGGTCACCGAGACCTTCCAGATGGAGACCCAGCCGCAGTTACTGCTTCTGCAGAAGACCATGCTGGTGGCCGAGGGCACGGCCCGCAAGCTCAGCCCGGAAGCCAACATGTGGCTGCTGGCCCGGCCACTGATCGAGGAATGGATAGCCGACACGCTGGGCCCGGAAGCGCGCATCCGGGGCGCCGTGGAGGGCCTGACGGAGGCCATCGACAAGCTGCCGCGCATGCTCGACGGCCTGGAGGAGACCTCGACCATGATCTCGTCGGGCCGGGTGCGGCTGCATCCCGACACCATCAACCAGCTCCGGCGCGACACGGGCAGCGGCGGCATGACGCCAGCGCTGTTGCTGGGCGCGGTGATCCTGTTGGTGGTCCTGGTGCTGACCAAGCTCGGCTGACCCCCGCCCCAGACATCTTCCCGCCTGCATCTTCCCGCTTGCACCTTCCCCTGTTCGCCCCTAATTTAACCACACTGTTTTTTCGTGAAATGAGATATTTCCCACATGCTTGATGGTAAACGTCTCCTGTTGATCGTCACGGGCGGCATCGCCGCCTACAAGACGCCGGACCTGGTGCGCCGGCTGCGCGAGCGCGGCTGCGCCGTGCGCTGCCTGCTGACCGAGGGCGGCGCCCAGTTCGTCACGCCGCTGACCTTGGGCGCTCTCAGCGAGGACAAGGTCTATCAGGACATCTTCTCCCTCACCGACGAAAACGAGATGGGCCACATCAATTTGAGCCGTGAGGCCGACGCGCTTTTGGTGGCGCCGGCGACGGCCAACATCCTGGCCAAGATGACCCACGGCCAGGCCGACGACCTGGCGACCACGGTGCTTCTGGCCACGGACAAGCCGGTGCTGGCGGCACCGGCCATGAACGTGCGCATGTGGGAACACGCCGCCACGCAAGCCAACCTGGCCACCCTCAAGGACCGGGGCATCACCATCATTGGCCCTGAGGAGGGCGATATGGCCTGCGGCGAATACGGCATGGGCCGCATGTCCGAGCCGCTCGAAATCGTCGAGGCGCTGCAGTCTTTTTTTCGTGAGGGGTCCCGGTTGAGTGGCCGCCGTGCGCTCGTCACCAGCGGCCCCACCTATGAAGCCATCGATCCTGTGCGCTACATCGCCAACCGGTCTTCCGGCAAGCAGGGCCATGCCATCGCCGAAGCGCTGACCCGGCTGGGCTCGGAAACCACCCTGGTCACCGGCCCCACAAGGCTGCCGGACCCGCCAGGCGTCAACGTGGTGCATGTGGAATCGGCCCGCCAGATGCTGGGCGCCTGCGAAGCGGCGCTGCCCGCCGACATCGCCGTCTGCGCCGCCGCCGTGGCCGACTGGCGGGTCGCCGCGGAAGCCGGTGAGAAACTCAAGAAGGTTCCCGGCGAAGGACCGCCGCCCCTGGTGATGACCGAGAACCCGGACATCCTGAGCACGCTCAGCCAGGCCGGCAACAAGCGCCCGGGCCTGGTCGTCGGGTTCGCCGCCGAGACGGAGAACGTCATCGCCAACGCGCAAGGGAAACTCCAGCGCAAGGGCTGCGACTGGATCGTCGCCAACGACGTGTCGCCGGAGACGGGCACCTTCGCCGGCGATGCCAACACGGTGCACCTGGTCACCGCCGACGGCGTCGAGGACTGGCCGAAACTGTCGAAAAAGGACGTGGGCGCGCGCCTCGCCGAGCGCATCGCCGACGCCCTGGCGGACGCCCCGGAGGCGGGCCATGACTGAGGTGTCCGTCGCCGTCAAGCGCCTGCCCCATGGGGACGGGCTGCCGCTGCCGTCCTATGCCACGGCGCTGAGCGCCGGCGCCGACCTGGTGGCCGCCGTGGACGGGACCCTGACCCTGGCGCCGGGCGAACGGACCATCGTGCCCACGGGGCTCGCCATCCAACTGCCGGCCGGTTTCGAGGCCCAGGTGCGGCCGCGTTCGGGCCTCGCCGTCAAGCACGGCATCACGGCGCTGAACAGCCCCGGCACCATTGACGCCGACTACCGGGGCGAGGTGGGCGTCATCCTGATCAACCACGGCACCGAGGCCTTCACCATCGATCGCGGCATGCGCATCGCCCAGTTGGTGGTGGCGCCGGTGACCACGGCGGCCTGGCACGAGGTGGCCGAGCTCGACGACACGGCGCGCGGCGCCGGCGGTTTCGGATCCACGGGCAGCGGGGGAGCGGCCTGATGTTCAGATTATCGAAAAAGGCCCTGTTCGCCGTCGAGGCGGTCCTCGACATCGCCTACCACTCGGGCGCCGAGCCCGTGCAGAGCCGCGAGATCACCCGGCGCCAGGGGATTCCCCGGCGTTATCTGGAGCAGGCCCTGCAGCAGCTTGTCCGCGACGGCGTCCTGGTCGGCGTCCGCGGCCCGCGCGGCGGCTACCGGCTGGCCCGAGAGCGCCGCCGCATCAGCGTCGGTGACATCGTCCGCGTCGTCCAGGGCATGGAGGGCGAGGAGGCGGAGAAGGACGAAACGGAAGGCTCGGAACTGGGCGCCAAGGTGGTCAAGCCCTTGTGGACGGACATGCACGAGACCCTCATGACCCGCCTGGATGCCACCTCCATCGACGATCTCTGCGACCAGGCGGACAAGGCCGGGATCGTCAGCGAGGGCCGGCAAACCCTCGATTTCACCATATGACGGACGGGACCATGGACCAGAACGCAGGGCCGGAGTTCCGCGGCAGGGTTTACGACAGCATCGTCGAGACGGTGGGGGCGACGCCGCTGGTGCGCCTGAAGCACCTGGCCGCCGACGCCGGCGTCCATGCGGACATCCTGGGCAAGTGCGAGTTCTTCAATCCCTTGGGTTCCGTCAAGGACCGCATCGGCCTGGCCATGATCGAGACGGCGGAGCTGGACGGCACCATCCAACCGGGCGCCACCCTGGTGGAGCCGACGTCGGGCAACACGGGCATCGCGCTGGCCTTCGTGGCCGCCGCCAAGGGCTACCGGCTGATCCTGACCATGCCCGAAAGCATGTCGCTCGAGCGCCGCAAGATGCTCATGCTGCTGGGCGCCCAGATCGAGCTGACGCCGGCCGCCAAGGGCATGAGCGGCGCCATCGAGCGGGCCGATCAGATCGTCGCCGAGACGCCGGGCGCCATGATGCTGCAGCAATTCGAGAACCCGTCCAACCCGGACATCCACCGCCGCACCACCGCCGAGGAAATCTGGAACGACACGGCCGGCGCCGTGGACGTGGTGATCAGCGGCGTCGGCACCGGCGGCACGCTGACCGGCGTCGCCGAGGTGATCAAGCCCCGCAAGCCGTCCTTGCACATGATCGCGCTGGAGCCCGAGGACAGCCCGGTGCTGTCCGGCGGCACCCCCGGGCCGCACAAGATCCAGGGCATCGGCGCCGGTTTCGTGCCGGAAATCCTGAACACGGGCGTCATCGACGAGGTCCTGAAGATCGGCAACGAGACGGCCTTCGCCATGGCCCGCAAGGCAGCCCGCCTGGAGGGCATCGCCGTGGGCATCTCGTCGGGGGCGGCCATCGCCGCCGCCATCGAGGTCGCCGAGCGCCCGGAAATGAAGGGCAAGTGTATCGTCACGGTGCTGCCCAGTTTCGCCGAACGGTATCTGTCGACGCCCCTGTTCGACAACCTGGACTGAGCCCGAGGAGCGCACGCCCGTGGACTTCACCGAGGAACAGATCAACCGCTACGCCCGCCATATCCTGCTCCGCGAGGTGGGCGGCGAGGGCCAGCAGAAGCTGCTCGATGCCAAGGTCCTGGTGATCGGCGCCGGCGGGCTCGGCTCGCCCTCCATCCTTTATCTGGCCGCCGCGGGCGTCGGCACCATCGGGGTGGTGGACGACGACGCCGTGGACCTCTCCAACCTGCAGCGCCAGGTGCTGCACGGCACCGCCGATCTGGGCCGCCCCAAGGTCGACAGCGCCCGCGACGCCGTCGCCGCCATCAACCCGGACGTTCGTGTGGTGACTCATGCCGAGCGCATCAACCGCTCCAACGTCATGGAGATCATGAGCGGCTACGACATCGTCGCCGACGGGTCCGACAATTTCGCCACCCGCTTCCTGATCAACGACGCCTGCTTTTTCCAGAAGAAGACCCTGGTGTCGGCGGCGATCCTCCGGTTCGACGCGCAGATCGCCACCTACCGCCCCTTCCCCGGGCCCGGCGGCGAGGAGCCCGGGCCCTGCTACCGCTGCATTTTCCGCGAGGCGCCGCCGGAAGGGCAGATCCCCACCTGCGCCGAGGCCGGCGTCATGGGCGCACTCTGCGGCATGGTCGGCTCCTTCCAGGCCACCGAGGTGATCAAGGAGATCCTGGGCATCGGCGAGAGCCTGGCCGGCTCCTTGATGATCCTGGACGGGCTCGGCGCCATGTTCCGCAAGATCTCCGTGAAGCGCGACGCGGGCTGCCCCTTGTGCGGCGACGCGCCGACCATCAAGGATCTCTCCGTCCATGAATGAAAACGGCGCCCCCGACAAGCTCTCCATCGTCGTCTACGACGGTCATTTCGATAAGGTCCACTACGCGCTCGTCATGGCCTCGGCGGCGGCGGCCATCGGCAAGCCGGTGACCCTGTTCTTCACCATGGAGGCCTGCCGGGCGCTGACCAAGGACAGGGGCTGGACGGCCATGCCGCTTAGCGACACCGAAGGCGACGGCACCGCGCGGGACGCCGAATACGGCGGGCGCAAGGTGGCCACCTTCGAGGAACTCTTGGAGGCCTGCGTCACCATGAAGGTGCGGTTCTTGGTCTGCGAGATGGGGCTCCGGGCCCGGGACCTGACCCGGGCCGATCTGCGCGACGATATCCCCATCGAGGAAGGCGGCGTCGTCACCTTCCTCACGGATGCTTCCAAAGACGGCGCCATGGTGTTCATATAGACGCCTGATCGACATGTGAGGACCATGTGAGGATTGTGGGGCCAGGAGCCCCGGGCGAAGCCATGTCCGAACGACAGCACCACTGGACCGGCGTCTACGCCGAGAAATCACCGGACAGCGTCAGCTGGTATCAGCCGACGCCGGCCCAATCGCTGGCGCTGATCGAACGCGCCGTGCCGGACCGCGAGGTGCGCATCGTCGACGTGGGCGGTGGTGCGTCCACCCTGGTGGACCATCTCCTGGACGACGGCTACAAGCACGTGAGCGTCCTCGATATCGCCGATTCGGGCCTGGCGGCGGCGCAGGCGCGGCTCGGCGAGCGGGCGCAAGCGGTGGAATGGATCCACGCCGACGTCACCCATTGGACGCCGACCCATCCCTTCCATGTGTGGCACGACCGGGCGGTCTTCCATTTCCTCACCGAGGCGGAAGACCGGACCGCTTACGTGGCCACCATGGGCGCCGCCCTTGCCCCCGGCGGCCAGGCGGTGATCGCCACCTTCGCGCTGCATGGTCCGGAGAAATGCAGCGGCCTGCCGGTGGTCGGCTATGACGCGGAGAAACTGGGCGCCGAACTGGGGCCGGGCTTCCGGCTGTTGGAGGAACTGGAAGAGACCCACCGCACCCCCGGCGGCGGCACCCAGGCCTTCGCCTATTTCCGGTTCCAAAGGTCCGGCGCCGCCTGAGTTTAGCCGAGATCGATGCCCTTGGACTTGAGATGCGCGGCGAAGCCGGCCCGTTCCGGCAAGGAGAGCTGCCGGGCGACGTTTTCCGACCAGGTGCATTTCTCCAGCACCCCGTACTTGTCCGTATGGCGCTGCTTGGCCGCCGGCAGGGGGAAGCGGGCGTGGTTGCGATCGTCATAGGCGGCGACGTCCGCCTCCAGGTTTGAATCGTCGTAGCGCTCCCGATGCACCACCACCGCCGGCGGCAGGCGCATGGAGACGTAGCCGGCGCGGGCCGGCCAGCCGACCACCAGTCCGCAGATGGGGAAGACCCCGTCCGGCAGGCTCAGGAGATCACCGAAATCCTCGATGCGGTTGCGCACGTAGCTGATGGGGCAGCACCCGAGCCCGGCGCTTTCCGCCGCATTGATGAACATCTGCATGGCCAGCGCGGCGTCCACGGCGGCGTTCATGAAGGTATCGGCGTTGTTGTTGGCGTAGTCGTGGCCGCGCATCCCGGCCAGGCGGCGGATCCGCCGCACATCCCCCAGGAAGGCCAGGAACACGGGCGCATCGGCGATCCAGGGCATGGAGGGCACCAGATCGGCGACGGCCTTGCGGGTGGCGCCGTCGCGCACCACGACAATGGAATACTGCTGCAGGTTGGATTTCGTCGGCGCCGATTGGGCGCAGGCCAAAAGCAGGTTCAAAAGCCCCTCGTCGATGTCCTGCTCAGTGAAGGCCCGGCAGACGTTGCGGCCCAAGAGGCCCTTGATGGTCCCGTTGGCCTGCTCGGCGTCCACCTCGACGCCCGTGCCGAAGCGGTCTTCCAGCATCTTGGCAATCTCGGACATGGTGAAGGCTCCCTTGTTCAAACGATTTCCTGGAGGCGCCGGCAGACGGGGCCGGGGGCGCCGTCGCCGACGGGCTTGCCGTCGATAAGGACCAGCGGCCGGATGCCGCTCGCGTTGGTGAGCAGGGCCTCCGATGCCCGGCCCAAGTCTTCCGCCCCCAGCGGCCGCTCGTCAACCTCCTGGGTGTCCAAAACGGCGGCGCGCATGACCCCGGGGAGCGCCCCCTCGCCGATCGGCGGCGTCGTGATGCGGCCGTCCAGGACCAGGAAAAGATTGGAGATGGTGGCCTCCGCCAGGCGTCCCGCCGTGTTCAGCAAAAGCGCCTCGTCGGCGCCCCGCTCGCGGGCCTCGCGGGCGGCGATGATGTTGTCCAGGTAGTTGGCGGTCTTGAGGCGGGCCAGCGGCGAATGCTCGTTGCGCCGGGTCACGGTGGCGATGATGGCGGTGAGCGGCCCGTGCGACGGCGGCCGGCGGCGGCCGGTGATGATCAGGCTCGGCGCCGCCGACGGGTCCGGCGCCAATCCGGGCGCGGCGGCGCCCCGGGTCAGGGTCAGCCGGACCAGACCGTCGTCGATGCCGTTTGTCTCGGCGGCCTCGGCCAACAGGGCCGCCAGCCGGTCATCGTCTTCGGCCAAGGCGATCCCCAGTTCTTCGGCGCCGGCCCGGAGCCGGGCCAGGTGTGCCGCCACCCGGCGGGGCTGGCCGGCACGGACCGCGACGGTCTCGAACAGGGCGTCGCCCAGCATCAGGCCCCGGTCGGCGGCGGAGACCGCCGGCGCGTCGCCCTCCAGCCAGGCGCCGTTGACGTAGACCTTCACCGGCCCAATTCCTCCTTCGACCATTGGGGATCCAGGCTGGACAGTAACACGGCGGCCTTGTCGAGGCTTTCCGTGTATTCGTCGGCGGGGACGGAATCGGCGACGATGCCGCCGCCGGCCTGGGCGATGACCGTGCCCTGCTCGATCACCATGGTGCGGATGACGATGCTCGAATCCATGGCCCCGTCGAAGCCGATCCAGGCGACGGCGCCGCAGTAGGGGCCGCGCCGGGCCGGCTCCAACTCGTTGATGATTTCCATGGCGCGGACCTTGGGCGCGCCGGTGATGGAGCCGCCTGGGAAGGTCGCTTTCAGCAGATCCACGGGCCCCAGTCCGGGCATCAGGATGGCGCGCACTTCGGAGACCAGGTGGTGGAGGCTGGCGAAGGTTTCCAGCGCGCAGAGGTCCTCCACCCGGACGCTGCCGATGCGGCTCACCCGGCCGAGGTCGTTGCGCATGAGATCGACGATCATCAGGTTCTCGGCCCGGTCCTTGGCGCTGGCCAGCAGTTCCGCCGCCAGGCGGGCGTCGGCCGCCGCATCGGCGCCGCGGGGCCGGGTGCCCTTGATCGGCCGGGTCCGGACCCGGCCATCCGGGTGCAGGCGCAGGAACATCTCCGGCGAGGCCGAGGCCACGGCCCGGCCGTCGCCGAGTTCGAGATACGCCCCGTAGGGATTGGCCGAGGTCTCGCGCAAACGCCGGTAAAGCATGAAGGGCGTGAGGGGGGCCGGCATTTCGCCCAGGAACCGCTGGGTGATGTTGGCCTGGAAGATGTCGCCGGCGTGGATGTAATCGACGGTGCGGGCGATCATCCCCTCGAAGGTATCGCGCGTCACCTCGGCCCGCCAGCGGCCCCGGGGCCGCCAGTCGACGGGCGGTGGCTCGGGTGCGGCCTGGAGTTTGTCCGCGGCGGCGGCAAGACGATCGGCGGCGGCGGGGCGCCCGGTCAGGCCGGGAACGTCAACGGCCACGAGCCAAGCCTTTTTCCGTCGGTGGTCGAAGGCCGCGACCGTGTCGTAGAGCCCCATGACCATCTCCGGGAGGTCCGATCCGGGCCCCTTGGGCGGCGGCAGGCGCTCCAGATGGCGGCCCAGTTCGTAGCCCAGGAAGCCGACGGCGCCGCCCTGGAACGGCGGCAGGTCCGGGTCCGTCGGCGCCGTACCGGGGCCCAGCGCCGCGGCCAGCTCAGTGAAGGGCTCTCCGTCGCCGGCTTGGATCACCCGGTAGGGATCGAAGGCCACGTAACTGTGGGTGCCGCGGCCGCCGACCATGCGGGCACTGTCCAATAGCGCCGCCGCGCCGTCGCCGGCCAGCGCCGCATAGACCTTCAGCGGGTCGTCATAGGGGATGGGCCGGGAGAGCGGCGTCGACGCCATTAACGGCCCCCGGTCGTCGATGGTGCTAGAACCCTTCGCCGAGGACGCGGTCCGGCGGGTTGTGGCCGTCGATGAAGGTCTTGATGTTGATCAGCACCTTCTCGCCCATGTCGATGCGGCCCTCGAAGGTGGCGGAGCCCATGTGGGGCAAGAGCACCACGTTGTCCAGGGCCACCAGCTTCGGGTTGACGGCCGGTTCGTGCTCGAACACGTCCAGGCCGGCGCCGCCGATCTCGCCGCCCACCAGCATGCGGGTGAGCGCGTTCTCGTCGATTACCTCGCCGCGCGACGTATTGACGATCACCGCGTGGGGCTGCAGCAGCTTCAGGCGCCGGGCCGACAACAGGTGGTAGGTGGCCGGCGTATGCGGGCAGTTGATGGAGATCACGTCCATGCGGGCCAGCATCTGATCGAGGCTTTCCCAGTAGGTGGCTTCCAGCTCCTCCTCGACCTCCGGATGCAGTTGATGGCGGTTGTGGTAATGGATGGACAGCCCGAAGCCGCGGGCCCGGCGGGCCAGGGCCTGGCCGATGCGGCCCATGCCGACGATGCCGAGGCGCTTGCCGTAGATGCGGTGGCCCTGCATGCCGGTGGGCGACCAACCGGTCCACTCGCCGCTGCGCAGCCGGCGCTCGCCCTCGGTGAGGCGCCGCGACACGGCGACGATCAGGCCCATGGTCATGTCGGCCGTGTCCTCGGTCAGCACGTCGGGGGTGTTGGTCACGGTGATGCCGCGCTGGCGGGCCGTGGCCAGATCGATGTGATCGACGCCGGTGCCGTAGTTGGCCACCAGGCGCAGATTCTCGCCGGCCTGGGAAAGGATCGCCGCGTCGATCCGGTCGGTGACCGTCGGCACCAGGACGTCCGCCGACTTCACGGCCTCGACGATATCGGCCTTCGGCATGGGATCGTCGGTGAGGTTGAGTTCGACGTCGAACAACTCCATCATCCGCGTCTCGATGGCATCGGGCAGTTTCCTCGTGACCACCACACGCGGTTTACTTTGCGGCATCAGTCGCCTCCCTGCTGACGGGTATCCCCCAGGCCATAGCAACCCCTTATCGAGATGTCCAGCATCCGTTGGCGGGACCGGCCGGGGACCTTATAATGGAACGCGAATCGCCCGCCATGGCTCAACGCGGTTGTAGAATATGCGCCTCAACACCCTCGGCCGAATCACTCTCCGGTCCTTGCTTGTCCTTCTCCTTACCGGCGTCTTCGCGCCGGCGCTGGCGCAGACCAAGAACTCGGGCCTGCCGCTGCCGCGCTACGTCAGTTTGCGGGCCACGGAAGTCAACATGCGCACCGGCCCCGGCGTCCAGTATCCCGTGGAATGGGTCTACCGGCGCCAGCACCTGCCCATCGAGATCATCGCCGAATACGGCACCTGGCGGAAGGTGCGGGACTGGCAGGGCACCCAAGGCTGGGTGCATCAGAGCATGCTGGCCGGGCGGCGCACCTTCATCGTCACGGACAAGGTCCGCACCGTGCGGGCCCGCCCGGAGGCGGAAAGCCAGGGCGTGGCGCGCCTGGAAGCCGGGGTCATCGGCCGGCTGCTGGCCTGCCCGACGGATTCCGGCTGGTGCCGCGTGGAAGTGGAAGGCCGCGAAGGCTGGCTCCGGCGGGTCGAGTTCTGGGGCGTCTACCGCCACGAATCCCTGGAATAGAACGGCCCCGGCCGGACTTAATCCGAGAAATCAGCAGACAGGGCCGCCCGCACCTCGGCCGGCAGGACCGCCATGTGGGCGTATTTCTCGTGGCCGATGCCGAGCACCGCCTGCACGGAAGTGTCCCGGAACAGGGCGACCTGGGCGTCGGTGAAGGGGAAGTGCAGGAACTGCACGGACGACGCCTTGCCGTCGGCGCTGGTGCGGTCCACGTCTTCCTCCGGGATGCCGCGGATCACTTCGTCGCCCAGCGTGATGGTCACCGTCTCCTCGACGCCGCCGAGTCCGGCCAGGAACGCCTCCCGGCGCACCGGTTCGTCGATCTCGAACATCAGCGTGGTGACCAGCTCGCGGCCGTTGGGGATCAACGGGTTGTAGGCGGTCAACTCGTCGGCCACCTGTTCGTCGCCGCCGCGCTCGATGAACAGCATCTCGTGGACCTGGTGCCACATGGTCTCGTAGTTCTCGAAATAGAAGGTGGCGTCCGGACCGACGCCGAGGCGCCGGTGGCGCTTTGCCTCGGTCATCCGCCGGCGGCGGTCGGCGCGCTCGGCGGCGTAGTCGTCCATGGACATGATGTCTTCGCGGGTGATCTCGGTTTTCGGAGCCATGTCGCAATAGTCCTCGGTCTCAAAGCCCGTAGGCACGGGCCAACAGTTGGATGGGGTGTTGGGCGGTACTCACCTTGTCGGTGGCCTCGCCCAGTTTCTCGATGCCCTGCAGGATATGGTCGCGGGCCAGCGGGCATTCGGAGACCACGTGGCCACTCGCGGCCTTGGCGGCCTGGCGGGCCACCGGCTTGCCGACCTTCAGGCCGACCTCGAAGGTCTCCTTCATGATCCCCCAGGAACCGCCGTGGCCGGAGCAGCGCTCGATGACGTTGATCTCCGTCTCGGGGATCAGGCGCAGCATCTCGGCTCCCTTCTGGCCCATGTTCTGGGCCCGGGCGTGGCAGGCGATGTGCACGGTGACGCCGCCTTCCAGGGGCTTCAGGCCGTCCGCCAGGCCTTCGTTCTTGGCGATGTCGGCGACGTACTGGGTGATATCGAAGGTGGCGGCGCTGAGGCGCTTGATGTCTTCATCGCCGGGCACAATCAGCGGCCACTCGAACTTCAGCATGAGGGCGCAGGACGGCACCAGGGCGATGACGTCGTAGCCCTTCTCGATCCAGGGCTTGAGGTCGGCGGCGGTCTCTTTCGCGGCGTCGGCGACGGCGGCGATGTCGCCCTGCTCCAGTTGCGGCATGCCGCAGCAGCGGGGATAGACGACCTCCGTCTCGACGCCGTTCTTGGCCAGCACGGCCCGCGCCGCGGTGCCGATCTCCGGATTGTTGTAGTTGGCGAAGCAGGTGGCGTAGAGCACCGCCTTGCGGCCATGGGCCGGGGCTTCGGTGGCCACCTCCGTGGGCGCCTTGGCGCGCTCGGTGAAGGTCTTGGCGTGGAACTCCGGCAGCACCGCGTCGCGGTGCACGCCCAGCACGCCCTCCATGGCCGGCCGGGTCAGGTGATTGCCGCACTTCGACGCCCAGTTGGCCAGGCCCGCCGCCTTCGATGCCAGGCGGCCGTTGCGGTCGGTGCGGGTCAGCTGCTTGACGCCGAAGGGCACCCCCGTCTTCTTCATCTCGGCGGCCCGGGCGCGCAGCATGAGGTGCGGGAAATCGATGTTGAACTCATGCGGCGGCACGTAGGGACACTTGGTCATGAAGCACATGTCGCAGAGCGTGCAGGCGTCGATCACCGGCTTGAAGTCGGCGCTGTCGACGGTGTCCAGCTCACCGGACTCGGATTCGTCGATGAGATCGAACAAGCGCGGGAAGCTGTCGCAGAGATTGAAACAGCGCCGGCACCCGTGACAGACGTCGAACTGGCGGCGCAGTTCCGCGTCCAGCTTCTCGGCGTCGTAGAAATCCGCCTCCTGCCAGGGGATGGGATGGCGTTCCGGTGCCTCGAGGCTGCCTTCGCCCATGACACATTCCTCCGAAATGGCCGCGCCGACGGGGCGCCGGCCATGGAAACCAGTTGCTTGGGTTTAACCCGATACGGAAACGGGGGACGCCGTCACGCCCCCCGCCCGCAATTGAACCCGCCCGGGGATCAGTCCAGGGCGTCGAGCGCCTTCTGGAAACGCCCGGCGTGGGACTTCTCGGCCTTCGCCAGGGTCTCGAACCAATCGGCGATCTCGTCGAAGCCTTCCTCGCGGGCCGATTTGGCCATGCCCGGGTACATGTCCGTGTACTCGTGGGTCTCACCGGCGATGGCGGCCTTCAGGTTGTCGGCGGTGCCGCCGATGGCCAGGCCCGTGGCCGGGTCGCCCACTTCTTCCAGGAACTCCAGGTGGCCGTGGGCGTGGCCGGTCTCGCCTTCGGCGGTGGAACGGAACACCGCGGCGACGTCGTTGTAGCCTTCGATGTCGGCCTTCTGGGCGAAATACAGATAGCGGCGGTTGGCCTGGGATTCACCGGCGAACGCGGCTTTCAGGTTTTCCTCGGTTTTGCTGCCTTGCAAGCTCATGGTGCGTGCTCCTTCCTGGGGGGACATTTGAAAATTCATGGCTCAATTCGCAAAACGAAGGCATGGCCTCGTCATCGCCGCCTCGAGGCAGGCTCTTGGCGATGGCTGGTCGCCGAGTTCGATGAGATGGAACCATCTGAGATAGCTGTCCAGGTACTTGGTGGCG
>Ga0209568_1000403_pt1 | contig 15031 bp, 18 predicted proteins | sample WorMetOlspDAHAB2_FD_187406 | JGI IMG/M metagenome (GOLD analysis project Ga0209568, IMG submission 187406) | Marine gutless worms symbiont microbial communities from Max Planck institute for Marine Microbiology, Germany - Olavius sp. DAHAB.2... ...
CGCCACCAAGTACCTGGACAGCTATCTCAGATGGTTCCATCTCATCGAACTCGGCGACCAGCCATCGCCAAGAGCCTGCCTCGAGGCGGCGATGACGAGGCCATGCCTTCGTTTTGCGAATTGAGCCTTTCTTAACCTTCCTGGCCAACGAGCCGGCTGATCGTTTCGAAGGGCCTGTGTTTTCTCGTCTCGAGACCGTTCGGACCCGGCGCGCCTCATAATGGAGCACGACATGGAGATCGCAATACCCGCAAATCCCCGCTGGCCCGTGTCGCGGGCGGTCCCCGCCGGCGCCCTTCGAACTCGCCGGCCAGGCTTGCCCGGCCGACAGGGTCAAAGCAACTTGAACGCCGCGATCACCAGGGCCACCAGGGTGACGTTGGTGGCCACCATCCATTTGATCAGGTCGAGCTTCGCCGTCTCGATGCCGGCCTTGGTCTCCAGACGCAGGGTCTCGACGTCCGCGAGGACTGCGGCGATATCGGCCTTGGTCTCCTGGCGCAGCTTCTCAACGTCGGCCTGCACCGCCGCGATATCGGCCTTGGTCTCCTGGCGCAGCTTCTCGACGTCGGCGCTGGTTTCCAGACGCAGCTTCTCGACGTCGGCCCGGACCGCCGCGATATCGGCCTTGGTCTCCTGGCGCAGGGTCTCGATATCGGCCTTGGTGGCGAGATTGTGCTCGATCAGATGAACCTGCTCGCGCACCACCGCCTCGGCATGCGGCTCGGGCATGCCGGCGCCGGTCAGCCGGCGGATCGCCGCGTGGGTGTCGTATACGGCGTTGGATGTCTGCGCCATGGCCTAAAGTATAGTACCTTCCTTTCGGGTTTGCACATACCGAATGCGCAAGGACGGCTTTGGAGGGCGGCTTTCACGCCCTTCCGGCCCGCCGCCGCAGCGTCTCCGCCGTGCAGCCGAACTTCGCTGCGATCGAACACATCGCCTCCCACGGCGAGCCGTACTCGCCCCCAGGCTCGAAAACCAGACGGACAGCCCGGGCGCGAACCTCCGCCGGATAACGTGTCGAATGTCTTCCCATAACAGCTCCTCCTTCTCACAAGATGGAGCCTCCGGGAAAGCCGGGGCGGTTCAGGCCGCTGCGTGGCGCTGACCTTCGACGACGGGCCGTCGCAATACACCGGCCAGGTGCTCGACATCCTGCAGGCGCACGGCGCGCCGGCCACCTTCTTCGTGCGGGGCGTGGCGGCCGAGCGCCACCCCGAGCTGCTCGCCCGCATGGCCACCGAGGGCCACGGCATCGGCAACCACGGCTACCGGACGCGCGGACCGCGCGGCCTGGCGCGGCTCTACGCGGCGGCCGAGGCCGACGAGGTGGCGCGCACCCAGCAGGTGGTCGAGACGCTGACCGGGCAGCGGCCGCGCTTCTTCCGCGCCCCGGGCGGCGGCCTGGGACGCCGGCTGTGGCGGCTGGTCGAGGCCGAGGGGCTGGAGGTGGTGTACGGCGCCCTGCCCTTTCCCGATCCGGAAGAGGACGCGGCGGCGCAGCTGAAGACGGCGCGCGGCAACCTCTCGCCCGGCGCCATCCTGATCCTGCATGACGGCGGCGACCGGCGGCCCGGCTCGACCCGGCCGCAGGCACTGGTGGAGATGCTGCCGCACCTGCTCGCGGCGCTCGAGGCCGACGGTTTCCGGGTGGCCGACCTGGAGAGCCTGCTCTATGACGAGCGCTGCGGTTGAGCGCCGGCAGCGCGCGATCCTCAGCAGTGGGCCCCAGCCTTCGCTGGGGCTTCGGTCCTGGAGGCAAACGCCGGCGATGCGCCCGAGAGGAGAACGTGCCTTCAAAGCGCCGCAGATCCATGGCACATGACGCCATGCGCCGGACGACGACGGTTCTCTTCTGCGCACTGCTCGCGCTCGCCACTGCGCCGGTCCTGGCGGCCGGGACGCGCGGCTGCAGCGAGTGGCAGGCCATCTACCTGAGCCCGGCCGACGCTGTCGGCGGCCACCAGGCAGCGCCTGCGCGACGGCTTCGTGCTGGAGGGGCCGTTCGAGCGCCCGATCCGCGGCAAGGGACCGGTCGAGGCCTACCGGCTGCTGGGCGAAAGTGACGCCGGCGCGCGCTGACCGGCGAACGGCGTGCGGGAGCAAACAGCGCGCCGCTCGTGCCGCAAGACTGCCGATCTGTCTTGAACACGTCCGCGGCCCTCTTTCACCTTCACCTTGCTTCGACCTGTGGATCCGGCTAGGCTGCAGATCGTCGACGCCGCGCAAGCGACGACCTGGGAAGAGGCACGACACGACGATGCGGATCTGTAAACTTGTGCTGCCTGTTGTCGCCATCCTGGCTGTCGCCGCGGTTGGATCGCCGGCTCAGGCGAGTTGCGACCGACATTATTCGGGCCCGATCGCGCAGGATTCCCCATACTTCTTTGCCTCATCGTGCCGGCAGTGGAACGCCCGCACGGTGCGTATTCGTAACGAAGTCTGCTCGGTATCCAGGGAGGCCGTGGTCTTCTACTGGAGCAAGCTGAACTGGGTATCGGGTGCGTCGGGGATCCAGTATGGCGGCTGCCTGGTGAGATCGGCCTATCTGGCGGGCGCGGTCGACGTTGGTGGAAGCGTCATCCACACCAACGTCGCGCACACCAACGTCGCGCCCAACTACGACACCAACGTTTTCGTCCCCGACCTGGGCGAGGGCAACAAGGTCTACTTCGAATCGGTCGACGGCGGCGGCCCCAGAGTCGAGTCGGGGCAGAAGGAGCCGTTTCATTTCCACGTTCGCTATGCCGAGCAAGATGGCCGGGTGGGCATCGGCGCATCCATGTCCGGGGATCGACCGGTGTTCTTCGTCGTCCTGCCGCCGGACGTGACGTCGGAGCAAGACGTCAAGAGAGCCGTTTCCTCGGAGTATGTTGACGATCTGTTGCCCCTCATCGACCTCAACAATGACGTCTTGGAGAACTATGTCTCGGACGATGAGTACCGGCTGACGTACTTCAACGAGAACCGGTTGAGCGAGCGGAGCAGCATTCGTATCGAAGGCCGGGAACGGCGCGCTTCGTTCGATTTCTCGTTGTCCGGTGCGCTGCGGGACATCGTCCCGAAACTGACCACTTGCATTGGCCAGAACGCGACGATATCGACCTGCTTCCAGGGCCTCGCGCAATGAGCTTCGCCGACCTGGTTGAATTTACCGGGAAGAAGCTGCTGCTCGCACCCTACTACTACAACGCAAAAGAAGTCGCAGCCAGCGGGGCCACCACCGTGGTGGCCCTGGTTCTAGGCTACTTGTTCGGGCGGATTGCTGTTCGCAGATTGTCGGAACCTACCTGCCTCTACATTGCCCTTGGCTCGGCCGTCGTGATGGCAGTTACGTTTCCCGCCTACTGGTTCTGGCTCTACGACATGGGCGGGATATTCTTCTGGCAGTTGTGCTGCCGCGCCGTCTTCATGCTCGCTCTGGGCGCGCTCGCGGCGATTGCCCTCGCCGATCGCGGCGGCAAAGACGAACCCTCGAACGATCAGAGCGAAGACAGCGGAAAGCAGACAACCGCAAACAAGTGACCGGGAAGGCGCTTGCCGCCTGCCGTGGCATCGACACAGGGCCGGAACAGGGGCGACACGTCCGTCAGGTCACCGCCTGCCTGACCTGGAATTCGGTCCGCGCCCAGGAACCGGTGCGCATAATCCCGGCCAAAGTGGCGACCGCGTCGTAGACGTCAACATAGCGGACATAGAGCGGCGCGAAGCCGGAGCGCAGGATGTCGGGGGCGCGGAAGTCACCGATCACGCCGTCGGCGATCAACGCCTGCATGATCGCGTAGCCCTGATCGTGATGCAGCGAGACCTGGCTGCCGCGCATTGCCGCCTCGCGCGGACAGGCCGGCGAGAAGCCGTGGCCCGCGCACAGCTCGTCGACGAGGTCGAGGAACAGGTCGCCCAGGCGGCCGGACTTCTCGCGCAGCGCCGTCATGTCGGCCTCGGCCATGAGGTCGACGCCAACCTCCAGCGCCGCCTTGACCACATCTCCACAGGCGCCACAACACCAACCAGGAGGTCATATCAAAAGGAATCTGGCGGCATGATCAGCGAGCGGAGTACACCTTAACCAAGCCGCCGAGCTGTCCAACGAAGTGGGACCACCTCAGAGAACTCGTCGAGGACGGTGCCGTTGAAGCGCTCAACGACGATGCGGGCCCCCTACCCCACCCACGGCATGGCCTCGGCGGCCCTTCGCCGTTCGAGGCCGCGGGGCCGCCGGTCAAGCGCGTCACGCCCCGATGGCCCAGAACAGGATCAACGATCCCCAGAGAAAGAACACGAACAACGCGGCAAGGATCACCGCTTCCCAAAAGGTCGAGTCCATCACATCACTCCGTCGTCGAGGTCGTCGAGCATCGTGGCCGGGAACGTGGCGAGGACCTGGGCGAGCGGTTCGGCGGGCATGGGTTACTGGACGTGGATCATGTGGGCGCCGACCCAGACCAGCCCCAGGAAGACGCCCAGGCCCACGACGCCGCCCGCGCCGGCGGCGACCAGGAATGCCGTCGACGACATGTCCGCCGCCGTCGCGATGGCGCTGCCGATGCCTGCGCCGCCAGCGATGAACACGATCATGATCGTCACGAGTACCAGCATCTGGATTGTTTTCTCCTTCAGAACCGCGCGTCGCAGTGCGCGCTAATGAGCACCACAGAGGCGGCGCAAGCCGCCGGTACTACGAGCCACCACCCCGAGAGACCGAGCAACGCGCCGACTCCGACACCGGCGAGGGCGCCGACGATCATCGCCTGGATCGCAATAGCCACCGACAGTCAAACAACCTCCTGCGCGCGCGGCCGCCTATTTCATCTTTGCGGGCAGGAAGGCGCGCTCGCCGAACCACCACATGCCGGCGGTGGAGGCGAAGAAGACGATGGAGACGACGATGTACTCGACCAGTTCCAGGGCCTTGTCGGCGCCGAGCGCGCGGAGCGTGCCTTCGTCGCCGTCGAGCACGGCCAGCAGCTCGGCGAAGAACCAGGCGACGATGCCGAGCAGCGCGGTGGTGAGGAACGGCCGGTAGAGGGTCCGCACGGCGCCGACCCATGGCCAGCGGACCGTCTCGCCGGCGGCGATCTGGTCTTCGTAGCTGGCCCGCATGCCGGTCTCGCGGGCGGCCTCCTCGGCGATGGCGAGCTCGTTCTCGGTCTCGGCCCTGCCGCGTTCCAGCTCCATCCTGTGCAGTTCGAGGGCGCGCCGGTGCTCCTCGGCGCGGAACAGGCGTTCGGCCTTGGCCCGGCGGCTCTCGCCCCAGATCTTGATCACCGAGGACACCAGCCCGAGGCCGATCCCGAGGATGCCGCCCGAGGCGCCGCCGGTGATCAGGCTCGCAAGAAACTCCATGTCTCTTTCCCTTTCTCGGTCCACCAGCGCCGGCCCGATCGGTCGTCGACATGGAGGAACGTGGCGTAGAAGCCGAAGGCATCGAAGCCCGCCTCGCGGCAGCGCGCGAACAGGCGCCGGCGCTGGCGCTCGTCCATGTCGGAGGCGTCGACGTCGAGGGCGAGGCGCAGATGCCGGCTGTGGGCGGCGCCGCCGACCCTGCGGTTGTGCACCGAGCAGCGGTGCGCCGAGTTGATGCGCAGCGGCCGGGCCATGTAGGCTCGCACCCTCTGGATGGCGTCGAAGATGCGGCTGTCGAAGTAAAGCTGGCCACAGTGGCGGCAAGCGAACTCGGCGGGCTGGAAGTTGGGCCAGCGCCCCTGATCCCACGGCGCGTCCCGCCAGTGGCGGTGGAAGCCGATCTCGTGGCCGAGCGGTCCCTTGCCCGCGCGGGCCGCTTCCGCGAGCCGGCCGGGGCGCGTCGTCACCGGACCGCCCTCACGCCGGCGCCGGGGCGGCGAGGGCGTGGAGGACGCCGAGCCACCAGGGCCGCGGCGCCGGCCGCCGCGGGACGCGGGGCGGCTCCGGGCGCCAGACCCACACCGGCGCCATCATGGGTTCTGCTCCAGCCGGTCGAGGCGCCGGTCCTGGTCGCGGATCTCCCGGTCGAGGGTCTCGAAGCGCTGCTCGAAGATGGTGGTCCAGTTGGCGACCCTCTCGTCGAGGCGGGCGAGGCCGGCCGACATCGCCCACAGCCCGGCGACGCCAGCGACCAGGCAGCCGGCGACGACCACCGACATGAAGCGGCCGAAGCGGGCGCCGTTGCCGTTGTTTTGCGTATGGGTCATCGCCGCGCCTCCGGGCCGCCGGCGTCGGAAAGGTAGATGAACTCCCGCTCCCGGAAGCCGTCGACCACGTCGGCGACGGCCGTGGCGATGTTGGCGAACAGCGTGGCCGCTTGGACGAGGATCGGCCCGAGATCGACGAACGCCGCCGCGAGTTGGGCGTCGATCACCCGCAACATGGCGGCGAGTTCGTCCTTGGCCCCGCTCCGCGGCCAGTTCCAGGAGTTGCTCGAACTCCTCTTCAGGCATGACGACATGCCCGTTCTCCATGGTTGGACGGTTCATCCGATTTTCCTTTCGATATTCAGTGGCGCGTGGCGATCGGCTGCCGCTTATTCAGGATCCCGCCGCATCGGACCATCGATGGCGACGGCGACCTTGCCGGTCAGCATCCAGAGCGCGCCGGTGAGCATGGCGATGTTGTAGGTGAAGCTGTTGTCGCAGGCGTGGCGCCAGTACTCGCCTTCGAGATACATGCAGGCGCCCTTGCAGAGCTGGACCACGGGGCAGCGCCGGCATTCCTCACGCAGCGACCAGTGCGTCGCCGTCGTCAGGCGAACCTCATCGAGGGCCCCGACATGTCCGATCCGATGCGCGACATCGCCGGTGTTCTGGCAGGTGTAGACGTTGCCCTTGAGGTCGACCGCAACGTTGTCGTCCCGGTCCATGCCGCACTTCTGGCCAAGCGTCGATGCGGGCCGGGCCTCGGCCAGGGAATTGAACCAGTCCTGGAGCTTCATCCAGACGGAGGAAACGGCGAGCGCGCTGCCGTCCATGATCTCACCGAGGAGCGCCAGCCGGATCTGCTTGTGCTCCTCGTCCGTCGCCGGCGAGAGCATGAGTCCACCCGGATCGTATGGAAGAAGAAGTTCTTCGCTACCGACCACAACGGATTGGTCGCCCATCCTTTCGACGAACCACTCGCGCGCTGCACTAAGGCTGTGGTGGTCTCGGGTCAGAACCACATTGAACGAGACCTTGTCCTTGGGATGCAGGCGGGCGAACAACGAGCGTATCGCCGCCGCCTTTTCCGGGTCGTCGAACGGGTCGGGTCCGCGCAGCGCCTGTCCGGGCCCGTCGTGGGAGACCGCGACGGCGAAGTCCAGGCGATCGAGCCAATCGATCCTTTCCTCGTCGAGGACCGAGCCGTTGGTGATGACGGAGAGCTCCGCATTTGGCCACCGGGCCTTGATGCCCTCGGCTAAGGGTTTCAGCTTCTTCCAGTAGACGAAGGGCTCTCCGCCCCAGAACTGGATGTTGGTCCCGGCGCCCTTGCCGTCCCTGCCGCCATCCCACCAGGAACCCAGATTGGCGAGAAACCGGCCGAGATCGGTAAGATCGGTCGGCTCCTCTCGGCCGACTTGGCTCGCCTGACCGCAATAGGCGCAGGAATAGTTGCAGCGAAACTCGAGCGAGACCTTGAGCTTTCGAACGCTGTGCGCCTTCAGGCCCGGGTTCTCGGGGCTCACGACCGTCGCCGCGTCCCACTCCCTTTCGTCCGCGTAAACGAAACCGGCCGGGGAGAGATCCACCGGCCGGCCGTCTTCGTGGGTAAGGAGAGACGCATGCGGGTCATAAAGGAGCCGCTCGGTCGAGCCATCGGGTCCTTGCAGCGTGATGGTGTAGATCGGCAATGAATGCTCCCTCCTGTTCGGCAATCCAGGCGAATAGCTCGTGTTTGGCCTTGGCCAGCCGGCAGTCGACGTCGTGGGTGCTCGACAGATGACAGTTGCCTCGGCACCAGCGGTTGACGGGGCAGCGCCGGCATTCGGTGGTGTCGACGAACCGGCGGACATGACGTTGCGCCGCTACGGTCTCGGGCGTGTCCGGCTCCGCCTGGAACAGGTGGCCGGTAAGCAGGCTTCGGCGGACCGAGTGGTGGCAGCCATAACGATTGCCGGCGAGATCGACCGATACGTGGTCGTCGGCATGACAGAGGGGCGCTGGCGGCCGGGAGGGCGCGCCGAGGGCTGTCCGCCATTTCGCAAGATGGCCTTCGAACATGCCGTGGGCATGCCGATCACCATCGAGACGAAGTCGCGCGAGTTTGCGAAGATGTGGCACGTGGCGATCGAGATCGGCGTGGGTCAGGTAGTAGGCGGGATCGCATCCCTCCGTTGCCCGTACCCAGTGGACATAGGGAAAGAACGGTCGCCCGAAACGTTGCTCCAGCTGGTCGAGCTCCCCGAACCACGGCCAGGCGAACAGGCTCTTGTGCGTGAACAGGAACGAGACCGCCGAGTTCTCGAGCCGCGCCGCCTGCTCCCACCGGGGCTCGCCGAACGGCGGACGCCGCCCCTGCCAGGGGTGCCGGCTCACCACCACATAGGCGCCCCAGCGGTTGAGGGCTTCGACGTGCCGGTCTTCGAGGAGGCTCCCGTTGGTGACCAGCTTGACGAAGGTGAGCCGAACGCCGGCCGCGATCAGCGCCCCGTGGATCGCCTCGATGGCCTCCCAGTAGAGCAGCGGCTCGCCGCCCCAATAGGCGACCTCGGTGATGCCCCTATCCTTCAGGAACAGAACAACATTCTCGACGAAGGGCTCGATCGGATGGCGTTTTCGTACGGCGTCCCCGCCCCTAGGGTCCTGCAGGCAGTAGGCGCATTCGAAATTACAGGCGTAACCGAGAAAGACGTTCAACAAGGATCAAGCGACCTTAGGCGCAGCGACGACAATTTCAGCCTCCGCGACGCCGCTGAAGTGCCGGAAGCCAGCCTTGATCCGGAACCGCTCGCCCGCCTCGAGGCCGAGCGCCATGATCCGGAACGCGCCCGTTCCGTTTTCGACCTGGACCCTTCTTTGCGGCAGGTAGCCCCCGGTCGCTTCCAGATAAACCTCGGGCGCGGCATCGCCGACCAGCCGGCCGCGGCTGCTGACGACCTTCAGCCCGATGGTCGCCGTTTCCTCCGGTGCGATCGTACCCGGCGCATCGAGCCTGAGACTCGGCAGCGCCTTGCGGCCGATGGCCGGGATCTCGGCGGCGGTATGCTCCGGCCCGGGATCGAGATTGCCGATGAGACCGTAGTCCGGGTGCAGGGTGAGGCGGAAACTGCATTGCGTGAAGTCGCAGGTCTTGAACGGCACGTAGACCTGCAGCGGCAGATTGATTCCGGCAACGGCGAGGTGCCGGGGCGCCGGCATCTTGGATGCAAGGCTCACCGGAAACCGATTGAAGGGGGCGAGCGGCAATCCGGCGGTTCCCGCCGAGTATGGAGTCGAAAGCGGGAACAGCCAGTTGCCGTGATCCGACCACTCGGCCCGATCCTGCAGGGCATCGATGTCGAGGACGACGGCGCCGAGCGCGCAGAAGATGCGATCCTCGAAGCGGTCGGCGAGCGCCGCGCCGGACGTGACGGTGCGGGCAACGTTGGCGGCGGGAACGACCGCGCCATGTTGCCCCGCCGGCATCGGCCCGCTTTCGTCGGAGACCTCCTGGCCGGTGAACACGCCGCGACCTTCCCGGATTTCTTCATACGTGCGCAAGCTCACCATTCGTTCGGAACGGATGACTTCGACCAGGAGCGGGACCGGCAGGCCCCACATATGGGTGACGAAAGGCGTGATCATCGGCTGGTTTCCTCAAACGTCGCCGCAATCGCAGTTGCAATTGCAATAGGTGCAGTAGCTGCAATAGGAGCAGTGCGAGCAGTAGAATATGCAGTTGTAGTTGACCTTCTGGAAGGCGAGCCGGACCCGGGTCGCCGAGACCGGCTCCATGGTGTAGCTGTAGGTGTAGAAGCTGCCGGCGCCGGTGGTCCCGGCGTCCCGCGCCGCGCCGACCGAGGCGTAGCCTTTGTTGAACAGCGCGGCGAGGTCGGTGGCGTCGGCGATCTTGAAGCCGGTGGCGCCGGCAGTCCCCTGGGACTTCACGCTCGGCGCGACCAGTTCTCCGGACATGGTATCGCCGGCCTTGGCGACGCGGCCCGATTGATCGACGCCGGCCTGGATATCCGCGACCGGCGTGGTCGCGGCATCGGAGAGCCCGAGCGTGGTCCGTTGGGCCGCCGCATTGGCGTCGTCGAGCAAAGCCTTGCCGGCGGGCGTGGCCGGAACCGCCTGGGCCTGGCCGTCGCCGGTGCGCTCGATGAGCCCGGTCGCCGTCAGCCCGGCGACGGCGGCGAGATCTGCGTCTTTCGCCTGGTAGGCCGTGTCGTGGTTGTGGCCGATGGCGGCGAACAGCGCCTGCGCCTCTTCCTTGGAAAGATAGCTCTTGGAAAGATCGGCGATGACGACCCAGACGTCCGGCCCCATGCTTTTCAGCTGGTAGAGCTTCTGCTCGTCGGTGCGCAGACACAGCATGCCGACCGTCAGCCCTGAGGCCGGGAACGTGGCGCCCGAAAAGCAGGACGCCACCGCATCGTCCCGATCCAGGAGCTTTTGGCGGCTGTTCTGCAAGGACTCCGTCGAAGGAATTTCTGGGTAGTTCTGCGCCATCGATAGCTCCTAGTATCCGAGGGCCGACCAGCTGACGGCGCCGGCGACGAGGGTCACGCCGTCCGCCGCATCGAACAGCCGGACATCGAAGCCCGTGGTCGTGATCGCGGTGATTTCGGGCACCGCCGGCGTGGCGCCGGCCTTCAGCGTCACCTGCACCTCCGGCGGCTCCGTAAAGCCACGGTTGAAGGCGACCGTAGCGCCCGTGGCCGGGACGCTGGCGGTGCCCCGGTCACGCACGTCGGGAACATCGACATTGAGGACGGCGTCGGCGATGGCGACGCGCTCACCGGTGACGGGCGCGCTGAGTAAAAGCCCGATCAGGGCCTTCGCGTACTCGTAGTCGCCGGGAACGAGATCCCGGAACGGCCCGTAACCGAGCGGCCCCTTGGTCGCCACCAGATTCCGAAAGGCCGCGTCGTCCATCGGGGTCGACCGGACGCCCAAGTCGGCGAGCACGGCATTGGCGTGCCGGAGCAGCGCGTCGGCAAGCGCAAATGCCTCCGTCGAGAGGCGGGCGGACGTCTTCGCCTCCGCATCCGTCAGGGCAACCGCTTCCGCGAGATCGCGCTGGAAGACGGCAAGCCGTTCAAGCGCGTCCGCCAGCGCCAACGGCTCGATAGAGTTCTTGGCTGGAAGGCTGGCTCCAGTATCCACGAGGCCGAATGCCTCGGCCTCGGGATGTTGGGCGATATTCGCCGCGACCTCGCCGAGCGCCAGGTTTTCGGCGACCGACAGGATGAAGTTGATGTAATCGACATAGGTTTCGGCGATGGCGAGGGTCTGGTGCCTATTGGCCAGGACCTCCCCGATCCGCCCGTCCGCCAGGTCGAGCGTCGATGTGGCATTCGGCTCGGCGATCCGGGCGCCCAGCCCAGCGACCGGCAGGGCCTCGCCGGCGTCGGCGGCATAGGAAGCCACGTGCGCCCCCGACCACTCCTTGCCGGCCTCCGCGTCCTGCCAGTTGAAGATCGCGGTCGCCCAGACGTAGTCGGCGCCCGGCGTCTCGGTAACTTGAACCGTCATGATCAGGACATCGTGAAGGTGAACTTCTGGGTCAGCGTGTCGTCGGCGCCTTTGTTGATGACGGCGAACACGACGCGGTCGAGCATGGCGCCGGCCGTGGCGGCGTTGAACACACCGGCCTCGGTGATGGCGCCGGTGGCCTCGCCGGGATCGAAGGTGGTCTCGAAGGTGAACACCTTGGTGCCCGCCGTATGGGCGTAAGCTGCGGCTTTGCGGGCGAGCTCGGTGCCGAGGGCCGTATCCCCGGCGGCGGCCGCGACGGTCCCAGTGCCGACGGCGATGTGACTCATGGCGCTGGGACGGCCCGTCGAAAGCCCGATGGCGTCGGCGATGAAGTCGAAGCCGACATCGACGATCAGGTTGTCCTTCCGCCGGACGGTCACTTCGCCGTTGGCGCAACGCAGGACGAGCTCCATCGCCCCCCTCAGGCGAAAGCCCGAGGGCAAACTTGTCTCGTTCATGATGTTCTCCGTTAAGGGTAGAGCCGTAGCTGATCGAAGGCGCCGACCGGCGCCAGTGGCTGATTGGCGGACACCACGTCACCGGTCTTCCAGGACGCTGCATGGAGAGACCGCTCCGAAGCCGACTGGGAAACCCCGAAAGTGACGATGTCGCCGGCGATCCGCGCGAGGGTCAGCCCGACCCGGTTGCCCAGATGGTCCTCAAGGTAGTAGAGGCCGACACCCGGGTCGTAGCCGAGGCTGAGGACGCCAGAGCCCCCGGACCAGACCGCATAGACCTGCGGCTCCTCCAGAAGCTCGTCAAAGCGCAGATCGAACGTCGCCGAGAACTCCGCCGGCACACTGAGAGACCAGGCGACCTGGGTGGTGTCCTGGACCTGAAGCCCCTGGGCGAAGCGGGCATCGGCAAAACCGATCCCGAGCGCCTTCGAGGCGGCGGTCCCCTTCAGGCCAAGCGTGTCGCCATCGAGTGTGAAACCCTCGACAAGGTCGTTCGCGGGCGGCGCCTCGAGGGCGATCACGTTCCGGAGTTCAGCCCCATCGGCGTCGCCCACGGGCAACCAGGGCGCGCCAGCTTCGGGCGATGCCCAAGTGAAAGCCGCGTCGGCCCACGCCGGTGGGTCGGCCGGAATGGCGACGATGCTGGACGCCAACCAGTTGCGCGCCCGGAAGGTCTGGCCGAGATCGGCCTTGAAGTAGTGCGTGCCTTTGGGCGCGTTGACGCCACCGGACCGCGCCAGCGCCAGCAGGCCGTCGGTCACGACCTCCAATTCATGGCTGACACCGGGCCAGCCGAGCGCCTTGCGGTCGGTTAGCAAAATCACGTTGCGGTCCGACAGCGGCGCCAGCCGCGTCGTGGCGAAGGCGGCGGTCTGACTGTAGAGCCCGGCGGCCGAGACCGCCTTGCACCAGAAGGTCTCGTCGGCGGCTGTCTGAACCGGCCAGAGCGCCACCAGATGGTCCCCGGCGGACCGGCCGACAAAGCGACCTTGCCCCCAGCTCTCGCCGGCGCGGATTTCGTATTCGACGCCGGCGATTGGCAGCGAGGTCCAGGAGAACCGCACATGCTCGCCCTGGGGCACGGCGTCGAAGCCGGTGACGTTGGCGGGCGGCACCACGGAAGCAACCACGCTGACGGCGCTGACGCTCCGGAGCCCCAGCTCGTCGACGGCGCGAATGTGGAACCGATGATCTTCGGCGTCGACAAGCGCCACGAACAGGGCCGTACCGCGATGGCGGGTGGTTACCACGGCGCCCACATCCCAGGATTCGCCATCCCGGACCTCGTAGCCGACCACGTCGAGTTCGCTGACGGGGTCCCAGGAAAGTTGAACGCCGTCGGCCCGGCGCGTCGCCTGGAAGTTCACGACATCGGAGGGCGGCGTGGTCTTGCCCACCACCACGTGACCCAAAACCTCGGTCCACTCGGAAGCCAGGCCTTCCCGGCTTACGGCCCGCAACCGGACGTCGTAGGCGACACCGTCCTCAACCGGCTGAACCGCGATCTCCCCAGAGGCAACCGGTGCCGGAGGTAAGACCCGCCATTGCTCGCCGCTTCCGGCAATTCGGTAGTGGGCATGAATGTATTCTGCCGGATCGTTCAATCCCGAGGCCTGGACCAACCGGACCAGAATGCGTGACTGCGCACGACCGTCCGGTCCGACCACGAGCACGCTTTCGTCGGATACCACTTCGTCGATGATGGGCGCCGCCGGCGTTTGCCGCTCGACCAGCGGGGGCAACGTCATCAGGGAATCGAAATCCGGGATTGCGCCCGTATCCGCCTGATGAACCTCTGGCGCCGCGTCGACCAGGGTCAGCGTCGCCCGAAAATCCCCCGAGTGGCGGATCGCCTTGACGATCAGGTCGGCGCTCTCGCGCTCCGCCTCGCCGAAGAGCGCCAGGTCGCCCGGCTCCGGCGCCGCCACCGCCGGTACGGGTTGGAGAAATGCAATGACATCGGTCTCACCCGCCTGCGTGACGACACTCGCGACGCTGCTGGCGCCGTCGGCGTGGCGGAAGCGGACGGCATAGGTCTTGCCCGCCTCCATGGCGACCATGTCATCGAGCGTGACCGAGGTCGCATCGCCATTGGCGTCGAAGGCTACGTCCTTGACCCGCCCCCAGCCGCCGCCCCAGAGCGGCACGTCGTGGCTGACCTTGACCAGGTCGCCGGCCGTGCAGACAAGATGGTCGATGTCGACGGAGATCTCACAGGTCTCGGGACGCAGCTTGCCGACCGCCAGGTGATAGCGCCCGTGCTTCCAGGCGAGATCGGCGCCGGTGCAGCCGAACAGCTCCAGGGTCTCGAAGCGGCTCGCGTTGGTCTCGCTGTAACCGTCGGCGTAGACGATCACCTCGTCCTGCCGCCAGTCCCTGTCCGGATTGACGAAGCGGCATTTGAGGCCATGCGGGATCCGGGTGAACGCCTTGATGCCCCGGAACCCCATGGTGTTGCGCGGCGTAAAGTGCTGGATCGGCACGCTCTGCGCGACGTCGCGAACGATCGAGAACTTGCCGTCGCGCATGCCGAACCCGGCCCGCCCCGCCGCCGCGATGTCGCGCAGCAGCTCGAACACGGTGGTCGGGTAGTCGATCACCGCATCGAAGGTGAACGCGGGCGTCGCGGCGGCCCAAGCCTTGAAGGCGTCGAGGTCGAGGCGCTCATCGGCCACCGGCCGCCTGTTGGCGGCGCCGCGCAGCACGTCCAGGTAGGCCCAGGCCGGATGGCGGGTCGCCCGTTCGGTCCACTGGGCGCCGTTCCAGACCGGCAAGAGGGCCTGCGCGACGCCTGAGAACTGATTGACGACGCCGTTCAGCTGGTCGGTCGCCTTGATGCGCATGGCGACGAGGCAGCGGCCGGCCGCCTTCACGGGTGCGGTGTGCTGAACGGTGCGGATCGCCGAGACGAAGCTGTCGTCGCGGATACGGGTCGAG
>Ga0209568_1000404_pt1 | contig 15028 bp, 17 predicted proteins | sample WorMetOlspDAHAB2_FD_187406 | JGI IMG/M metagenome (GOLD analysis project Ga0209568, IMG submission 187406) | Marine gutless worms symbiont microbial communities from Max Planck institute for Marine Microbiology, Germany - Olavius sp. DAHAB.2... ...
TATATTTGCAAATCAGTCTATTCTCAGTGTTCGAGTGAGTACAAAGTACCAAAGACGCGACGACAGTATAACGTATTACTGTAACTATATTATTACGTTGATATTAGTCTTCACAGATATCGATGCAGACCAAAACTTAGCGAGTGACTTCGCCTATAATGTACGCTGATTATGGCTCGCAAAGTGTTACTTTCTGCGTACACGTATGCACCGTTCTCCCCCAAACAAAATAGATTTTGGAATACGCACCAAAGACGACTCTGTTTAGCCTAGTTATTAACATCTACTGTCACACATACACCGTCCACATGTCTCTTGGAATGTACTTTGACACCTTCGTAATAGGCGCACTACAAATGTATGACGAAAAAATAAAGCAGAGGCGACAAAAACGTGATGTCATGGAGCATGCATGTCATTTTCGATTTGTATACCGAACAAAAACATAACCATAACTTCAATTCACGTCGCCGGAAACTTGTACCTAAAACATTTCCTGCAAAGTCGGATGGCAGATCAACTGTTCACACCACACCCAGACACAAAATGCGGATGATCTTACATGACCAATGTATTCGATATGAGTGACGTTACCTATCGATGCATCTTTTACCAAGAGAAATAGCACGTCAATACGAGTAAGATCACATAATGATATCATGATATAACTGCAACAGCTGGTCATTCAATGACGCAGCCAGATCTGGGTTAAAAGACCTCCTCCCCCCTAAAAACTGGCTATCCCCCTAAACGAGCCTGAAACCATTTAGCAGATCGGGCTTTTGCGGAGGAAAAACTGTGTGGTAGTTATCTCAACGTATAACCGACTACTGACGCGCCCTTAACACTGTCCATTTCTCGATTGAGGGCTTAATGGGGGAAATTGATTGATTGATTGGAGTTTAACGGCACTTTCAGCACAGTAAGGCTATATCGTGCCTTTAGAAGTACTTATAGTTTGTGTTTTGGGAAATAGAAACGCCCTGGGAGTCTTGTACATCTCCTGTTCAGTAGTGGATGACCATCGACATAAATAACCCCCTCGTCTCGCATTGCTTTTTGATCACAATGGCCCTTAAAGGGATGGAGCCAGCTCCTAACCCGCAGAACTGGGGAGGGAGCAAAAAACTCGAAGGGGGCTCATTTAAGTTTGTTACGCCAGCGCCACAACATGAAGGGAAGCGACTCAACCGTCCAAGGCAAAACAAAACCAGCATAAAGACAAATCATGCAACCTAAAAAACACAAAGACAAACTCAAGGCCCAACCGGGCTGTATGAACTGTTTCTGTTAACTGTGTCCATTGAAGAGGTAGCACGTTGGCAATATATAAAACAGTTCTGATAATATTCCCTCTTAACCTCCAGACAATCACCATAACTTTCAATGTTGTAAAATGAAGGTGAGGGGGACTTAATGGGGAAACAGCTGGTCATTCAATGTCCGGGATACGCCCCAGTAGTTAAATTCAAAAATTCCGCGCAACACTGTAGTACTACGGCATCATCTATCTACCTATCTTCACCAGAAATGAACAACAGACTGCACATAATCTTGTAAAACACTTGCTGCAATAGTTCGGGAACAATATGGCGAAGTCCAGACAAACTGCTAATAGAGACTCGTGCGTTACTTCGTAACAATACTGAATAATATATATTTTTTGTCACCATCTGTAATTTTACTGATTTTTGCTTTTATCGATTTTTCTGCTGTCACGTGCAAAATACAGACCATATGACAAAGTCACTACTGCGACCGCATAACTCCAGAAGAATGGCGAGTATTTTTTCTACAATAAATACGTCAACGTCATACAATTATGCAATTTAAATATTGCAGCAGAACTCAAAAAAACATGGCGCACGTATACAATACAGAGGAACGTTATGATCACGAATCGAACAGACTGCACTTCAATTATTAATCAGCACACTTTATCCGACATAAAACATAGAACCAATGTGAGCATCAATATCTGGCTGTGCCGTTCCAGCAACAGTACTCGCTGGGAAAGATACACAAGACTGCGCAAGTTTTCCTTAGCAACAAAAGTTGAAAACTACCAAGACGATCTGAAGATGCGACTGTGGTTACCAAAGAACGTACTGTTTTTTTTTGGTCTGAGAAACTATTTCACTAAGTACTAGTTTTTGAAGGAAAAACTCGGGTGGCTGCGCAAACACACAATGTCCCGATTTTGATTTTGAAAAGTCAAGTCACTGAACACAAAGGACCTCATGTACAAAGAATCTTATATACACGATTACATATGTAAGTTTGTTGTAAATCGGAGTCCTCGTGCAACGAGGCCCCGACGGAATCTTCCGAGGACTGCTCCTTGGGGTAAGTATTTTTTAGCTGCGAATGGATAGTCTGACCAACAGGGTCACTGAAGTCGGGACATCTTTTCCAGCCGAAAACTGTACATCTCCATATAATACACAATGACGGCTGATTCACAACAGCTCCTGTACACGACTCGGAACACTGGTTACGCGCAACGCACACTGACCGGCAATATCGACAAATAAAATATTGCAAACGGCAAAAAAACGCTCAACGACGACCGCTCGGTAGCAACACGCACTGTACGTGCACATACACAGTCAATGGACGGGACGTGATCAGAGCAATTATACACACACCGACCGACGTACAACATACTGACAACATTACACTCACAAACACACACACACACACAAGGTGTGGCAAAAAAGTAGTCGCCTAAGATTTCTTCTGCAGCTTTATTGGCAATCGCTAATTGCATGATGATGAGAGGCGTAACAATGACAACAGGGGGTAGTAAAAATGGTGCTATAACACTGTCCGATAAGAATTTCTCTGGATACGTAGGACATGTGACAATATTTACTTGAATGCTCACTACTGCATGCTGTTTAGCAGTATAGGGTTAGGTTATGATATAGAGATTTAGGGCCGAATCCATCGTCTCGGGTTAACTCTCCAGTTAGCTAACCCTCGGTTAAGAGATAACCGAGGGTTACCTCCAGGTTGCGTTCCATCGTCATAAGTTAACCTAACTGCACACTTAACTTGCAACCTGACCTCGTTCCGTTAAGCCGCGTCTGTGACTGGTTGTTGCAGTCACGTGTCAACGCTTTCAGGTCACATTAATTATAATAATTATTACAGAGCATTCGATACGACGATAAGCGCAATATGGCTTTTGCTATGGTATCCTATTCTTGGTGAGATCGAAAGGGATTCCTGAATTTTGAAGGACTTCAGTTTAAAAACGATCGATAGTCCCGCGTACAACACAACAACGATCATTTTACAGTATAAAATCGATCGTAAAATTCGCCGTATGCTACACGCCGCAGTTTAACTGCTAACCTCACTACTGTTTCCGTTTCAATGTTGTAGTGACGTGACGTAATACGTTCATTTACGAACAAATAGCATAAACATCATTTGTATGTCAATTATTGTGCATTTCAGGTGAACATATTTGGCGTTTCATTTACTTTTAACCGCTAACCGGCGATTTAACCAGCCGATGGACCTCAGTTAAGCTAACTCAAGAGTTAACTGTCAGTTAAGTGCTCTTGGAACGCGTTTTTGCTAACCAAGGGTTAAATGGAAGGTTAACTTCTGAGTTAACTTAACCCGAGACGATAGAGCCGGCCCTTAGTGTCTGGATGGTTAGTAGTTATGCACACGAATTTATACTGCTTACCGTTGTCAATGTCACTCTCCCTCCCATAACACAGCACGTTTTGAATGCATTGGCAAAAATTGCGATCTGAAATTAAAAAGCGACTGCCGAGCAAACTGCAAAAGAAATTTAAGGGAGCACATAACATTATCTACAGTGCAGAGTGTTATCGAGTACCACCACAGCGATCGGTTAACCAGCTCTATACAAGAGTGAAACAACAGCTTGCTAACTTTGCTACGCGAGAGAAACGGCTTGGAATGCTTGTAAGTACGAAATGGCGGTGCCGAATAGTTTGCAGTTGGCAATAGTTATCGGTAACACGTCCTCGGCAGCAAAAATACGCCGACCACGTTCAACAAATGTGCGGTGAGCGACTGGACAATTTGCGGAGCAGTGAACTCACAGACAGCGAATTTTTTAAGATCACATTTACAGCGATAATTTCCGTCAAACATTTCGGCGAGCTGACCGGTCTGCGAATCGTCCGCTCTGCAAGTTGACCAGTCCATGATTTGACTGAATGCGAGCTGGCTTGTCGACGGATTGACCGGTGAGCTATGCAACAATGACTATCTTCTTAATACGATGACGAGTGTTTTAACACCAGCTTACGTACGAATACAGTGCTATGAATTTCCACAAAAGAACAAGAAATGTTAAACAGCAGTGGCGGCACAGCCACAGGGCAACGTGGGATGCATTTCTCACCTCGAAAACAGCAGCGCTTAAAATTGCGCAGTGCCACAGCACAGCAGAACGTTCGTTTTCAGCACTATGTCAATTAGATTTGAGGTCTGCCATTATCGAACATACTGAATGAAAGACCATTCGGATACTATGGATGGCAAAAAAACGAATATGAACAGTTATGATTATCCCACCTCTAATGAACACTTTCCATTGCCCGTTACACAGGTTGCTAGCCTAAACACTCAGCAGATTAGCTTCCAATTCGCTTGCAACTTACTGGAACGCTATGGAAATTAGTGTTCGATTTTAGTTTGATGTTGGAGGGTGATAATTGTCACTCATCCAAACAAACGAGGAACTGTTTGCCCGACTGGATACCGTTTCTCATCGTATGCTGGCATAGACGCCAGGACCAACGCACAATGTAACGACAAGTGTACAACTTTGCAAGGCAAACTACGTCCTACGTCACAGCAGATTTTTCCGCACACCAGCAGCCCGTCGCCGTAGCAATTGTGGTAAGGGGGGCAGTTCAAGCCAATTTTTGGGGGCGGGGACAACGAAACAACACCCAAGTGACACTAGCGTCACAGAGAATTCTATCTGCTTTCTGAAAATAAAAAAATAACACTCCGCAAAACACACTTTGTTTTTCTTGCCGAGCATATCTTCTGCAAACATTATTAGACTGCTGAAAACGCAAAAGTGCAGACACGTCAACAATCATCTACTAATTAAATTAACAAACGACGAACTGATTTCTGGCACATTCAAACTGGGTGGAACGAATGAATCTGGGGGTGGAAGAAGTCACCCTCCGGCCAATTGCAAAACTGCCCCCTAATGGCAATAAATACTATGCAGACAGCTAGCAGTGACACGTAGAGCAATGACTGCTGACATGAAGACATTCAGACACACACACACATATAACGGACATATACTGCAGGACATTAACTGATGCAGCCGTCGTCGGCAGTCACAGTAGCTGTGAGCAGTACAAAACCAAAACATGGTAACTCTTTAATTTTTTTTTGGTTGGGAAAACCATTTATCTTGTTTCATTGTAGGCTGGACCTTCCATTTAATTTCTCTAGCAACTGTTCTGTTTTCTCGTTTTAACCATTTTTCGTTCACGTGAATTGGGTTCTTTGCATACAAGCTTTAGTCGGTGAAATAAAAATATTTGACGATGACAGCAAGCTAATTTTGTCGGCCATCTGCTCACCAGCATCCAAACGTAGCAGGTGTCAAAACGTAACTCCCAAATTTTGTCCTGAAAACTGCGTCGAAGAGAGGACAATGATTACCAAGTGTAAACCACACCAAAATGCGAAGAGCCGAATGTAGCTATATTCTCTCTTTTCCGAGGAATTCCCACAAAATCACGCCCCGTCGAGTCCCGCGTTTCAACGTTGTACAGCAACCAGTGGTATCTGCAGCGTAGTTCAAGAAAGACGGCCGGCCAAGGTCAGATGACCGGCCGTTCAAGGTCACGCAGAGTTCGTTGTCCGGTCAAGGTCACTTCAGTCGTTGTGTGACATTGGCCAATGCGACTGCGAACGCCTGGATAGCACTGTACGGATACTGGAAGTCGAGTGTGTAAGCGTTGTTGTCAATACGTCCGAATTGCATCACCTGCATGCACATAAATAAGTAAGTAAGGGCACCCAACCCATTACACCATTACATCACAACATCCAAATACGCAGTGCCCGCTTTTATTTTCACCTGAAGTCAATAAGAGTATTTCTAGACAATCAATCAACCAATCAGTATCATTCTATAGCAGCCTAAATAGACAACCATGATCAAGTCCACTGAAGTGCGAACAACAGACAGACTGTCGGAACAGAAAAGTTTTCGGCTGGTGTCAAAACAAGTCGCCGTTTATCACACTCGTTTCCAGTGGTTGTGCTTGAACCGAGGCCTGGCCAGACGCAGAAGAAGAAAAGCTTAGCAATCCATTGCGCCATCACATCACATCATCTGAAAATGTCGAGTTAGTTTCTAGTTTCGCCCAAAATACATCGGACACATGCTACTCAATACTGGAGTTTTTGCAGCATGATAACAGTACTCATATGACAGCATTCTGTTACCTCCACTCCACGTTCAGACGGACGCAGAACGGGCAATGTGAATCGGAAAACTGCTGACAGCGACTGCCAGTACATGTTCTCAATTTTTGAATCTACAGTATATTTCATTGAACTGTGTCTGGTTTGGCGCAGTGGTAACATCACTGAAGTTAAGCTACGACCAGCCCAGTTACCACTGGAATTGGTGACCATCCTACTACTGTCCAGGCCCACTCAACATGGCCACCCCTCTGTGGGTAGGTACAATGTGTACCGGCGTTGGTTTCGGCCACCTCTGAGAAGAAACGGCGAGTTCTGCGTAGCAGTGGGCCCTGCGACCACGACTGCTGGCATACACGTTTAAGTCTGTTTAAGATGCTGGCTGTTGATTTGAGGCAGCCATCCGACCTCATTGGGTTATTATGCTAGCTTAACTGGGTCTGACCCTCGCCGGATCAAACCACAGTAAATGGGATGAGCTCCCTCACTATGAACATCATTGTACATGCGCAAATCTTATTCGTCTTCGGTGTTTTTTGTACATATTTTGAACTCTGCTACATCACCAGGCACAGCGACCAGTGCGGGCAACGCACCTGTTTTCCGCCGAATTCGATCTGGAAATTCTTGGCCGACTCCTGTGTGACGCGGCCGCCAAAGTCCAGCTGGTAGACCTGGCTCGTTTCGTTCCACATCGGCGCCTTGTTGTACATGACGAAGCGACGCCGGCACGACGAGGCCGCCGTAGGGACGCGGCTCGGCGAGCCAATGCCGGCCGCCGCCGACGACGAGGTGGATACGTGGAGCGGGCTGTGTCGGGGACTGGCCGAACTGCTGGCGGTTAGTAATGCTTCACGACCGCCGGTGGAACACAGCGAGTCCTGCTGGTCGCATTTGGTACGAACCTTCCGCAACTGAAAACAGCACACGAATCCAGTCGTTGCAACATCGATGCTCACAATTGGACGGTACCTTTTCTTGTTATGCCGCACTAAGTAAGTAAGAGCATTTCCAAAGCAATATAATATGCTAGCTTATAAGGCGCCAGTATGTCAAAGGACCTCAGAGGCACAGTTAGACAGGCTCACACTGCACTGTCCAAATTAAAATGTCTTCAGCGACTGTGTTGCCTTCATTTGGAAAAGCAACCTTTATACAGAAAGATTCATCCCCAGATGTGAGAGTCCAGCTTGTCGATAACAAGTGTCTACCTGTACTTTAACATGCTACTGAAGCGTGTCCAACTAATAAATCCAACGTTTTATCCATTCAGTATGTTATTTTCAATTGGTTTAGAAACATATTTAACGTGAAATCTGAGGATACGGTGCATGAATGTGAGACTGGGTTCGGGGTATTGTCAGTAAGCAATGTTATTGATATACGGAAAAGAATATTTCTCATTAGGTGCAGCCTCTCTGATAACCTTCTATGCCAACTGTGTAAATAACGTAATGCAATTGCAGCAATTGATTGATTTACTGTATCAGAGTATAGTTTAGTTAAGTCTAGTTTTTCATGTGTTATTAATAATTTATTACATTTTTACTGCCGGTCTCTGGTGAATAAAAGTTGCGCATTAAAATGGATAATTGGCACGACTGAACGACACCATAAATATGAGACGCGATGTGATGACCCAAGTGGAATTTTGGCTTTACTGAATGAGTTCTGGATTGACTGAGAACAGACCTTCTTGTTGAGTTGCGCCTTCTGGAACGTTTCGAGGTTGCGGTAGTTTTCGCTGGTGGTGACTTCGTCCAGACTCAGCGCCATCAGCTCATCGTCCGAGCTGTCCACGATGTAGCTGTTCATGGCGCCGCCGCCGCTGCCGCTGTTCACGTTGAGTCGTCGTCGGCCAGTCAGCGGAGACTGAAGGCGAGTGCGGCCCAGCAAAGGGGTAGCGGCCAGCTGCCGAGCGGCGCTCACGGCCGGCCGATGGACCGGAGACGCTGGGAGAGACGCGCTCTGCGGCTGCCGCGGCACCTCCAAGATGGCGACGCAACTGTCGCAGTGGCGAACATCGAGGGAGCCGTGACGCTGCGACAGTGGCCGGTGGACGGTCGCCGGCGAGCCCGGGTTCGACACGTGCGCCGGCAGCGAGTCAGTCGACTTGGCCTCGTCGTTCGGCGACGACACCGACGGCCCGGCGACGCCGCAGAGGCCGCGCCGCTTCCCGTTCCGCCGTCGCACCTGCTCCGACGTCCGGCCGCCGTGGCAGAGCGCATTCCGCGCCATCTCGCGCAGCTTCGCCGTCTGGTGCCGCAGCTCGGCGCCCGGCGACCGCGACTTCCGCAGCGTCGGGGAGAAGGACCGCGGCATCCGGCCGGCGACGACGGCCAGCTCGGCGGCCGCGCTGCTGCACGCGAAGCAGCGGGCGTCCGGCGACGAGCCGCGCTGTCGGACAAGGATCTCGGCGTGGACGGGCGACGTCTGCGCGACGCCGCGTTCCGGCGTCGGCTCCGACGTCGCCTTCCGCACGATCTGGACCACCGAACGGTGCGGCATTTCGGGCGCCGGCGACGCCAGCATCTGTGTGCTTTGCATGATTTCGCGCGCCGACAGCCCGGCCGCCGTGCAGTAGACCGCATCGCGCGCGCTGCACTGCCGCTCGTACAGGTCCGTCTTGTCGTCGCAGTCGTCGTCGATGTACTGAATCTCCTCGCAGGCGCGGTCGGCCCACCTCGGCGAGACCGCCACGCCGCCGCTGTCGGCGACCGGCGTACACGCGGCGGCAGCCAGCTGCGCTGCCCGGCCGACCGAAATCCCCGTCACCGCGGCGTCGTCGACGGCGCGCGGCACGTACATCATGGTGCAGGAGGTGCTGCGGACGTTGGCGGCTGCGGCGGACGTCAGCACCGGGTGGAGACTGGCCGGGTCGCACATCGACACCGACGCCGCCGTCGGAAGAAACGGGCCCGGGTCGGTCGGGGAAACTCGGGCGGGACACGGCTCGCGGGCGCCGCAGTGCAACGGGCTGGTGTCGGCGGCGGCGGCAACCACAATGCAGTCGGGCGGCACGCAACGCGGCGCCAGCGACGAGGACGGAATCACGATATCCTGAGCGTCGATGAGTAGGTTTCGGTGGTCGTCGGTCACTGCAAGGGTGGAGTCGATGACGGCGCACGGGCAGGCGTCGGCCGGCTGCCGACCGCCGCAGTGCAGTCTCTCGCAGCAGGTGACACCGAGTTCGGTCGACTGAGGGTCAAGGTCATAGCCCAGCGCTGAAAACACATGGTCACAAAATGACGACCAAGGTCAGTAAGTGAATAAGCAAAAGATCGATGTGTCTGAAAGCTAATGTGAAAAACTCCAGCAGATGAATACGATCTAGAAATAATGATGAAATATCGTCGTGGTCGTGCGTTGCCTGCAAAGACGATGACACTACTTCTACGGTAAATCTAACCATAACCCTAACATCAACTCGTTATTTCACAACCGTTTCTGGAGATTGTGATATTCGCAGTCATAAATCGCAAGCACTAAACGCTGCCGACATTCCAAGTCGTCGAGGGCTTCGCTCTTCCTGCAGTGTCCAGCCTCCGGTTCACCGCTCCACTGTTGGAAGCCGAGCATTTTCGGTTGCTGGCCCTCAGGTGTGGAACTGCCTGCCACCGGAGGTTACGTTGGCGTCATCTCTGGAAACTGTCCACACTCGACTCAAGACGTTCCTGTTCACCGAGTCATTCGGCTCATCTGACATTTTTGTGTCTACACATTGGCTATAATGGATGTAGCAATGTTTTAAATATTCAGGCAACTCTAAAAATTCATGATTTTGATTGATGGGGCAAGGGAACGATTGAAGAGACGTGTCACTCTCTTCAGGCGTTTTCAAAACAAGTCAGTGAATCAGTGACTTTCAGAGTAACTTAAGCAATAAAGACTTCTTCCAGGTCCACCCAAGTGCTAACAACGGATGGATCGCTGCAACAGAAACGTATTCAGTCGATACCGGAACGCGTCGATGGATGATGCTGAGACGACATTTTCAGGCAGTGCATTCCTGATCTTGGTGGCAGCAACCTGGAAAGGCTCGGCTACCGACAGACGACGGCTTGAAAAAAAAATAATTGAATGAGGGTGCAGCGAAGTTGCCTCCTCCAGACACACAGACCTGGTTTCAAATGTCTTCAAAGTTTGCGAGAATTTTTCGACAGAATGTAATCCGTCTTAAAATCTGCTCTTTGAACAGAGACGCATTTAGTGCTTTCCGACTCCATTTTATTTTAATTTCAATTTTATTTCCATTTTCCAGCAATGTCTAGATTTACCATGATATTTTTTACGTGACTCTTACGTTCTTATTGTGACAGGTAGAATGATAAAGACGAATCACTTAACACACTGGTTCCCAACCCGGGGGTAAATTACCCATGTCGGGAAATGGGGCCTTTGATATGGGTAATGGGCTTTTTTTCGATTAGTGTTTTAACCACAACATATTTTATTGAGCATGAACTGGCACGGGAAAAACAGGCCAAACCGTCGCATACATTACTGACAACCATTGCATTAAAATTAATGATTACAGTTTGCCACTTGTTCCCTTTTAAAAGGGCGTGCAACCTGAATAAACGGTCATTTCTGTGAAAAATATTGTTGTCCGTGCATGATTTTTTGGGGGTGTGGGGGGAGGAACGACCCAACGTTGGGGTGCAATTTTTGGTAGCAAGTCAAAAATGTTGGGACTTACCGTAAGGCTCGTCTTCGCTCTCGCTGAACTGGTTTGGGTTGTAGTCAGGGTCGCGCGCTTGCGGTCGAAGTTCAGAGGTCAGTTCGAATATGGTGACGGTCATCTGTCGCGGCTGCAGATGCAACAGACTCGTTTTGTAGGTCACGCTGCCAAGGTCGTCCGGCAGGAACGACGCCAGCCCCGTGAATCGAAACTTCGTGCCCCAGATATTGGATGTTATTTCAACGAGGCGAGACACCTGTGTCGACAGCAATCAGACAGCGTTTAATAGTTTTAAAATAGATTTAATGTCTCCCCGGTTTTGCACGGATTCAAAAAAAGTTTACTCCATTCCTATTTATACTACAGTTGAGCGTTTCACGGCTGTTTCAGCATTACTGTCTTATATTATTCAGCATTACTGTCGTATTAGTGTTATATGTCGAATGTGCGATGGCTGAAATAACACACGTGTTATTTTTGTTCTATTTCAATTGCACGGGCACTACAGATCGACGCCCGACAGCAGGTGCTCTGTTCCACGCAAACTCAACACATTCGGCAGCAAAAGTTTTGCTGCTGCAGTGGCACAGTCTCCCACCGACTCTACATGCACATCTTTGGCACCATCTACTAGCGATGCACCGAATGTTCGCTTCGTATTCGCTTCGGTGCCGAATAGTGGTCCGAATAATGTATACGTATTTGGACGAATAGTGTCGTCAGAACGAATACAAATAGTTAGTCTGTACATGTATAGTGCAGCTAGTCACACCTACGGCTGACTTCACACAGTCAGTGACCTGTATTGTGTCGAGTGGGGCGTTAAACTCTACTCACTCACCCTATGGGAGACGAATGAAAGTGGAGAGGGTCATGGCTAAACAGCATGCAGGTACGGCCATAATTATGAGGGACATAAGGAGGTGGTAAATATCAGAACAGCAGGTGCAGCGTCAAAATGCTCAGCCGGCAACGCTATTCGTATTCGTATTCAGTCGAACTATTCGCAATCGGCCGAATAGTCTAAAACCACTATTCCGTACATCCCTAATATCTACAGTAAGCTTACGTTAAATGAAAACTTTTTAAAAATTTAACAAGACAGTAGCGCAATACGCAAACTGCTGCTCTGTAATTTCACGCCTTAGAAACCGCTCTTACAAACTACTACCACTATCACACTTATGCGGTTCAAGCTGCGGTTCTCCGTGGTAAACTATATACTGTGAAGACTGCGAAGGAACCGCACTGACCGAAATCAAAACGTAAAGCTTCTGTGACCTTCCGCAATAAAACCGCAGCCTTCGGCCATAACAGAAATATTTGCATAATAGCAGAGAACCGCGGCTTAAACCGCACAGGTGTGAAAGTGGTATAACGCGATAGAAATGGGTACGACGAACGCCGACGCACCTCGGGCAAGTTGTCGGCGTACATGTTGTCGGCGGCGTCGGCGTTGGCATGGTCGAGGTCGACGTTGTCGCGGCACTTGAGGCTGTCGCGCAGCTTGCACAGTCGCTTTCGACGCTGGGCGCCCGGCGAGCTGGAGCCTCCGTCGGTCATCGGACGAACCGAAACGCCAGCGTCGCAGTCCGATTCATCTGCCACCATCGGAACATCGCCGTTCACCAGTATCGCTGCCGCATCGTCGTCTGCACGTACACAATGTATAAACGTTTAACTGCAGTGTCAGCCTTCCATTGCTTCGGGGTCGGTAAATGAGCAATAATCCATGCAATTACATAGATTATGGGAGCGGAGACTATTAAACGGAAGACCAGGGCTGCGCGTGTTGTTGTTTGACTGTGAGGCTGCAAGCAAGCATTTGCGGGCTTAACCTATAGCCAATAGGCTTCATGTTAGCTCTTGGCTGTGATGACGTACAGCACTACTGCAGCTGCAGTTGCTGCTTGTGGCGACATATAAGTGTTACGCCTTTGCCTTTGGTGTCTAGGGTAATGTACAGTTCAGCATATTGTTAAGCATCTCCATCCACGCCTTGCGGAAGGTACTATACAAATTTAACCCGATCGACTAACTCATCTAATTTGTGTAGACATACACGTTAAAACATCACCCAGATACTGCCTAGCAACGTAAACAAACTGCCAATTCGTATGTTGAGTTGATTCAGCATAGACTATTTGATACATCTATACAAAAACCGAAGTCCTAATTTAATAATATATGCAAAACCACAGATATGGATGTTAAATATATATCCTTCAACTTATCGCATGAAAAATATGCAACGCTAAGTTTACTTTGCAAAAGATGTCGAATACTGGATTGGTTACGGTAAATGAAACGTGCTTTGTCACATAAGTGCTTCATGTTCTAGTTTTTTGAGACATGTAAATAACGTTAGAACGACAATAACATCAGTACGAACAACATAGAATATTGTACACAAAAGGATATATTTAAATATGATTTTCATTTCACATATGAATAAATTTGGAAATAGGTCTATTAAGTCAGAGTAGCATAACATCGCTCAAGTTATATGTGATACTGTTCGGTTCTTTTTCTGCAGCTGTTTTATGTTTTGGCATGTAGAAGATGTTCCCGTAAATGCTTAATGCAGATCGACAGGTCTATGTGATTGCCGTTTTCCCTGTTGGTATTTTCCGTGTTTTTTTGGTATTTTTTGCCATGTCGTTTGTGCTATCGCTTAACGACGAATAAAAGCCATTCATTACCAACAATACCAACTGTCCAAATCAACTCTGATAACCGACTTTGCGCGGCGTTCCTTCAGTTATTCTGTCCCAACAACTAAAACAAACTACCCGCTGTAGACATTTTACTAACTAACAGCAAATATGTTTTCTAAATTACGCTTTATGACACTTCTTTTTAATAACCGTTGTTATCCTGCCCAACTGACCTTCCTCCCAAAGCCTCTGAATCTGTGCAGTAAAAATTGGATCATGATTTATCTGACCCACCAGCACAAAGCCGCGGACATCAGATATCAAAAATAAAAATGTTAGCAGCTGCGACAGCATCTTACTCAACGAGAAAATTATTATTATTTTTGACCCTCGGTAGATATGTTCCCGAGGAAGTAAAAAAAATTAAGATTATTACTATTATTAATATCGTTATTATTAAAAGCACACACCGAGCCGTAACGTCAACGCCTTCGCCTGCGGGTCGAATATAACGAAGTCCGGATGGAGTTTGCTGGCACGTTTGCCTTTCAGCAGCGGTATCAGTCCTCCAAGATATTCCAAGTAGAGGGTGTAGTATCCTCCCGACGTATCGTCACCGTGCCGTATGATCGTGCAATGCAGACGCTCCTTGTGGGGTGGAGGAATGCATGCGAACTCGCGCAGTCCGCTGTAGCGTGGAATATAGCCCTACAATTAAGGCACAGTACAGCCAAAGCATTACACGATTCAGTCGAGTGGGCATAATAATATGCATACAGATATGCGAACGCCTTGTAAGTAAGAAAATAAGTAAGTAAGTTAGTAAGAATATGTGTATAGCACACTACAAGCAAAAAGTCACTAGTAGGCGTTATGCAAATATAAATCGATTCATTAATGATCTACTCCGGCTCAGGACGCCACACCTTACCATCATCATTTCCACCTCCGAAATGACCTACATTATGCAATCCAGATCTCAGCATCGTCAGCTTCGGTCGCCTACTTAAGACGAATCTGTTTCAGCAGGACTCGGTGCACCAAGCACATTAGAGGCACTGTGCAATAATATAGTGACATTGACATTGGGGCACTAAACCCCAATACTCACTCACTTATCATCACTCAGAAAAATTTATAGAAAAGCTACTACATAGGACTTAAGCGGAAGGAAAAGCAGAGTAAGACTTAAAAACTGCTGAAAAAAGAAAAGTAACAATAAACAGAAAATGAC
>Ga0209568_1000405_pt1 | contig 15016 bp, 12 predicted proteins | sample WorMetOlspDAHAB2_FD_187406 | JGI IMG/M metagenome (GOLD analysis project Ga0209568, IMG submission 187406) | Marine gutless worms symbiont microbial communities from Max Planck institute for Marine Microbiology, Germany - Olavius sp. DAHAB.2... ...
CGGGTCATCTCCTGTACAGGGTCGCAGTGCCCTAAAAGACAATCCAGCCTGAAACCTATCCGCCTCTCCCAACACCTTATCAGAGCCAGGATGCTTGACCGTTCACCCCTCATTCATGCCATCTCCTGTCCAGGGCATGTGGATGTTAGATGGGGCGCGGCCAAACTGTCTCGCGAATCCTCTTTTGCGGCGAACACGGTTCTGTGACAAAACCCGCCTCGCCTGACCACCGCGAGGCCGCCATGCCCTCCGACACGACATCCCCCGACCTGACCGCCGACGACGTCGAAATCCTCGAAGAAGACACGCCGTTCAGCGGGTACTTCCGGATGGACCGGTACCGGCTGCGCCACCGCCTTTTTGCCGGCGGATGGGGCGCGCCGATCATGCGCGAGGTGTTCGAGCGCGGCCACGCCGTCGCCGTGGTGCTCTACGACCCCGACCTCGACCGGCTCGTGCTCGTCGAGCAGTTCCGCATCGGGGCGCTGGCCGCCCAGCGCTCACCCCTCTACGACGACACGTCGTCGCCGTGGCTGCTGGAGATCATGGCCGGCATCATCGGCGAGGGCGAAACCGCCGAAGACGTCGCCCGGCGCGAGGCGGTCGAGGAAGCCGGCTGCACGATCACCGACATCGTGCCCATCTTCCGCTATCTGGTCAGTCCGGGCGGGACGACGGAATCGGTGAGCCTGTTCTGCGGCCGGGTCGATGCGTCCAACGCCGGCGGCGTTCACGGCCTCGCCGACAAAGGCGAGGACATCCGGGTGCTGACGGCAACACCCGAGGAGGTGTTCGCCTGGCTGGACGAAGGACGGTTCATCAACGCAATGACGCTTCTCGGCCTGATGTGGTTCCGCGCCCACCACGCCGAGCTCCGCGCCCGCTGGCGTTCGACGTCCGGGTCTTGACGGACGCCGGACGACGGCCCACGTGAGCCCTGCCCCGCCGCTTGATCCGCACAGGCGGCGCGGATACGCTCGCCACTAGTTCCAAGCCCCTGAACCATAAGGCCGACTCCATGGACGTTCGCGACGGCTTCCTCGAAACCATCGGCAACACGCCGATGATCCGCCTTCACCGCGTGTCGGAAGAAACCGGCTGCACCATCCTTGGCAAGGCCGAGTTCCTCAATCCCGGCAGTTCGGTCAAGGACCGGGCGGCGCTCTACATCGTCAAGGACGCCGAGGAACGGGGCGTGCTGGAGCCGGGCGGCGTCATCGTCGAGGGAACGGCGGGGAACACGGGCATCGGCCTGGCGCTGGTCGGCAATGCCCGCGGCTACCGCACGGTGATCGTCATCCCCGACACCCAGAGCCAGGAAAAGAAAGACATGCTGCGCATCTGCGGCGCCGACCTGCGCGAGGTGCCGGCGGTGCCGTACAAGGACCCGGAGAACTACGTGAAGGTTTCCGGCCGGCTCGCCGACGAGCTGGCCAAGACCGAGCCCCACGGCGCGATCTGGGCCAACCAGTTCGACAACGTCGCCAACCGGCGTGGCCACTACGAGACCACCGGGCCGGAGATCTGGGAGCAGACCGACGGCACCGTCGACGGCTTCGTCTGCGCGGTCGGCACCGGCGGCACCCTCGCCGGCGTCGGCACGTTCCTGAAGGAGCGGAACCCGGACGTTGCGATCGGCCTCGCCGATCCCATGGGCGCGGCGCTCTACAACTACTACGCCCACGGCGAGCTGAAGGCCGAGGGCGACTCGATCACCGAAGGCATCGGCCAGGGGCGGATCACCGCCAACCTGGAGGGCGCGCCGGTGGACGTGCCGTTCCAGATCACCGACGCCGAAGCCCTGCCCTATTGCTTCGATTTGCTCAAGGAAGAGGGGCTCTGCGTCGGCACCTCCAGCGGCATCAACGTCGCCGGCGCGGTGCGGCTGGCCAAGCACCTGGGACCGGGCCACACCATCGTCACCGTGCTCTGCGACTTCGGCACCCACTACCAGAGCAAGATGTTCAATCCGGAGTTCCTGCGATCCAAGGACCTGCCGGTGCCGTCCTGGATGGAGTGACGGCGGTGGGCTACGCCAACCCCGACGCGCTGCGCTCGACGGAATGGCTGGCCGAACGCCTCGACGATCCCCACGTCCGCATCCTCGATGGCAGCTTCCACGTCCCGGGCGCCGGCCGCGACCCGCGCGCCGAGTACCGCGAGCGGCACATCCCCGGTGCCGCCTTCTTCGACATCGACGACATCCGCGATCCGGCGATCGACCTTCCCCACATGCTGCCGCCGGCTGAGATCTTCGCCGCCCGCGTCGCTGCGCCCGGCATTGCCAACGGCGATACGGTCATCGCCTACGACGCCCCGGGGTCGGCCGCCGCACCGCGCGTGTGGTGGACGTTCCGCGCCTTCGGGCACGAGGACGTCGCCGTGCTCGATGGCGGCATGGAGAAATGGCTGGCCGAAGGGCGCCTGGTCACCGACCGCCCGCCGTCCCTCCCCCAGGTCAGCTACGCGGCGCGGTTCAGCGGCGAGAGCGTGCGCAGCCTCGAGGACCTGATGTTCAATCTCGATACCGGCGCCGAGCAGATCATCGACGCCCGCAGCCCGGGCCGCTACGCCGGCACCGATCCCGAACCGCGTCCTGCCTTGCAGGCCGGCCATATCCCCGGCAGCCTCAACCTGCCGTTCCCGGCCTTGATGGACCCCGAGCGGCACGGCACCTGGCGGGACGCCGACACCATCCGGACGATCTTCGCCGAGGCCGGCGTCGACCTGGCGCGGCCCATCGTCGGCTCCTGCGGTTCCGGCGTCACCGCCTGTGCCATCGCCTTCGCCGCCCACCTGATCGGCAAGGACGACGCCGCGGTCTACGACGGCTCGTGGGCCGAATGGGGCAACCGCCGCGACACCCCGGTCGAGCAGTGAGCGGCAAGAAGCGCAAGGATACGGTGCTGGCCTCCGCCGGGCGCGACCCGGAGGCCAACCACGGCGTCGTCAATCCGCCCGTCTACCATGCCTCGACGATCGTCTATCCGACGGTCGCCGACATGGAGTACGCCGACAAGACACCCTTCGACGGCACCCGTTACGGCCGCCGCGGCACGCCGACGACCTTCGCGCTGGAGGACGCGGTTGCCGAACTGGAGGGCGGCTACCGGTCGGTCGCCGTGCCCTCGGGTCTGGCCGGCATCACCATCAGCCTGATGGCGTTCCTCAAGACCGGCGACCACCTGCTGATGGTCGACAGCTGCTACTTCCCGGCCCGTCGGTTCTGCGACACGGTCCTCAAGGGCTTCGGGGTCGAGACCACGTACTACGACCCGCTGGCCGACGTCGCCCCGCTGATCCGCGACAACACCCGTGTCGTGTTCACCGAGTCGCCGGGCTCGCTGACCTACGAGGTCCAGGACGTGGCCACGATCGCCGAAGCGGCCCACGAACGGGGCGCGGTCGTCATGATCGACAACACCTGGGGCGCGGGGCTGCTGTTCGACGCGTTCGCCGCCGGCGTCGACGTGTCGATCCAGGCGGCGACCAAGTACATCGTCGGCCATTCCGACGCCATGCTGGGCACCATCACCACCACTGAGGACGTGTTCCTGCGGGTCAAGCGGGCAACGGCGTTCCTCGGCAGTTCGGTCGGTCCGGACGACTGCTACCTGGGGCTCCGGGGCTTGCGCACCCTCTCCGCCCGCCTCGCCCGCCACCAGGAGACCGTCTATCGGGTGATCGATTGGCTGGCCGAGCGGCCGGAGGTCGCGCAGGTGCTGCACCCGTCGCTCCCCGACTTCCCCGGCCACGAGACCTGGAAGCGGGACTTTTCCGGCTGCAACGGCCTCGTCTCGATTGCCCTTCACGATGTCCCCAAGGCAGCGCTGGACGCGATGCTCGACGGCTTCGAACACTTCGCCATGGGCTACAGCTGGGGCGGCTACGAGAGCCTGGTCATCCCCTTCGATCCCAATGCGTCGCGCACCGTCCCCCGATGGCCGAAGACGGGACCGTACCTGCGCCTGCACTGCGGACTCGAGGACGCCGACGACCTGATCGAGGATCTGGAGAAGGGTTTCGCCCGGCTGGCCGCGGCGTCATGAGCGACGACGCGCCGATCCCCGTCACCGTCATCACTGGATTCCTCGGCAGCGGCAAGACGACGCTGCTGAACCGGCTGCTGGCGCACCCGGACCTCGCCGATACGGCGGTGCTGGTCAACGAGTTCGGGGAGATCGGCCTCGATCACCTGCTGGTCCGCGAGATCGATGAAAACGTCGTTTTGCTCAACGCCGGCTGCCTCTGCTGCACCGTGCGCGGCGATCTGGTCGAAACGCTCCGCGACCTGTTCCTCAAGCGGGTGCGCGGCGAAGTGCCGGCGTTCAACCGCGTCGCCGTCGAAACCACCGGGCTCGCCGATCCGGCGCCCATCATCCACACCCTGATGAGCGATCCCATCCTCGGCGCCCGCTACCGCTTCGACGGCATCGTCACCACCGTCGACGCCGTCAACGGGGCGAACCAGATGGACGCCCAGCCGGAGCCGGTGAAGCAGGCGGCAGTCGCCGACCGCCTCGTGCTGACCAAGGCCGACATCGCCGACGATGCGTTGCTGGACGGCATGCGGGACCGGCTGGCACAGCTCAATCCTGCCGCGCCGATCTTCGTCGCCGACCATGGCGACGTTCCGCCGGACGCGCTCCTCGATGCCGGGCTGTTTAACACCCGCGACAAGATCCCCGACGTCGAACGCTGGCTCGCCGCCGAGGCCTATGCGCCGGCCGACAGCGAAGACCATGACCACGATCACGATCATGGCCACCACCATCACCCAAACGCCAATAGACACGACGACAGGATCCGCGCATTTTGCCTGACCATCGATAAGCCCATCGCCTGGGACGGCTTCGTCACCTGGGTCGAGATGCTTCTGGCCACCAAGGGAGAGGACGTGCTTAGGGTGAAAGGTGTGCTCGACGTCGAAGGCGTCGACCACCCCGTCGTCGTTCACGGCGTCCAGCACGTGTTCCATCCGCCGGCGGCGCTGCCGGCGTGGCCGGAGGGCAAGCGGGGTTCGCGGCTGGTGATGATCACTCGCGACCTGGGCCGCGAGGCGGTCGAAAAAACCCTCAACGCGTTCCTGGATGCGGCGAAAGCCGACGGCTAAGGGGCCGAACCAAGATCGCCGAGATGGCGCCACCCCCACATTGTAGGGGCGGGTTTCAAACCCGCCCGCTATGGACGATGGCGGATCGAGCGGCGTTGGATTCCGGCCACACCGAATTCGGCCCCACCGATTTCGGGCGGGTTTGAAACCCGCCCCTACAGGTTATTGGGCAACTGGCGAAACTGGCCTGCCCTAAGGATGGCTGTCCCTCAGCACCCGCATGCGCTCGGCCATGACCTCGCGGAGCACGGTGTAGGCGCGGTCGTCGATGTCGAGGAAGCTGACCACCAGGCGGTTCTGGTTCAGATCGGCGCGGACGACGCGCGAGCGGATCTCCACCGAAGAGAGATCGCCGTCCGGCGTGCCGATGCCGTCGACGGTGAACAGCGAGCCGGCCGACAGGCGCCCCTCGTAGCCCTCGACCAGGAAACCGCCGAGGCTCCAGCTCTCGGTATCGTAGTGACGCCCCTCGAAGGACACAACAATCGAGGGAACACCGATGCGCTCGTGCCGGCGCCGTTCGTGGTCCAGAAAATCGCTTGGCGTCACGCCACCCCGTCCCTTCCCTTTGGGTCGTCGCTTCGCCGGCAACTTCGCCGGCGGCCAACCGACAGATAGGGAATCTGCCTCTCAGTATAGACACTTGTCCAATCTTGCAAAGATGTTTGCCAATCGGCTGGCGCGCCATCCTTGGCCAAAGTGGAGCAATCTCTTGGCCGATCCGGTCGCATACCGTTATATATGCAGAAATATAACGGTATGCGACGCGTGGAGGTTGCACGCCCATGACAATCCCGCCGGCGTTCCGCGTGGCGACAGTGATCGCCGTGCTTTTCTCCGTGACCGCCGCGGTCCGGCCGGCCGGTGCCGACGTCCTGGTGTTCGCAGCCGCCAGCACGACCAGTGCCATCGGTGAAATCGCCTCGCTCTACGAGGACGAGGCCGGCGAGGACGTGCGCACGGCGTTTGCCGCCACCTCGGCGCTGACCCGCCAGATCGAAGCCGGCGCGCCGGCCGACGTGTTCGTCTCCGCCAATGTCGCCTGGATGAACCATCTGGCCCGTGAGGACGGCATCGAGCCCGGCAGCCGGCGGTCCCTGCTCGGCAACCGGCTGGTGCTGATCGCCCCGCGCGATCGGACCCTCGACGTCGAGATCGGACCGGGGTTTCCCCTTGCGCCGAGCCTCAACGGCGGCCGGCTGGCGATCGCCGATCCGGACCATGTGCCGGCCGGCATGTATGCCCGCGCGGCCCTCGAATCCCTCGGCGTCTGGGCCTCGATCTCCGATCGGACCGCGCCGACGGCGCACGTCCGCGGCGCCCTGGCCCTGGTCGAACGCGGAGAGGCCACCGCCGGGATCGTCTACGCCACCGACGCCGCCATCTCGAGCCGCGTCCGCGTCGCCGGGGTGTTTCCTCCGGACAGCCACCCGGCCATCGTCTACGAGGCGGCAATCGTCGCCGGCCGGTCGCGGGGCGAGGTGACCCGGTTCTTCGAGTTCCTCGGCTCGGAGGCGGCGGCGCAGGTGTTCGCCCGTCACGGCTTTTCACCGTTGCGCTGACTGGGGGGCGGACCGGCATCATGTGGGCACCGACGCCGCTGGAGGTCGAAGCCGCGCTGCTCAGCCTGCGGGTGGCCGGTGTGGCGGTGCTCACGAGCCTGCCGCTGGGCATTTTCGTCGCCTGGCTGCTGGCGCGCCGCACTTTCCCTGGAAAGATCCTGCTCGACGGCCTCGTCCATCTGCCGCTGGTGCTGCCGCCGGTGGTCGTCGGCTACCTGCTGCTGGTGCTGTTCGGCCGGCGCGGCCCCATCGGCGCCTGGCTCGACCAGGCGTTCGGCATCACCGTCGCCTTCACCTGGAAGGGCGCCGCCCTGGCCGCGGCGTTGATGGCCTTTCCGCTGATGGTGCGGGCCATTCGCCTGTCCCTGGAAGCGGTCGACCGGCGGCTCGAGGCGGCGGCGCGGACCCTTGGCGCGTCGCCCGCCTGGGTGTTCCTGACCGTCACCGTGCCGCTGATGGCACCGGGAATCCTCACCGGCACCATCCTCGCCTTCGCCCGCAGCCTGGGCGAGTTCGGCGCCACCATCACCTTCGTTTCCAACATCCCCGGTGAAACCCGCACCCTGCCCTTGGCGCTGTTCACCCTGACCCAGACGCCGGACGGTGACGCCGGCGCCCTGCGGCTGGTGGTGATCTCGGCGGTGCTGGCGCTGGCCGCGCTGATCGCCTCGGAGCTGCTAGCCCGGCGCATCGCCCGGCGGATCGGAACCTCGTGATGGCCGAAGCGCCGGTCCTCGACGTCGACGTCCGGCACTGCCTCGGCGATTTTGAGCTCGAGGCCCGGTTCGCCGCGTCTTCGGGGCTGACCGCGCTGTTCGGCCGCTCGGGATCGGGCAAGACGACGCTGATCAACGTCCTCGCCGGGCTCGAACGCCCAGCCTCGGGTCGCATCGTGGTCGGTGACAAGGTCCTGTTCGACTCTGCGGCCGGCATCGACCTGCCGCCCGAGCACCGCCGGCTCGGCTATGTGTTCCAGGAAGGGCGGCTGTTCCCGCACCTCAGCGTTCGCGCCAACCTCCGCTACGGAACCCGCTTCGCGCCGGCCGGCGACCGCCACCAAAGTCTCGATGCCGTCGTCTGGCTGCTCGATCTGGGGCCGCTGCTCGACCGCCGGCCGGGCACGCTCTCGGGCGGCGAGAAGCAGCGGGTCGCCATTGGCCGGGCGCTGCTGGCGAGCCCGCGGCTTCTGCTGATGGACGAGCCGCTGGCCTCGCTGGACGCCCAGCGCCGCGGCGAGATCCTTCCCTACATCGAGAGCCTGCGGGACGACCTCGGCATCCCCGTCGTCTATGTCAGCCACTCTGTCGAGGAGGTCGTCCGTCTCGCCGATACCCTGGTGCTGCTGTCGGAGGGCCGGACCGTCGCCGCCGGCTCGGTCGAGGAGATCATGAGCCGCCTCGACCTCCGCCCGCTGACCGGGCGCCACGAGGCCGGTGCCGTCCTCGCCGTCCGCGTCGCCGGCCACGACGACGGGTTCAAGCTGACCCGGCTGGCCCCCGACCGCACCGAGCTTGTCGTCCCGCGGTTGCCGATGGCCGAAGGGACGCCGCTCCGCGTCCGGGTCCGCGCCCGCGACGTCGCGCTGAGCCTCAGCCGCCCGTCGGATGTCAGTTTTCTCAACGTCATCGAAGGACGTGTCGCCGAGATCGAGGCGGGAGACGGACCGCAGGTGGACGTGCTTCTCGACGTCGGCCAGCCCCTGGTCGCCCGCATCACCCGCAAGTCCGTTCACGACCTGGGAATCGCTCCGGGCGCGCCGGTCTTCGCCCTGATCAAGGCGGTCGCCATCGACCGCCACAGCCTCGGTCTCGCCGACGAGCGCCGCTCCCCGACCCCGTGAGACCACCGCGACGCCCGCCGCGCGGTTGCGCGGGTCCGACGTTCCGGCAATAATGCCGACATCCTGTGTTCCGCGCCGAAGAAGCGCGTGACGAGACCCCGATTGATCGGGGCGAAGATTGGGTGCTGGGGATGTGCCAGAACGGCGCAGGGCCGTAGGGCTCGACGATCTAGAACTGATGGGCAGGGGGCAGGATGAAGATTCTGTCCTTTTTAATCCAGCAAGTCTTCGCTCCGCGGCAGCCGGACGTCGCCCGGGCACAGCCGGCGCCCGAGACGGCGGCAACGCCACCGCCGGCGGCCGAGACGCCGTCTCCCGCCTCCTCCGAACCGACCAGCGCTCCGGCTGACGTCCCCGCCGCCGCGGCACCGCGGACGCCGCTTCAGGAGGTGGCGCAGAACTACCGGGTCCGGGCGATCTCGCCTCGCGACATCACCGACCTCAGCTTCGATCTCCACGTCGCCGGGTTCCTCAGCTACGAGGAATACTCCCTGCTGGCCTTCCAGCCGGAGCTGCATCCCGACTTCGACAAGACCACCGGCGCGTTGATCGGCGAACGGGCCGATCCGGACCGGCCGCGCGACTTCGTGGCGCTTTGGGAAGAGCGCCTGAACTTCGAGCGCCAGCACAATCCGGAAGACACGCAAACCATCGCCCGCGTCGAACGAATCCTTGGCGTCTTGCAGGCGATCGACAGCCCCACCAACATCGTCGTCTGACGCGCACCCCGGTTTTCGGCTTTTCAACCGGCGTGACAAATGTCACCGACCCGAACGGTCGAATTTTCTACGCTTTTTGCTCGAATATCTCGAATCGCTGAAATCGGACGGCGCTACCGCACCGATGTCGAAGACAGACCGCCGAACGGACACGCCTGCGCAACCCGGGCCGCGAGGGCCTGCGGAGGCGCTCGCATCGATTCCGGAAGCCCTCGACCGGCTCGAACAGGGACTGTCGATCTTCGACGGCGACCTGCGGCTGACGTACTTCAACCGCGCCTTTGTCGAGTTGCTCGGATTTCCCGACGACCTGGTCGTCGTCGGCGTGCCGTTCGAGGACCTGATCCGCTACAACGCCGAACGCGGCGAGTACGGCGAGGGCGACATCGACGCCATGGTCCAGGAGCGCGTCGATCGTGCCCGGAACTCAGCGCCCCACCGGCTCAAACGGGAGCGGCCCAACGGACGGATCATCGACATCGAGGGCTACCCGCTCGATGGTGGCGGATTCGTCACCACGTACATGGACGTCACCGCGCGGGTGCTGGCCGAACGCCGCTCCGACAGGGCCGAGTCGGCGCTCCGCCGGGCCAACAGCAGGACGATCGAGGCCATCGAGGCCTTCCCCGACGCCTTCGCGCTCTACGATGCCGAAGACCGGCTTGTGCTGTGCAACGAGAAGTACCGGGAGTTCTACTCGGCCAGCGCCGAAGCGATCAGGCCGGGAGCGACGTTCGAAGAGCTGCTGCGCTATGGCCTCGAGAGGGGCGAATACGCGGAAGCCGTCGGCCGCGAGGACGAGTGGCTCGCCGAGCGCCTGGCCCGGCACCGAGACCTCGACGGTGCCTTCGAGCAGCGGCTGGCCAACGGCCGCTGGCTTCTGGTCCGCGAGCGCAAGACGCGGGACGGCGAAACCGTCGGCGTGCGCACCGACATCACCGAACTGAAGGCCACCGAGGCCGCCCTGCGCATGAGTGAGGAGCGATTCCGCGATTTCGCCGAGTCGGCGTCGGACTGGCTGTGGGAGTGCGGACCCGATCTGCGCTTCACCTATCTGTCCGAGCAGTTCGAGGCGCATTCGGGGTTGTCGCCGGACCTGGTGATCGGCCGGACCCGGGAGGAGTTCCGGAAGTCGACCGAAAACGACGAAGCGTGGATACAGCATCTTGCCGATCTCCGCGCACGGCGGCCGTTCCGGGACTTCCGCTACCGGTCGGAAAGCCCCGATGGATCGCCGATCTACTTCCGCATCAGCGGGGTCCCGGTGTTCGACGACAACGGCACCTTCATGGGCTATCGCGGAACGGGCACCAATGTCGCCGCCCAGGTCCTGGCCGAGCAGCAGGCGGAACAGGCGCAGCAATGGCTGCGCGACGCCATCGAGAGCATCGCCGATGGTTTCGCCCTCTACGACGCCGACGACCGTCTGGTGCTGTTCAACGACAGCTACCGCAGCGCCCTCGCAGTGGTCGAAGACCTGCTGGTTCCGGGGACGCCGTTCGAGACCATCTTCCGTGCCGTCGTCGAGCGCGGTCACGTTCGCGTTCGGGGCTGGCGCATGGACGAGTGGGTCGAAGCCCGCCTGGCCAACGCCCAGCGCATCGCCCGGCTCGGCAACTGGGACCTGACCGTGGCGACCAGCGAGTTCTCGTGGTCCGACGAGATCTACCGGATCTGCGGGCTCGAACGCGGCGGCCGACGCCCCACCTACGACATGCTGCTCGACATGGTCCATCCCGGAGACCGGGCGACCGTCCGCAGGGCCCTGGACGAGGCGATCCGCAACAACCGGCCCCTCAACATCGATCATCGCATCGTCTGTACGGACGGGACCGAACGGCTGGTCAACCAACAGGGCGAGGTGACCTACGGCACCGATGGCGCGCCGCTCAGCATGGCCGGCACCATGCAGGACATCACCGCGCGCAAGCAGGCGGAGTCGGCGCTGCACGAGGCCAACGAGCGGTTCCGGCTGGCCTTCCGCACCAGCCCCGACGCGATGACCATCAGCCGCCTCGAGGACGGCCAATACGTCGACGTGAACGAGGGCTTTACCGTGCTCACCGGGTACTGGCGCCGCGAGGTCATCGGCCGCAGCGCCCTCGAAGTCGGGAGCTGGACCGACCCCGTACGGCGGCGCCAGTTGATCGCCCGGCTGCGGCGTGACGGCGAAGTGCTCAACGAGGAGATCAGCGTCCGCGACCGCGAGGGAAACGACAAAACGGCGCTGTTCTCCGGGCGGATCATGACCCTCAACGGCGAGCCCCACATCTTCGCCGTCGCCAAGGACATCACCGCAATCAAGCGGACGGCGGACGACGTGCGCAAGCTGTCGCGGGCGATCGAACAGGCCCCGTCAGCGGTGATCATCACCGACACCGACGGCGTCATCGAATACGTCAATCCACGGTTCTCGGAAATGACCGGCTATGCCGCCGGCGAGGCCATCGGCAAGACGCCGCGCATCCTGCGCTCGGAGACCACCGACGACGACGTTTACGAAACCATGTGGGCGACCCTTCACGCCGGCGGCATCTGGAACGGTGAGTTCCGCAACCGCCGCAAGGACGGCTCGTCCTACTGGTGCGGCAGCATCATCTCGCCGATCAAGAGCCCGTCGGGCGAGGTCACGCACTTCGTCGGCGTGCAGGAGGACATCACCCACCACAAGGAGGCCGAGAAGAAGCTGCGCGACAGCGAGGAGCGGTTCCGCCAGCTGATCGAAAGCTCGGTCCTCGGCATCGTCATCGACCAGCGCGGCCGTCCGGTGTTCGCCAACAAGACCTACGCCAGCATGTTCGGCTACGACGACCCCGAGGACATCGTCCAGATGCCGGCCCTCGACGGTCTCTATGCGCCGGCGTCGCTGGCGCGGGTCAAGCAGTACCGTCTCGCCCGCGCGCGCGGCGACCAGGCGCCGACCGAGTACGAGTTCCAGGGCGTCAAGCGCGACGGCTCGCTGATCTGGGTGCAGACCCATGTCCGCACCATCGTCTGGAACGGCGAACCGGCGGTGCAGTCGACGGTCGTCGACATCACGCTGCGCAAGCTCTACGAGGAGAAGCTCCGCTACCAGGCGAACTTCGACCAGATCACCGACCTGCCCAATCGTGTGCTCGCCCTCGACCGGCTCAAGGGCGCGCTGTCCAGCGCAAGGCGCCACGGCCACAAGGTCGGGCTCCTGTTCATGGACATCGACCACTTCAAGAAGATCAACGACACCCACGGCCACGCCACCGGCGACCGCTTCCTCGCCCAGGCGGCCGAGCGGATCGTCGAGTGCGTGCGCGAGGAGGATACCGTCGCCCGGCTCAGCGGCGACGAGTTCGCCGTCGTGCTTCCCGACATCCGCAGCGCCCGCGACACCGAGCCCGTCGCCCATAAGATCCTCGAGGCGTTCTCGCAGCCGTTCATCCTCGACGGCCAGGAGGCCTTCGTCGGGTCCAGCATCGGCATCGCGCTCGGGCCGGACGACGGCGACGACCCCGAGCTTCTGCTGCGCAACGCCGACGCCGCCATGTACGAGGCCAAGGAGCAGGGCCGCCACACGTTCCGCTACTTCACCCGGGAGCTGAACGAGCGTGCCGTCGAGCGGGTCCGCATCGAGGCGCGGATGCGCCGCGGCCTCGACGCCGACGCCTTCGAGATCCACTACCAGCCGCTGGTCGAGGTGCGCTCGGGGCGGATCATCGGCGCCGAGGCGCTGGTTCGGTGGAACGACCCGGAGCTGGGCGCGGTCAGCCCGGAGAAGTTCGTGCCGCTGGCCGAGGACAGCGGCCTCATCGTGCCGCTCGGCCGCTGGGTGCTGGACACGGCGTGCCGGCAGATGCGCGCCTGGCACGGCGAGGGCCTCGACCACCTGCGGCTGACGGTCAACGTTTCGGCCCGCCAGTTCCGCGGCTCGGCGCTGGTCGAGGCGGTGTCGACAGCGCTCGCCGAATGCCAACTGCCGCCCGAGAGTCTGGAGCTCGAGATCACCGAGGGTCTGCTGATGGACGACATCCCCGAGACCCACGCCACCCTGCACGAGCTTGACCGCCGCGGCGTCCGCCTGGCGGTGGACGACTTCGGCACCGGCTATTCATCGCTGAGCTACCTGAAGCGGTTCCCCGTCGACACCCTGAAGATCGACAAGGCGTTCATCCGCGACGTCGCCAACGACCCCGACGACGTCACCCTGGTCGAGGCCATCATCGCCATGGCCCGGCGTCTCAACCTCCAGGTCATCGCGGAGGGCGTCGAGACCTCGGAGCAGCTCGCCTTCCTCCGCGCCCAGAAATGCGAGCTGGCCCAGGGCTACCTGTTCAGCCGCCCCCTCACGGCGGACGCGTTTGGGGAACTGGCACGCGAAGCGGCGGTGCTGAGAAGCGCGGTGGGGTGAGGGGATTGTCCGACCTCTGCAGATAGTCGGACATGCTGCGAGCCGCTGTCAGAGTGACGTCGCTGGGCTCAAATGAGGCATTCCCCAATGTTGCTGCGTCGGCCACGACGACCGCGCTCCACGACGACGACCGGTCTGCGGGCGGCTTCAGCGTACGTTCAGTACGGAGGTGCGAGCGTGGCCCATGACCCCGAAGGCGACGCTGCCGATGAGGAAGCGCTTGATGCGTGATTTGCCGGAGTCCGAGACGACAACCAGCTTGTAGTCTGCGCCAATCTTGATGATCTGCTCGACGGGGTCGCCCGACCGAACCAAGGCATCGGCAACGTCGATCCCGATGTCCTCAAGCGCGGCCTTTGCATCGGCAACCTGGCGTTCGACCACGCTGCGGTCCTCGTCATTGCGGGCCACGGACAAGAGAGAGATCGGCGCCGCCAAGTGTTTGGCGAGCACCGCTGCGCGGCGTGCCACATCCAAAGAGTGCGCTGAGCCGTCGATGCAGATCAAACACTTCTCGCCATCTGGGCTTTTCCGAGTGACCAGCGTCGAGCATGGCGCCAGCATCGCGACCTTCTGAGTAACCCCCGCATCCCAGAGAGAGCGGAAGTCACCCTGCCAGCGGTGCTGGGCGCCCAGGATGATCAGATTGTAGGGTCCGAGTTCGTACTGATCGAGGATGCCGCTCGCCGCGTCCGGGGCGGTCTTCAGCTTGAGGATGATGGTCTTCCCGCTCTCGCGGGTGTACTCGACCTTGTGGTCGCCGACCGGATCGCCTCTGACCTCGCTGTGGCTCGCCATGAACTGCCAATCTTCATCCATTTGCCCGAGCTCAATGAGCACCTCCAACCCCTTCTTGAGGTGTTGAACGCTTGGCAGTTCCAGACCCCATTCCAGCATGTTCTCGCGGGCAACGTTCATCTGCAGGCCGCCGGTCCGCAGTCCCTGATCGAACGGCCGCACGAACAGCAGGATGATGTCGCATTCATCACCTCGGCCGATCTCGGCGGCGAATCGGAGGCCCTCGTATGACTCTTCGGAGCCGTCGATGCAGACAAGGATCCTGAAGCGGTTGCGCCTGCTTTCGCGGAGCGCGCGAAACTCCTCCTGGGCCTGCCGCTCCACCGAAGTCATACGTCGTCGAAAAATGGCCACGACCGTCCTCCGGCTGTGATCATACTCCGAGCAAGGGCCAGTACATCGCCGCCGCGAACAACATGACTGCGGTCGACATCAATACCATTCGCCAGCCTGCGGTCAGGAAATCGCTGGTCTTCTGAGGTGGTCCCGGAAAAGCGGACAGGGGGTTAAGGTGTATTTCACCGGATGACGGAGGAATACACGATGAGGAAACGGCGCCGGTTCACGGCGGATTTCAAGGCCCGGGTAGCGGTGGAATCGCTG
>Ga0209568_1000406_pt1 | contig 15006 bp, 13 predicted proteins | sample WorMetOlspDAHAB2_FD_187406 | JGI IMG/M metagenome (GOLD analysis project Ga0209568, IMG submission 187406) | Marine gutless worms symbiont microbial communities from Max Planck institute for Marine Microbiology, Germany - Olavius sp. DAHAB.2... ...
CGCCATCAAGTACCTGGACAGCTATCTCAGATGGTTCCATCTCATCGAACTCGGCGACCAGCCATCGCCAAGAGCCTGCCTCGAGGCGGCGATGACGAGGCCATGCCTTCGTTTTGCGAATTGAGCCATCCGAAAACGTGATTGCCGCCAAGGAAGCCGGTGTTTCCAACTACATCGTCAAACCGTTCAACGCCGAAACCCTGAAGGGTAAGATGGTGAGCGTACTCGGGGATTTCTGAGCCCCTCCCCAAGTATCCCCACCGCGGAGAATTCATGAGCCCGAGCGACGTCCATTCCGGCCTTGCCGCGCGTCTCGAGGAGATTCGCGCGAAGCACGGTGACCAGGTCGCGACCGCCGACATCGCCGCGGTCGTCGAAAGCATCATGGCGACCATGAAGGGTGATTTGACGGCGGCCGATATCGAGCTCTACGGCGAGCTCGAGGCCTTGGCCCGTTATATCCACGCGGCGAAGGCCGATATCGCGGCGTTGCGGCCCGACGAGGTGCGCGACGATTACCTGCCGACGGCCGCCGATGAACTTGACGCCATCGTCGCCGCCACGGAAACCGCCACCAACTCGATCATGGACGCCACCGAGAAGATCGAGGGCGTCACGAACCAGGTCGACCCGGATGTCGCGGCCTCGATCATGAACGCAACGACGGAAATCTACGAGGCGTGCGGTTTCCAGGACATCACCGGTCAGCGGATCACCAAGATCGTCAAGGCCCTGCAGGACATCGAAGTGAAAATCGACGCCTTGGTCGAGGCCTTCGGCAGTGAAATCGAGAAAGTTAAAAAAGAGGATTCCAAAGAGCAGAAGGAAGAGCTAAAAGAGGTGAGGGACGAAGACTTGCTCGAAGGCCCTCAACTCGAAGAAAAAGCGCAAACCCAGGAAGAAATCGACGCTTTGTTGGCCACTTTCGATTAGGCGGCTATGAACGATCGTGAAGTCCTGATCTCCGCGTCCCATCCGGACGAATTCGGCGGTCCGCCGAGTTCCATATCCCTGTTCCTGTCGCTGTTTCTGCTGGTCCTCGCTTTTTTCATCGTGCTGGTCAGCATTTCGACCCTTGAGGAGGTCAAGTCGAAGGCCGTCAAGGACAGCCTGACATCGACCTTCAAGACCGTCCTGGATCCGAGCACGGACCCCACCGAATTCACCTCCAAGGACGGCGACGTGCTGGCCGGCCAGCAGTTCCAGGAACAGGTCACGGACATTTTCTCGACGACCCTGCAGATCGCCAAGATCGAGATCGTGCAGCCCGGCAAGTTGATGCGGGTGAAGTTGCCCACCAACGCCATGTTCGTCGACGGGAAGGCGGAGATCCGGCCCGTGGCCGTGCCGGTGCTGGACCGGGTGGTGGCGGTGCTGTCGTCGCGCCCGCCGGGGTTGCGCTTCGACATGGAATTCGTCATCGGCAGTCCCTATGTGGAAGCAACGTCGCTTCCCGTCGCACAGACCATGGAGGTGGAGCGGGTGGGGAACCTGGCCCGCGAGATGTTCCGCCGAGGCGTGCCGCCGGACAGCGTCGCCGTGGGCATCCGGCCGGGACCGTCGGACCAGGTGATCATCTGGTTTTTCGTTCGCGGGGAAAACGACAACCAGATCGAATTCGGCGGCAAGGAGAAAGCCGATGGTTCGTCGTAACCGGTTCGGGCATGGGCCGGGCCGGCCGAGGCCGCCGGCCGAGACGCCGCCGGGCGGCGCCGATCCCCATGCCACGCCGGCAGGGCAGGCGGCGGCCAGCCGGGCCTGGATGGTGACGTTCACCGATCTCGTTTCCCTCATGTTAACATTCTTCGTGCTTTTATTCTCCATGTCGAACGTCAAGTTGAGCGAATGGAAGAACATCATCGATTCCCTCTCCAGGACCCTGGCGCCGACGCCGGAGAAATCCGTCAAGGCGCAGACCGCGACCTTCAACATCGGTACGGTGTTCCGCAAGCGGGCGATCAACCTGGACTACTTGGCGTCGGTGACGGAAGAAGGCATCGCGGAGATTGAAATCTTGTCGGGAGCCCAGGTTATCCGCAGCGAGGATCGGCTGGTGATCGCCCTGCCGGGTGATCTCCTGTTCCAGCCAGGCCGCGCCGTGATGACCGAGCGGGCCCAGGAGGCCATGTTCGTCATCGGCGGCATGCTGCGCAATATCGGTAACGAGATCGGCGTCAACGGGCACACGGACCCGGCGGCACCTTCCGGCGGCGACTACGTGTCCAATTGGGAGCTTTCCACGGGCCGCGCCGCGGCGGTGGCCAACGCGCTCCGGGCGGCCGGCTACCCAGACGACATCATCGCCTTCGGCTACGCCGACAGCCGGTTCGAGCAACTGCCCGCGTTGGAAGCGGAACAGCGCAATGCCCTGGCCAGGCGGGTCGATATCGTCATCATGCCGACGGCGGGCGGGTTGTCGCGATGAGGATCATGATGGCCCGGTGGTTCCTCAAGTTGGCGGTGATTGTCCTGTTGACCGGCATCGGCGCGCCTGCGGCGGATGCGGAGACGGTCAGCGTGCGGGCCTCCAAGAACGATGATTTCGGGCGCATCGTGTTCCTCTGGGACCGACCCGTCACCTACGAATTGAGCCATGATGGATCGGACCTGACGATCCGCTTCGGGCGCGCCATCGACGCTTCCTACCAGCGCGTCCTGGGGGCCCTGTCGAAATACATCGATCGGGTCCGCCGGGGTGCCGACGGGCGTTCCGTGAGCTTCCGGCTGAAGGGGAATTTCGAGACCTACGGGTTCGATTCCGGTAATGCGGTGATCGTCGAGATCGCCGAGCCGCAACAGCCGGCGCCACCGCGGCAACCCCAAACGGCGGAAACCGGCGCGTCCGCGTCGCGGGCCAAGGCCGCGGCCCAGTCCGTGCCGGCCAAGGACCTGCCGAAGATCCGGGTCCGCACCGGCGCCCACGAGGCCTACACGCGGGTCGTCTTCGACTGGCCGAAGGCCGTCAAGTACACGGTCAGCCAGGCCGGTGGGGTGGTGACCCTGAAATTCCAGGCGGCGGCGAACATCCAGCTCGGCCGGATCAGCCGCAACCCGCCCCGATACCTGGGCGGCGTCCGTCAGCGTGCCGCCAATGGTGAGACCACCGTCACCCTGGCGATCCCTGCCAGTTCCAAGATCAAGCACTTCCTGTCCGGCCCGAAAGTGGTCCTGGACGTGCAGCGCCCGAGCGGTGCCGAGGAGATCGCCGCGCTGCCGCCGGAAGCGCCGCCCCCGGCGGCGGAACCGGCCGCCACCCCGGAGGCCGCCCCGGCGGCGGCCGAGAATGCGGAAGCGGCGAAAACGGCCGCCCAGCCCCCGGCGGCCGCCGCCGAAACGCCGGCGACGGCGCCGGCCAAGCCCAAGGTGGAGAGCGAACAGCTCGCCCAGGCCGCGCAAGGTGAGGCGGGCACGCCGGCCCCGGCAGCCGGGGATCCGAAACCGGCGGCGGCGACCGCGGCCGGCCAACAAACCGCTCAGCAGGGCGCTCAGCAAGCGGTGCAGCAGGCCGCACAGCAGGCGGCCGCACCGGCGGCACTCGCCGTCTCCGGCCAGCCCTTGGCCCTGAAGCCGGTTGAGCGTGCGCCGGTGAAGAAGGGCGAGGAAGAGGAAGGCGAAGGGGAAGGCAAGGAACTCAGCCCCGAGGAGGCCGCCAAGGAAGCCGCCAAGAAGGCCGCCGCCGGGGTCAAGTTCCAGTTCGACTGGACCGAGCCGGTGGCCGCTGCGGTGTTCCGCCGGGCCGGTTACGTCTGGGTGATCTTCGACAAGGCCAGCAGGATCGACGTGCAGTCGCTGCTTGCGGCCGGCGGCACCACCATTCAGTCCATCGATCAAGCACCCTCGCCGAAGGCCACGGTGCTGCGGATCAAGGTCTCGCGGCGCATCAACCCGCTATTGTCGCGCAAGGGATTGAGCTGGATCCTCAGGTTCCAGCGGCGCGACCAACGGGCCTCGGTCCCCATCGAGATCAAGGCGCAGCCGGATTCGCCGGTCGGCGCGCGGGTCTTCATGCCGGTGCCGGAGCCGGGGCAGCCCGTCGGCATCACCGACCCGGCCATCGGCGACAATCTGGTGGTGGTGCCGGTGATCCCGCTCGGCCATGGGGTCCGCGATCCCTATACCTATGCGCAACTGCGCGTCCTGCCCTCGGCCCAGGGAATCGTCATCCAGCCCCTGGTGGACGACCTCAGGGTCCGGCCCTTGCGCCAGGGCGTGGAACTGACATCGGGCTCCAAGCTGGCCATCTCGCCGGTGTCGGCGGACATTGCCGCCAGCGCCAAGTTGAGCGCCGCCCGGCCGCTGACCAAGATCTTCGAGCTGGATCAGTGGGAACTGAAATCGCTGGCCGACTTCAACGAGCGCAAGCAGGAACTGCAGCGGGATTTGGCCGTTAGCCGGGGCGCCCAGCGGGAAGCCAAGCGCTTCAACCTGGCCCGCTTCTACTTCTCCAACCGGTTCGCCGCCGAGGCCCTGGGCGTGCTGGCCCAGATGAAGCTGGAGCGCAAGGAGGTGGAGGACGATCCCGAGTACCGGTTGATCCGCGGCGGCGCCAGCTATCTCATGGGACGCCTCGCCGACGCGGCCACGGACTTCACCCACGAAAGCCTGGACGGCACCGACGAGGCCAACTTCTGGCGCGCCGCCGTGGTTGCCGCTTCAGGCGACATGCTGGCCGCGGCACCGGAGTTGAAACGCACCGGCGTGGTCACCAAGAAGTATCCGCGCGCCCTGAAGATCCTGATGGGCACCATCGTCGCCGATGCGGCGGTGGAGATCGGCGACATCAAGACGGCGAAGGATTTCATCGAAGCGCTTCGCGCGCTGAAGCCGAAGGCGGCGGAAGTCGCCGAGATCGATTTCGTCGAGGGCCGTCTCCTGGAACTGGGCGGCGACACGGACGGCGCCGTGACCAAGTGGGAGGAGGTCCAGGAATCGCGCAACCGAAACGCTCGGGCCAAGGCCACCATCGCCCGCATGGAGCTTCTGTTGAAGCTCGAGCGCATGTCCGTGAAGGAGGCCATCGAGGACCTGGAGAAGCTGCGCTTCGCCTGGCGCGGCGACGAGTTCGAGTTCGACCTGCTGCGGCGCCTCGGCGGTCTCTACCTGGACGAGGGGGTCTACCGGAACGGCCTGCAGGCGCTGCGTCAGGCGGCCACCTATTTCCGCGATCACGAGGAAGCTCCGCAGGTGACCCAGCAGATGGCCGACGTGTTCAACGCGCTCTACCTGGAGGACGGCGCCGACACCATGCCGGCGGTTACCGCCATCGCCGTCTATGAGGAGTTCAAGGAACTCACCCCCGCCGGCGCCAAGGGCGACGAGATGATCCGCAAACTGGCCGACCGCCTGGCCGGCGTCGATCTCCTGGACCAGGCGGCGGAAATCCTGGAAGGCCAGGTTCGCTTCCGCCTGAAGGGGACCCTGAAGGCCGAGGTGGGGGCGCGGCTGGCCGTGGTCTACCTGCTGGCCCGCCATTATGACCGGGCGCTGGCTGCCCTCGACGCCACCAACGAAGTGGGCCAGCCGGATCCGTTGGTGATCCAGCGCCGCCACCTGAAGGCCCGCGCCCTGATGGGCCTGGATCGCAAGGAGGACGCCCTGGAGCTGTTGAAGAAGGACAAATCCCCCGACGCGGACCTGCTCCGTGCCGAGGCCTTCTGGAACACCGGCGATTGGTCACATGCCTCGAACGAACTGCGCAAGGTGCTGCGCGCGTCTGGCGCCAAGAAAGACGAGCCGCTGACCCAGGACCAGGCCGAGCGGGTCCTCAACTATGCCATCTCGCTGGTGCTTTCCGGCAACGAGCGCGCCCTCGCCAAGGTGCGCCGTGAATACGGCCGCGCCGTCGAGTCGACGGATCTGAAGGACGCCTTCCGGCTGGTCTCGGCGCCGACGGCGCTGGGCCTGATCTCGCCGGGCAGCGTGCAGACCCGGGTCAAGTTGGCGGAGAACTTCAAGACCTTCATGTCGGCCTACAAGAAGCGGCTGAAGGAACAGGGCTTGAGCGGCTTGACCTCCCAGGAGGCGGCGGCGGCCATCTCCGGCGGCGGCGAACCGGAAACCAAGGGCGGCTGACGGACCCCCATGGTGAGCCCACGGCATGGATAATCCGAAAAACCGGGCCTTCGCGGACCTTGAGGTTCTGGTCTGCGACGACGATTCCATGGTGATCCGGATCATCGAGCACATCCTGCGCGAGATGGGCGTCAACCGGGTCCATTCGACGCGCTTCCCGAAGACCGCCCTGCAACTCCTGAAGGAACCGGCGGAGCGGCCCTTCGATATCTTCATCTGTGACTGGATGATGCCGGAGATGTCCGGCCTGGAGGTCCTGGAGAAGATCCGCGCCGACGATTTCGACGTGGCCTTCGTCATGCTGACGGGAAACACAACCGAAGACGCCGTCGGCGAGGCCGCCAAGCTGGGCGTCGAGGCCTATATCGGCAAGCCCTTTACCGCCGACCAGGTGCAACGCAAGATCGCCACCGTGGCCAGGCGGGTGCTGAAGGGGCGTGACGGATAGGCCTCTTTCCGGTGTCGATGCCGGTGCCGCATTCCGCCGCGCGGTCGCATCCCTGAACCGTGAAGGACACATCGGCATGGCCAACCCGGCCATCCCCATGCCTCACCTTGGAGTTTGCGGCGAGCGCCGGGGCGAGGTCAGGTCCCGAAGCTTCGTACCAGCGAACCCACCACCATGAACCAGCCGTCCACCAGGACGAAGAAGATGATCTTGAAGGGCAGCGCGATGATGATCGGCGGCAACATCATCATGCCCATGGCCATGAGCACGGACGCCACCACCATGTCGATGATCAGGAACGGCACGAATATGAGGAAGCCGATTTCGAAGGCGCGGCGGATCTCGGAGATCATGAAGGCCGGGATCAGGATGCGCAGCGACATCTTGTCGCCGCGCACGTCCTCGTCCTTGGCCCCGGAGATATCCACGAACAGCCTGAGGTCCTGTTCGCGCACGTGCTTCATCATGAAGTTGCGGAACGGAACCGCGGCCCGCTCGAAGGCCTCGAACTCGTCGATTTCCTCCTCGATCATCGGCTTGATGCCGGTATCGTAGGCCTGTTCCAGGGCCGGCATCATGATGAAGAAGGTGAGGAACAGGGCGAGCGAGATGAGCACCTGGTTGGGCGGCGTCTGCTGGGTGCCCATGGCCGTGCGCAGGAACGACAGCACGATCAGGATGCGCACGAAGGAGGTCACCATGATCAGCAGGGACGGCGCCAGGCTGAGGACCGTGACCAGGGCGATGATCTGGACGATGCGGCCCGTGGCCTCGCCGCCCTGACCGAAATCCAGGTTGAGCTGCTGCGCCGCCGCCGGTTCCGCCAGGCCGACGAGCACCGCGATGAGACCGATGGACGCGGCGGTGGCGCCGGCGAACCAAAGGACCGGCCGGGCCATGGTCTTCAGGCGGCTCATTCGGCGTCCCCGCCGGCAATTACCTTGGCGTCGGTGGTCGCCGCCAGGGTTTCGGCGAAGCTCGGGCCGTCGGTGATCCCCGTCTCAACAACCGTCTCGGCGGTCGGCGACAGCAGGATCAGGTGCTCCTTGTCGTCGCGGCGGACCAGCACAAGCCGGCGCCGGCCGTCCACCGGCGTCACCTCGACCACGGAAAGCCGGCGTCCGCCGCCCGGGTGGGTGGCACGGGTCGGGAAACCCAGGCCGGCCCGCCGGGCCAATGCCGCCACCACCCCGATCAGGCCGAGCACGAACAGAAGGGCCAGGAAGAACCTGAGGTAATCGGTGCCGTCCATCAGTCCTCCGTCCCCTCGATCAGGCGCTGGTGATGGGCCCTCAGTTCCGCCTCCAGGGCATTCAGGCCGACCAGGATCTCCTCGATATCCCGGGCCGCCCGTTCGCGGTCGATCTGCAGGGGCGCGGCGCGCAGCATCTCGCAGACCGTCTGCACTTCTCCGGTGAGGTCGCCCAAATCGACGGAGTCACCGGCCGCCACGGTCTGGCGCGCGCCGTCGATGCGGCGGCGAATGGCGTCCAGGCGAAGCTGCAGGTCCTGGGCCGTGTCGCTCACGCCGGATCCTCCCCTTCGGCGCGCCATTTGGCGGCGATGGCGTCGGCCAGGTCCTTGATGTTGGCGGCGGCCGAGCCGGCCTCGCCGGTGTCCCGGTCCGGCGGCGTCTCGCCGTTGGCCTGGTAGAGATAGGCGAGGATCTCGGCGACGGCGGCGAAGGCCTCCGTGGGGATTTCCGAATCCTGATCGACGGCGGAAAGCAACTGCACCAGGTCGGCGTCCTCGCGGACCTTGATGCCCTGGGAAAAGGCGATCTCCAGGATCTGTTCGGCGACGTTGCCGCGCCCGGTGGCGATCACCTTCGGCGCCCGGTCCGTCTCCCGCTCCTGATGAAGCGCGACGGCCAGCGCGTCCTTGGTTTCCGGTGGCGGCTTCAGGTTGCCGCGTTCCGAATTGTCCGATGACGGCAAGGGTACGTCCAATCGTGAACCACAGTTCCCACCGAGCCTAATCCTGACCCATCGGGCTTAACAATGGGTAAAAGCGGACTTGTTTTTCTTAACCCCTTTGCGGCCGTGCCGGCGGCCCGCATCGGTGCCTCCTATATGGGCCATGGCCCGCATGAATTGGACGTTTCCGGCGGATCGGCGTTATCCTCTTGGGCGTCGGCGGCGATGTCCGGTTTCGGCTAGAAACCGTCCGATCCAAACACGAAAGGGGACGATCGGTGAGCCAGATTGCGTCAACTTCGGAACGCGATTCGGGGATGGGGAGGGCACCCATGTTCCTGAGTGTCTTCGATCTGTTCAAAATCGGCATCGGACCGTCCAGTTCCCACACGGTGGGTCCCATGGTGGCGGCGGCCCGGTTCATCGCGCATTTGAAGACGGCCGGCCACTTCGAGGCGGCGGCCCGCATCAGCGGACGCCTGCACGGTTCGCTGGCCTTCACCGGCAGGGGTCACGGCACCGATACGGCGTTGGTGCTCGGCCTCTTGGGCGCCACGCCCGACGGCATCGAGCCCGATGCCGCCGCCGGCATGGTGGAAGGGGTGCGGGCCTCGGGCCTGTTGGTCCTGGGCGGTGCGCATCCCGTGCCCTTTGATATGGATAAGGACATTGAATTCGACTACGGCCCGCCGCTGCCCGGCCATGCCAACGGGCTCAGGCTCGAGGCCTTCGACGAAGCCGACAAAGTGCTGCTTTCGCGGGTCTATTATTCCGTCGGCGGCGGCTTCGTGGTTTCCGAAGAGGAACTGGAGGATTTCGCCGCCGGCGGCGCCGACTACCCGGAAGTGCCGCACGGTTTCCGCACCGCCGCCGAGATGCTGGAGATGGGCGAGGCCAGCGGCAAGTCCATCGCCCGGATGAAACTGGAGAACGAGGTCAGCCAAATGCCGGAAGCCGAGGTGCGGGCCGGCCTGGACCGCATCTGGTCGGTCATGCAGGCCTGCATCGAGCGTGGCCTCAGGCAGGAAGGCGAGTTGCCGGGCGGTCTCAAGGTCAAGCGCCGGGCCCGGCATATCCTGAACGAACTGGAGGCCGAGAAGGGGCGCAACATGCGCTTCGAGCACACGGTCATGGACTGGATCAGCCTCTTTGCGCTCGCCGTCAACGAGGAGAACGCGGCCGGCGGCCAGGTCGTCACGGCGCCCACCAACGGGGCCGCCGGGATCATTCCGGCGACGCTCCGCTACTATCTGGATTTCTGTCCCGGCGCGTCCAAGGAGTGCATCCACCGGTTCCTGCTAACCGCCGCCGCCATCGGCGGCCTGATCAAGACCAACGCATCCATCTCCGGCGCCGAGGTCGGCTGCCAGGGTGAAGTGGGCTCGGCCTCGGCCATGGCCGCGGCGGGGCTCTGCGCGGTGCTCGGCGGCACCAACGCACAGATCGAGAACGCCGCCGAGATCGCCATCGAGCACCACCTGGGGATGACCTGCGACCCGGTCGCGGGCTTGGTCCAGGTGCCCTGCATCGAACGCAACGCCATGGGCGCGGTGAAGGCGGTCAACGCCGCCTCGCTGGCGCTGAAGGGCGACGGCACCCACTTCGTGCCGCTGGATACGGCCATCGAGACCATGCGCCAGACCGGCATGGACATGCTGAGCAAATACAAGGAGACCTCGGAGGGCGGCCTTGCCGTCAACGTCACCGAGTGTTGAACCGGAACAACATCTAGAGCCCCGCCACGGGCGCCAGGAGACCGACCATGACCCACGCATACGCCAACGAAACGGAAGCCCGGCTGTTCGCCAAGGACCTGGCCGACATCGATCCGGACATCGCCAAGTCCATCGACGACGAGCTCAAACGCCAGCAGGACCAGATCGAGCTCATCGCGTCGGAGAACATCGTCTCCAAGGCCGTGTTCCAGGCCATGGGCTCGGTGCTCACCAACAAATACGCGGAGGGCTATCCCGGCCGGCGCTACTACGGCGGCTGTGAGTACGTGGACGTTTCCGAGGGCCTGGCCATCGAGCGGGCCAAGCAGCTCTTCGATTGCGCCTTCGTCAACGTGCAGCCCCATTCCGGCGCCCAGGCCAACGGCGCCGTGATGATGGCGCTGTTGAAGCCCGGCGACACCATCTTGGGGATGGCGCTCTCTGCCGGTGGACACCTGACCCACGGCGCCAAGCCGGCACAGTCCGGCAAGTGGTTCAACGCCATCCAGTACGGGGTCACCCCGGACACCCACGTGATCGACTTCGACGAGGTCGAAAGCCTGGCCCGCGAACACCAACCGAAGCTGATCATCTGCGGCGGTTCGGCCTATCCCCGCCACATCGATTTCGCCAAGTTCCGGGAAATCGCCGATCAAGTGGGCGCCAAGCTGATGGTCGACATGGCCCACTTTGCCGGCCTAGTGGCGGCCGGCGTGCATCCCTCGCCGCTGCCCTTGGCCGACGTGGTCACCACCACCACCCACAAGACCCTGCGCGGGCCCAGGGGCGGCATGATCCTCTGCAACGACGAGGACCTGGGCAAGAAGATCAATTCGGCGGTGTTCCCCGGCCTACAGGGCGGGCCGCTGATGCACGTCATTGCGGCGAAAGCGGTGGCCTTCCACGAGGCCCTGCAGCCGGGCTTCAAGGACTACGCCCAGCGGGTCGTGGATTCCGCCAAGGCCTTGGCCAAAGTCATCGAGGACCGCGGCTGCGCCGTGGTCTCGGGCGGCACGGACACCCACCAGGTCCTGGTGGATTTCCGCCCCAAGAAGCTTACCGGTGACATCGTCGAGGCGGCCATGGAGCGGGCCGGCATGACCTGCAACAAGAACTCCGTGCCCTTCGATCCGGAGAAACCCATGGTCACCTCGGGCGTGCGTCTCGGCACCTCGGCGGGCTGCACGCGGGGCTTCGGCGTAACTGAGTTCGAGCGCATCGGCCACCTGATCGCCGACGTGGTCGACGGCCTGGCCGAGAACCGCGACGACAATTCCGCCGCCGAGCGGAAGGCGCGGGCGGAAGTCACCGAGTTGTGCAAGGCCCACCCCATCTACTGAAGTCGGCGCCGGCCTGGTGCTCAGTCGTCGGGCCCAGGCTTGGGCGAGAAATAACCGCCGCGTTTCGGGAAGGTCCGTTTCAGGATGATCGGGCTGAGCACGGTGGTCACCACGGCCATGATGACCACGGCGGAGAACAGGTTCTGGACCACCGGCGAGGCGTCGGCGCCGACGGCGAACAGGCCGGCCTTCATGGCGATCCCGGCGATCACCAGTTCGACGGCGCCGCGCGGGCTCATGCCGACGCCGATGGCCGCCGAATCGCGGGGCCCGAAGCCGAAGATCCGGGCCGCGCCGCCGGCCCCGGCGACCTTGCCGAAGAAGGCGGCGCCGATGAGCACGGCCAGGAACAGGGGCGCCCCGGTGAGGGCGTCCAGGTTCAGGTGCAGGCCGATGGAGGCGAAGAAGATGGGCGCCAGGAAGCCGAAGGTCATGGCCGAGATGGCATGCCGGACCCGCTCGTAGCTGGCCACGTCGATTGTCTTGCGGCCGACGAACAGGCCCGCCACGAAGGAGCCGACGATGAAGTGCAGGCCCAGCATCTCGGCCAGCACGCCGAAGGCGAAGGCGGCCACCAGCATGGCGCTGATCTCGAGCTCCTGGGCCTTCAGGTGATGCATGAACCGCCCGCCCCAGGGGAACAGGTAGAGGCCGATGATCCCGGTGATCACGAAGAAGGCGATGATCTTCCCCGAAAGCACCGCGAATTCCATCAGCCCCGGCGGCTCGCCGGCGGCGATCATGCCGGTCAGCCAGGCCAGCAATAGGAGGCTCAGGATGTCGTCGAACACGGCCGCCGACACGATGGTCTGGCCCACCGCCGTTTCCAGTTGGCCGAGATCCATGAGGATGCGCACCGTCGCTGGCACCGCGGTGATGGCCAGCGCTGTCCCTAAGAACAGGCATTGCGCGGTGAGCAGTCCGTTCTCGGGTAGGAACAGCCAGCCCAGCCAGATCCCCAGGCCCAGCGGCACCACCATGCCGCCGACGGCGACCACCAGGGCGCCGGCCGAATAGCGCATCACCTTGTGCGGCTGCATCTCGAGCCCGGCGTAGAGCATCAGGAAGAACATGCCCAGATCGGTGATCGAGGCGAACACCTCGTTGTCGGCGATTCCCACCAGGTCCGGGAACACGTCCGGGTACTCGGCCACCGTGGCGCCGAGCACGATGCCGGCGATCAGTTCCCCCACCAGGGACGGTTGGTCCAGGCGTTCGGCGATCTCGCCGAAGGCCCGGGTGGCGACCAACAGAATGAGCAGCACATAGAAAAGATCCATGGCGGCGGACCGGCGTTCCCTCAAGTTTCCTGCCGCTTCACTTTGTCAGAGACCATCTCCCCTGGCCACCCCGGAGCGCCGACGCGCCCATGCCCGGTTGTTCTCGGGCCGGCGACGCCCCATTCTAATAGTTGACGTACGCCCATGGGAAAGGCCGGCATGAAGAAGGCGAAGAAGGGCAAACACCGGGCCGCCAAGCCGAAGCGCCGGGCCAAGGCCAAGCCGGCGCCGAAGCCGCGCGCCCATATGCTGCACCGGGCGGCGCGGACCGAGGCGCCGCCCGCCCGGGCATCCTTCGGCCCGGCACCGTCCGCCGATCCCTTGGCCGAGGCCCGGGCGGCATTGGGGCGTGGCGATCCGCACGGCGCCTTCGATCATTGCCGGGCGGCCCTTGCCGCCGATCCCCAGGATGCCGACGCCCTCAATCTGGCCGGTGTGGCGGCCTTCCAGGCGGGGCTGGCAACCGACGCCCTGGAGCTTCTCGAGGCCGCCGTCTCCCACGCGCCGAACCATGCGGAAGCGGCGACCAACCTGGGCAACGTGCTGGCCCAACTGGGCCAGGCGGAGCGGGCGGCGGCGGCCTACCGGCAGGCCATGTCCGCCGACCCCGGTTACGCCGAGGCGTTCTTCAACTTCGGTGTGCTGATGGCGGGAGAGGTCCGGCCGGGGGAAGCCCTGGCGGCCTTCGAGGAAACGGTGCGGATCAATCCGGCCCACGCTCCGGCCCGCCATGCGCTCGGCGACAGCCTCAAGACATTGGGCCGTCTGGCGGCCGCGAAGGAGGCCTACGAAGCAGCCCTCGGATTGGACCCGGGGCTTGCGGCGGCGCGCACCAACCTGGCCGCCGTGCTGCACGAACTGGGGGATTTCGAGGCCGCCGCCGAGCACTGCCGCCGCGCCCTGACATCGGCGCCGGAGATGGTCGAGGCCCATTACAACTTAGGGCTCGCGTTGCAGGAGATGGGCCGTTTCGAAGAGGCCAAGGGGGCCTATGAGTTGGTGCTGGCCAGCCGGCCGGACCACGCCGCCGCGGCTCTCAACATCGCCTACGGCCTGCAGCAGATGGGGAACCTGGAGGACGCGGCGGCGGCCTTCCGGCGGACCATCGCCATGGACCCCGGCTTCGCCAAGGCCCACGTGAACCTGGCCGACCTGCACCTGGAGCGGGGCGACCCGGCGGCGGCGCTGAAAGTTTGCGATGCCTTCCTGGCGGACCATCCCGGCAACACGGACCTGCTGGCCATGCGGGCGGTGGCGCTTTTCGACGCCGGCGATGCCGCGGCGGCCGGCGCGCTGGTGGATTTCGACCGGTTCCTGGCGGCCCGGCCCATGGCCCCGCCGGACGGGTTCGCCGACCTCACCCAGTTCAACGCCGCCCTGGCCGCGCACCTGCTGGACCACCCGAGCCTTACCCATGCGCCGCAGAGCCACGCCACCCGCGAGGGCCGCCATTCCGGCGAACTGCTGGCCGAGCCGAAGGGCCCCTTCGCGGCGCTGGAAAAGCTGATCGTGGCGGCCGTCGCGGACTACAAGGCCGAACGGAGCACCGAGCCTGCGCATCCGTTCCTGGCCGCCATGCCGGAACGGCTTGAGCTTTCCGTCTGGGGCGTGGTCATGGAGGCGGCGGGGCACCAGATCCCGCACATCCATCCGGCCGCCTGGCTGAGCGGCGTCTACTACCCGAAGGTCCCGGCCATCGTCGCCCGGGAGACCGACGACCACGCCGGCTGGATCGCCTTCGGCACGCCGCCGGACCATTTCCACAACCGGACCGACCCGCCGGTTCGGCTGATCCGGCCGGAAGAGGGGCTGATGGTGCTGTTCCCGTCCTATTTCTACCACCACACCATTCCCTTCCATGCGGATGAGACCCGCATCTCCATCGCCTTCGACCTGATGCCCGCATGAACGGGCCGATTTCCGGTTACCTTCAGCCCGCCGGACTTTTCAAATAAGCCGGGCCGGCAAGAGCGGAGGACTGAAACATGCCCGGACAGAACGATGACGGGCCGGGAACGGAGATCCTGGAACCCCTGGAGGTCATGCGCGAGCAGTTCCGCCGGGCTCGCAGCCACCTGAAAGGTTTCAAGAAAGGGCTCATTGAGTTTGGCTCAATTCGCAAAACGAAGGCATGGCCTCGTCATCGCCGCCTCGAGGCAGGCTCTTGGCGATGGCTGGTCGCCGAGTTCGATGAGATGGAACCATCTGAGATAGCTGTCCAGGTACTTGGTGGCG
>Ga0209568_1000407_pt1 | contig 14985 bp, 18 predicted proteins | sample WorMetOlspDAHAB2_FD_187406 | JGI IMG/M metagenome (GOLD analysis project Ga0209568, IMG submission 187406) | Marine gutless worms symbiont microbial communities from Max Planck institute for Marine Microbiology, Germany - Olavius sp. DAHAB.2... ...
TCATAGAATAACTCCCGGCTTTCCACTGCGCACGTGACATAAAACGCTGAAGTCTTAAATTTTGTGCCATCTTTAGCTACTAGTTTCCTACAGAACACACCCTTCATACCCTGCTCTGACAAATGTTTACACAATTCTTTATCCGTGGTTTCGAGATCCAGGCGGCCAACGAAGGCAGCCAATACCTGCCGACGTGGCACCACTTTCAGTGGTGCATCCGACCTGGAGCCTGTCAGTCGTGGGGACGGAGCCGCTGGGCGGCCTGGACGAGCAGATGCTTGAGCCACTGAGGACTTGTTAGGTCGATACCGCCCAGTCACTTGCACCCAGTCGTTGCACTGGCGAGCCTCCTCCGTTTTCGATCCAGATTGACACGCATCTCTCGGCAGAGGTGGGGATTCCACATCATCTTGTGCAGGTGGCGCGGGAACTAGGCTACTGTTTGGTATCGGCATAACGACATTCCCACCGGACACCGGAGGTTTCAGATCCGTTAGGGACGACAGACGCCTCATCACGTCTGATACCTGATCCTGCAGCATCTGCACGTTCGTAGCCAACGTACAGAAGTCAGTTGCGTCCGGAACAAACGGTGGGATCCTGCCGAGATCAAACGTCACAAATCTCGGCAGGTCGATCTTTGACACCTTGGCATCAAGCAACGTGTAGAATTCGACGATGTCGCTTGCATCGAGACGACGCTTGTTTTCAGTGTTCCGCCGAGTCGACAGTCTCGGCAAATCATCAACAAGCAGATCATCCCGCGCTGTGAAAAGACTCTTCATCACGTCATAGAGACAAACCTTCGCGTTGCTAACTTCGTCACATGTGTAGAAACCACTTATGACCGTTTGTAAGCCGTTTGTGGTACTGTTCTTAAAGTTATTTTGCAGGTAACACAAAACTTCATTAACAATAAGCTCAGCGGATGTTGACATGTCCGCCATCTTGCATAGAAGTTATCTAATATCAAGCAGACAAGAAACTAAAAACTACTACAAGGAACATTGGAAACACTAAACACTAAAAAAACACAGAAACTACTATCAAGCATACAAAAATACAATGACACGCATAGCACCTATCTAAAAAAACAGCACAACGAGATATCAGCCAGTCACATATACGCAGAACTAACCCAAAGATAAAATGATAAATCTTAATTAAACTTAGTTAAACTATAAATGTAATCTTAATTCAGATTATGATCTAAAATCATATATTGCAAAGACTAAAATACTGTACTAGTACATTTGGACAATTCTGCCAAGCATTTGAGAATACACATGCACTGTTGTGCAATACGGTATCGAAACTTGGTAAGCCTGTGTCAGTAAGAACCTCTGCGGTGATACCCAAAAAACAATTTGATGCATTTATTGTAGCAGGAGCGCAGCTTGTTAATACACGTCACTGTATATTTCTGCCACAGTGCAATATCATACAAAGATAAACAGTAGGATCGGAACAATGTACATTTGACCATAAATGAGCATTTGCTGAATTTGCGGACCAAACTATTTGTGCGTATAAACAAATTCTTAATTTCTCTATGAATATCTTCATTATCACACAAAGATTCAGTAATAATGTGTCCTAGGTAGTGAAATGTAGGCACAAATTGTAGGTCAATTGTACCAAGTTTGAACGAAGGAAACACAGCCCTAACTAGGGCAGAGCGTCTCTGAGGGTTAACAACCATGCATACAGTTTTACGGTCACTGCAAAGCATATTTATATCTTTGACACACAGGAACAAAGTGTCAATCAAAAGCTGCAGACCTCGCCAAGACGGTGATAACAATACTATGTCATCAGCATATGCTAAAATATTTACAGACATATTACCAATTTTACATCCAACAGTACAATTTGCGATACTGCGAATCATGCCTCTTATGTAACGACTAAAAAGGTATGGAGACAAAACACCACCTTGTCTGGTGCCATTTCCAGTTGTGAAGCAAGTGGATAATACACTATTCCATCTAACACACATTTCTTGTTGGCTATACCAATTGGCTAACAAATGCACCATTGCAGGGGAAATACCATCATCAAGTAACATATTAAAAAGTTTCCAATAGTTGACCATGTCAAACGCTTTTGAGAGATCAATAAAACATAAAAATGCATGACTTCCACGCTCAGTGTAGTAGTTTACTGTACGTTTGAAAATACTTGTATTTCAGTTGATTACAGGTCGACGGTTCATTGCAGCCTTGAGTAGAACGTTTGCAACTGTCCTGCAGGCCATGATGTTGTTGGATAGCAGTGCATCAACATATGACAATAAATTTGCATATATTTACGACAGTCGGCCTAACTTTACTTATATGTGAACGGCACTGTGAACAAAGTAGACTGTTGACAACTTTGGAATTGACAATCCTCCTCTGTTTAGCGGAGTGAAGTCACTGGATACAGTAAGTTCTTGCGCTTCGTCATCATAATCACTGGCTGATTGTGTGTCATGCTTGTTAAGAAGCCTGCAACAAAAATGATCTTGTATTTCAGAGAGTCATCAGAATGTATGATATTCTCAGTGTCATTTGTTGTTATATCGTGTAGCATCTTTAAGTCTTGTTCATCCGGTGTTGCTGTGCAGCTACTACATATGCGTTGTGCATCGTCATTGGGAATGATATCGAGTTTCAGTAATTGATGGAGTCGTTGTACTTTGGCAGCAGCTATTACATCACTAATGTCTATGTAAAAATTTCCACCAAAACGCTGTCTCGCTTGCCCGAAGAACTTCTCCAGCGGGTACTGTGAAAAGACAGCTGGCAGAACGTAGCTGAAGTGGTGGTCAGTGAGAAGTTCGCTTGCGGCAGCTATGCTGAATTTTGTTTTTACCACAAAGGCGTCGGCAGTGAACGTGGTCAGCTTACGACATCTTTTTCCTGTACCATTCCAACGACATGTACTGACAACATTGCACATGGACTCCAACTTTTTGAAACTGTCACAGTCCAACGTCCATGGTTCACGTCTGTCATCTCTGAAGTTTGATTTAACTGTATCTGCTGTCCTTGACGTTCATCATTTGTGTTAGGCAGTAGTAACCTAAGATTTCTTGCATATGCAAAATATATTGTAATTAAATGTGCTATCAATTCTCGTTTGTTATTCTTAAGTTAATACAGTTTAATGTATTTCAAATACAATTTTATTATAATACAAATAATTCAAAACGTACAGATATTTACAAAGCACATAAAAATAACCAGTTCACTGCGGATAGCTAGACGAGAAGTCAAAGTAAACTCCAGAAACACACTGGAACAACAAACATCGACCCAAAACGTCGAACAAAACGCGGATTTCCAGAAGAGACCTCGACGTATACTCCGGAAACACTTTATATGTATGACGTTCAGCTTCATTTGGCGATACAAGTCTTCTCCAGCAACAAGTCCAGACGAACACTGTCCCAAAACTGCGAAAATGCGAACACAATACCGCGAATAATTGTCCATTTGAATAACAATATTTCCAAAACAAACGCAAATGCTTAGTTTGTTAACTTAACTCAAACCGATTGACGTTACTGTACAAACGAGCAAATATTCCAATGAAGGTAATAGAGTCAATGTTAGCATCTTTCTCTGATTAACTAGTCAAACAACATTGTCGCAACATATACTACATGAACGACAAAGCAGTTTAATGCAAAAATACAATTCTAATATATATATATATACACGTCAATATTTACCTGCGAGCGTTCGAAAGAATCAGTGTATTAAACCCCGCTATTGTCAACACGACAAATTAATGTGGTCAGCATGACCATTTCACATCAAATGCCAACGTCTAAATAAAACACGTGTACTACTGTCTGAAAGAGCGCAGGCTATTCAGAATCAGGCCACAGCAACTCCCCCAATGCGACCCGACAGGACAAGGGCGGTCACAGCCTCAATACGAGGCCAACCGCCTGAATGTGCGATACTCATGGTACACCTTACAACAGACTCCCAAGAAATATACAAGGTGCGCAAAAAACAATATATCGTATGCACAATATACAAACACCATATATACGAGGCTATCCAACTCGTAACAATTTGGAACCAACTTGTTATCATCTTGACAATTTTGACTGTACCAGGTTGCTATTCCAAATTGTCCTTAACCGCTTCAAATGCTGTTGCTGTCTTGTCATCAAAAACTTTGCATACAAGCGGTACACTCTGCCTGTGCAGAACCTTAAGGAAAGACAGCAGTATGCGTCAGCTTGGTCATTCTTAGCGGTGTTCTGTTGTCAGTCTCATACAGACGGCAGATATCTTTCGAGCAGGCTGTGTAATCTGTTCCATCAAACTGAAAGAATAGCTCCTGTTGCGGCTCCGTTATCCAGTTGTTACCGATATTTTTTAAAATGTGAACATAGTCATAAACCAGATACATCTGCAGTGTGTCGTTCGGTACTTGAACAAGTCCTGGGCAACCAAGGTCTTTGTACACTCGCTGATTTAATGGGCAGTTGTCACAAATAATCGACACAGGTCGACCACCGCTGTGTTTGACCACTGTGATAACTTCTAATAGGTACTCCTTCAGCTGCTATGCGTTTACCCGAGCAACTGGAATAATACGAACAGTAAATCGTGGACCGCCATAATGGCAAACGAGCTCTAATGCCAGTGCTGAAGTAGCTAACTTCTCAGGCTGGTTGTCAGCATGCCCAACAACATGTCCACCTGTGAAACGAAGGCAACTCTCGAGTTTCACTTCGTCAAACAATATGTTTACAAGACGCTGCTCTGGTTTCAGTTCGTTGAGAGCGGTTTGCAAGTTACTGTCTTGAACACTGCGACTCCTCAAGTCCCTCATCAGTTGCTGTTTTGGCAGTAGAATGGTTCGCGACCCTCGTAGCATTCTGTATGCAGCAGGTGATACACACAGGAGCTCAGCAGCAAATGCTAGACTGTGCTTAGTATATCTGAGTTTATTGGGAGGAAATCAACAGCTGTGCCATCAGAAACTGGAAATGTGATGAAGTATGTAAGTCCTCAGTGCAGTTCAGTTCTTTTAAAGCCTTGTTAAGATGATCTGAGTTATTGGCTACATGCTTATTTATCACGCTAAAGATTTCAGACAGCTGAGACCATGTACTTAACCTACTGTTCTTGTTCAACGCGAAGTAATGCTTAGGAATCTCATAGCCGTCTTTTTCAACCCTAACAAGATACAGGAAACCAAACGGCGATTCTATCTTTCTGAACCACAAGAACTGACTGACCTTACTGGCTGTGTCATTTAACAGGCTCATATACACCTCATCTTTGTCGCTTTTAACCTTGAAGTCAGGATAATATTTCGGAAGCTGCTGAAGGAAAGTCGCGAAGTCCTTCTCGTTATTCTCCCTCATTTGGCGTTTTTTCTGCTGCTGCCGTGCTGCACTGGCCGTCAGCGAAGTCATTCGTTTTGGAGGGGGGGAGGTTCACATTGCTTTAAACAGGACTTCGCAATACCAGGAGAAACTGACGGTGGGGCTGAAGGACGTCTCCCTCCTCTCGAAACAACCCACTCACAGTCGAAATGTGAGGCACACACATAATAAATCATGTCGACCAGTGAGGCTAGATCCAGTATTACGCATTGCCTTAATCCATCTATCACGTTCGACCACTTCTGTGGGAAAACGAACAACCCGAGTGTATGGTTGTCCTTTATACACTGTGTTTCAAAAAAACGGGCACCCTTTTTATTTTTGCGATTACTCTGTGTGTTGTTGACCGATCTTAAAAATATTTGGAAATATTTCTGCAAAGGAAATTTGCAACAAAACACACATTTCAAATTTTATATTGATGCATAGTATTAATTGTAACCCAAGCAGAAAACACGCCAAGTACAGCCACTGTTGACATAAACATAACGCAGCAAAATCCGACGTTAGTCACCCAATTCGAAATGAAGGTAAAGCACAGTAAAAGACGATCAGGTCAGGTGTTCAAAATGTCGTCCACTAGCTTTCACACAAGCTCATCGTGAAAAATATGAAGTCCACAGCGGACGCTGGGAACGACGTAGCAGTTTTCGTGCGCGAGTTCGGTGCAACGCACAGTTTGCAATAGTGAGTTTGTGCGCACGACGATTCTTTAAACATTTCAACTTCGAATTCTGACGAATGTTACAGTATACCGAAGAGTGAGAAATTTCTGTCTTTTGTTAAATTTGACGTGTGGTTCTGTGACTCTTTGGTGAACCTTCTATACTCAAAATCAATTCATTTACAGAATCAACGTTGTCATCAGTGCGCGCACTGCGAGGTCGTCTGCTTCTCTGATGCCTTATCGTTCTGTTAATGTTTCTCAATTTTCTTTACAACTTATTCAGACCAGAAACCATTCAACCTTTGGCAGGAAATTCTCTAATAAGTTTTAGCACCATAATTCTTGAATTTGTACAAATTTTCAATTAAATTCAATCCTCAACACTGTACACCATACTTACACTTTAAGCGTCATCTGCTATCTTGCAATGCCTAAGCTGGTTCTCGACCTAACGTAATGCGCCGGCAATTTCTTTTAAGTCAGTAGGCAACGTTCGATTGCAAATTTCCTTGGCTACCAAATTGCCAAAAATGACTAAAATATGATCACGACTAACACAGTTATGGTAAAATTCGTTTTTTTGAAACACAGTGTAGTTGCCCCGGCAACCATAAACGGCACCGAGGGAAAGAAAATTTATCAGTTTAAATTGTCTTTCCCTCCCCCTTTTCAAAATTTTTGGAACTGCCACTGCAATGTACTGGTGAGCAATATCACTTTTTTGATATTTGCTGTTTTTGATGTGTAATTACGCTGTTAACTAGCGTATAAACTGCGGTTTTGTACATTAATATTTGCTGTTTTATTAGCAAATCTTTCGCCCAGTGGCAGTGGTTAACTTCAATTACGTTAGTTCGTCTAAGTTTGTGCCTAGTCAAAAGGTGCTGCAAATGTCCGCCGCTTGCGTATCAAAGTTTAAATCAATCAATCAATCAATCAATGAAATACTGTATTATTATGCGCCCAAAAGTTGACCAGAGAGCTGGCCAACTTTGTTTGCTGCGCATAGGAATAACTAAAACGGAGAAAGATACAACTAAAACATAAAAACTGATGAGCAAGTAAGTCCAGTAAACGGTCTAGAGCCATGAGATCAGTCTCACAGACAGAAACAGACTAAGGTGGAGGATAAGATTTTCTGAACAGGTAAGTTTTGCGCTCAGAGTGAAACAGTGAAAAAGTGATGAAAGGTGATAGCAGAGTGTAGCAAGTTAAACTGGCACGTTCAAATGAAGGTCGCTGATAGGGGGATGAATAATTTGGATGAGGAATCCTGAGTGATGTAGGAAGCTGGTTCCAAAGATGTGAAGCATGTCGGAAGGAGCGGTGAGTGACTTTGAGCGATGATGGTGGTTTGATGAGAGTGACATAAGGTGACATAAGCCTTCTCATGTGTTGTGACCATGAGGAGACTGAATAGATACAAGGTCATAGAGATACGGTGGCTGAGTGGTATTGAGAATTTTGTGAGAGAAATGATTTTATATTCAATCCGTTCAGAAACTTGAAGAGATTTCAGAGTAGCAGTGATGTGTTGGAATTTTGGAGCCTGGACAACAGTTCGAGCAAGAGCATTCTGAATGTGTTGATTTGATATTTTGGAAGACTGCAGTACAGAGAGTTACAGTAGTCAAGCTTGGAGTGTATGATGGAGGTGGCAGTCGTTTTGTTGGTGTGAAGGTTAAGGTAGGGATGGATACAGCGAAGAGCGCGGATGTGATGGTAGCAGGATTTAGACAATGCAGAGATCTGATCGGAGAATGAAAGATGTTCATCAAATATGAAGCCAAGGTTGCGAGCAGTTTGAGTAGTGTCTATTGAAGTCGAAGGGTTGTGAATCTTTGCCTGCTGCCGTTTAAGTCCTATTAAAAGAAACTCGGTTTTAGAGGAATTGAGTGATAAGAGATTAGAAGTCTTCCAGGAAGTGATCTGTGTGAGAGCATTCTGGAGGTCAGTGATGCTTCCCTGAAAGTCTGAGGGATGAGAGAGTCGTGTCATCAGCATATAATGAGAGTACTGAGAGGAGTTGTATACATTATGAAGAGCAAAGGACCGAGAACGGAGCCTTGAGGAACACCATAGAGTGAGGTGTGTAAGGAAGAGAAGCAGTTGTTACATTTTACACAGAAGGTGCGAGATAAGAGGTAGGACTTAAACCAGTCGAGAACGGAGCCGTGTATGCCGAACCAGGATGAAAGCCGAGTGAGTAGAATGTCATGGTCTATGGTATCAAAGGCAGCAGAGAGGTAAAGGAGACAGAGACAAGAAATTTTTTTGTGAACCGATAGCGTTGATGAGGTGGTCGTGGATGTATAAGAAACGTTTCGGTGGAATGGTGCCGTCGGTAAGCAGACTGGTGAGGATTCAGCAGATTGTGAGAAAAGAGGTGTTCAGTAAACCGAAATTTAATAACACGTTCGATTATTTTGGAAATAAGAGAAAGGTTAGAGATTGGACGGTATTTAGAAAGTTGCTCATTGTCTAAGGTGGATTTTTTAAGAAGAGGAGAAACAACAGACTGTTTGAAAAGTGGTTGGACATGACCAGAGCTCAGAGACAGGTTGACAATATTCGTGATTGTGGGGATAATGACAGAAGCACATTCTTTCAGGAGCCAGGTGGGAATAGGATCAGAATCAGACTGCTTATTAGGACTATTGAATAAGATCTTAGAGACTTCATATTCATAGGTAGGCTTAAAAACAGAGAAATCAGGAGGAGCTACCGGTGGTGAAGGTGAGTGCTAAGAAGTAGAGGAAGAGTTGTTAGATAGTGAGAGACGGAGCTTGGATGTCTTGTTGGTGAAGAAGTAAGCAAAGCGATCAGCAATTGAAGTGGCTGCAGATGAGGAAGGTAAAGGTGAAGCATATTTGCAGTTTAAGAGTTTATTGACAGTTTGCCAGAGACGCCGAGGATTGTCAGATGATGAACAGACCAGTTTGGAGAAATATTGCTTTTTGCATCAAGGATGAGATGGTGGTAACGATTCCAGAGAGATTAAAATTTAGACCAGTCAAGAGCAGAATGAGTGCGTTTGAAGACAGATTCAGCATGACGAAGAGTAGTTCTGAAAGCGCGGACAGGATGAGAAAACCAGGGATTAGACTTGGACTTACGATTGGAGATTTTAGTGATGATAGGAGCATGTTTATCAAGAATTGAATACAGAGTGCTGTTGTATGCTGTTAACAGACCGTTTCGAATTTTTTGCAGCTTTTGACGAACAAAACAGCACGATGGAATCATTTTATGGGACACCCTGTACAACAGATTGCCTACAAATGCTGAATACACTGCCAAAACTGAATTTAGGTTGCCAAGTATAGTGTTTAATCACTGGAAAATACACAGCCCCAGTGATTCCAAAAATGCTGTAAATAGTATATGCCGCTCGACCAATGACGACGAGCTAGCGATGGAGTGACGGCTATGACGTTCAGTCTTCTATGATGTCATTTGTCTTGAGTCTGTTCGCAGACGCTAGAACTTGCCTATAGAAGGCACTATTTCACGGTTTTTGGGAAATTTGAACTCTGAATGTTGTCGGCCATCGCGTGGACCTCAAAAAGGCACTTCCTTGCGCCACAACGCGTGTTTTGAGCTATTGTGCGTCAAAATCCATCCTCGGGTGACTTCAGTAGGCGAGTCCAGGGAAAAAGAAAATAAAAAAGAAGTGGCCTTATATTTTACGTATTTCGACAGACGCTCCCTTACGGCCGATTGGCTCAATTTTGGGTTACGTGTTCGTCTCGTGGACTTAATCAATTGTGCAAAGTTTTATCATAATCGGTTAAGGGGTTTGGTTTCTGTGAAGGGTTGAAGTTTGACCATTCCCATCGGATTGCGGTGTCCGCCGTTACACAGGACAGGACTACCATCCGCCTGTAATTTCTCTAAAATCACAATTAAATCCTGCAAAGTGCGCCAGCTCGGCCATTAAAACAATAGCATCTGTATATGCAATTTTATTAACAGCAAAGCCACCAATATAAATTAATTTTTTATTCTCTTATTTGTTTATCATATCTTTATATTTGTTATTGTCTAAACGTATTGTAAATGATTAAACTCCATAAGTCTTTTAGCATGGCACTATATAGCCTACATTGTGCTGATGTGCCATTAAGAAACTGCTCACTCACGCGCCAGTGTTGCAACCAATGCGACAGTTAGACAAAGAATACAGTAAATGTCTAATGTATCTTGTGAATAAGTAGGGAATAATACACCACCCTACTTTGGATAAATACCAAATTGAGTCTATTCACTGTTAATAATAGAACAAAGTACAGAAACTTCCTGCTGTGAATACCAGAATCCTAACAGTTGAACCAAACTAGGAGAGACTCCATCATCAAGTAGTTGATTAAATAACTTCCAATAGTTAACTTTATCGAAAGCCTTAGCAAACCAATAGTTAACTTTATCGAAAGCCTTAGTAAAGTCTACAAAACATGCAAAAACGTGACTAATGACTACCTCTAGTAACATAATATTCAACAGTTTAATAGTAATAATAATAATAATAATAAAACCACAATTTATAAGGCGCAGTAACATAGCTAAAGTCACTACAAGGGCACTGTACAAAGTTCACTGCTCCTGCTCTGGAAACAGTCCGTGAGTGAAGTAGGAACGAAAGAACAGATGTCTTGAGCATGTTTTTGAACGTTGATAATGTAGGTGCCAAACGAATGTCCAGTGGTAGACTGTTCCAGGCGACCGGACCAGCCACACAAAATGCATGGTTGCCGAGTTTTAGCCTTGTTCTGGGTATGACCAAATCGCCACGAGAAGCGGAACGCAGGACAGAAAGGTTGGGAACAGTGGAAACAGGAGTGCACATCTCGTTCAGATAACATGGTGCAAGGCCGTGTATTGCCTTGTACACCAGTATGCAGAGTTTGAACGAGATGCGTTCCCTTGCCCGCAGCCAGTGCAGATGATCGTGGAGTAGCTGAGTTACATGATGGCGACTGTCGCCACCGAATATAACTCTCGCAGAACAGTTAAGTACCCGTTGCAGCTTGTCAAGAGTCTGTTTGGTGCAGCCTGCCAGCCTGTCGCTGCAGTGATCCGGGTGAGTGCGCGTCGGCAGCTCTTGATGCGACGTAGACAGCTGTGGCAACGGGCTGTTTGCATGACAATGCCTGCACATTGTGTTGTTGAATGTCCAGCCTTAAAGCCGAACTGATATTTGTCGTGATCGACAGATGTAGTAACCTTAGCCATAGTTATTTTCTCCAATATTTTTGTATCAGCATTCGACACCGCAATTGCGCGATAATTGTTAATGTCAGTTTTATCACCTTATCACCACCTTTATTTTTAATCACAGGTATAATATTAATATACTTAAAATGAGCAGGTAAAAAGCAATACAAAAAGTATAGAACGAACTCAAATGAATCAAAATCTTAGTTCCAGGAAGGTCTCCATCGCAAGTCCATTTGGGCCTGCTGACTTTTTCTGGCGAATATTGGCATCAGCAACCTCCATAACTGTAACACAATCAGTAATAAAGCTATCTTGCAACAGTGAGAACTTATTAACATACATTTTTCTGTTACCATTGTCTTGAACGGAATTATACAAATTTTGGAAATAGTCATGCCACATGTTAATCATCAATTTTATTTACATGTGCAGTAACGTTTTTGTTAGCCATTTTTGAGACATTATTCCAGAATTGTTTAGCATCATTATTCATATGACTTCTCGCACATGCATCAGCCATGATTTGTTTATTCTGTTTATGGCAAAACCTAAATGCCTGTTTAAAGGCAGCCCTGGTCCTGTACATACTGGTACTCTGATAGATCAAACCACTTCATTCGTCAGTGATGATGGGCAATGTAGAAGTTGGATTGATCCAACACAAATTAGTTGTAGATTAATTACAAATTTACAGAAACATCATAAAACTTGGAATCAAGTTTACAATTTAAATCACCAGCAACCACTAAGAAATACACAATCAGAAATATAGAATGAATCATTGTACACATACACACATATTCGTCATATGCTTCATACTCATTATTATCAGTCAGCATGTATACATTTGCAATCATAATTGGTCCTTTACAAGTAACAACTCGTATAGCACAAAGTCGAGGTTCACAGCTGTTCACCACACTAATAATTCTAGCATACTGTTTCCGGTAAAGAATAGCAGTACCACCATAATGTCTTCCTTTAATAATACCACTGGAGACATCAACAGATGACAAGCCATAGGCTAAGAATTCATCACTAATTTCAGACAGCATAACAAGCTCAAAAGGTCGACACATATCTTCACAAAGATTATCCACCGGGAGCACATTTCACTTGTCCATAACAAAACGAAGTAACTCCAATACTCACCATGATGTAGCAAATCAAATCAAATCATTTATTTCAGGCAACATGGCCCATAGAAAAAAGAGACAGAAAGAGACAGAAACACACACTCAGAAACACAAAAAAAACTTAACTATAATAGCTACTCAAACGAAAATGATAACTAGTTCATTTAATTCACTTCGGAACATAAGAAAAAACGCTGCTGTATACACAATATATGGAACTAACTACTTATTTTGGGCTACCAAATGTTGAATTATCTTATCACGTGACTGCCATCGCTGCTTAAATCTGCCAGAATTATACTGTCAAAACTTGATACTCTCAAATCCAGCAGAACTTGTGTTAAGCTGAAACTACGGCTGTACCCAAAAAAATCATTTTCAAACATTTATTGTAGCATGAGCGAAGTTTCAGAAAATTGCCCTTCAGATAGGTGCGCCACAACGTGGAGTTGTAGAAATTCATACAATAAGACTTAAACAAAGTTATCTTGACAGACACGGAACACGGCGCAGCAACATATACGTGCGTGTAAACATGTTTCTGATTTCATGGTTAATATCAATGTCATCAGTTAACCAATTGTTGATAATGTGCCCAAGATATCTAAATTCAGACACATACTGAATATCATTTTCATTAATCTTAAACAACGGAAATACGCCTGTGATGATTCTGTCACGACGTTTAGGCTGAAATACCATAGAAACAGTCTTTTTTGTGTTGCAAGTCATATCAATAGAAGCAGATAGATTCATTCCCTGAAATGCGTAGTAAATGCTGCAGCCCTCTCCATGAGGGTGCAACCAAAACGAAGTCATCTGCGTAGGCAAGCACATTGACGAACTGGCACCCAATGTTACATCCAACTCTCTCCTTAGCTAAAATACACAACAAATCACGTATGTATTGAGCAAAGAGGTATGGTGAAAATATACTACCTTGTCTTTTTCCATTGCTAACCGAGAAACAATTAGAGAAAGTATTACCCCAATGTACACACATCTGCTGATTACCATACCAGTAAGCTAAAAAAACAACAATTTTACTATTCCATCTTTCAGAAGTTTACTAAACAACCGCCAGTAATTGACAGTCAAAAGCTCTAGTGTAGTCAACAAAACAACAGAAAACATGACAACCTCGGCTAGTACAATAGTCAATTGTTGTTTTTAACACGTTAGTACACATAGCACTATACACACCAGATTTAAAATCATGCTGAAATTCATCACCTTCAGCGTCACAGATAATTTCGTTTAGAATGACACTCAAACAATTTTGATATAGAATTAGAAATAGCTATTGCTCTATAGTTTCTACGTCAGATAGGTTTTTGTCTTGCACTTTACAAGAGGCACAATCATTGATGATAGCAGTATTTAAGAAACAAATTAAAGAGGAGGCTTATATGAATGTATAACCTGTTACAACCATTTATGTAAGATTCCATATGAATACCATCAAGACCAGCAGCCTTCTTTTGTTTTGTCTCTGCAGTGCTTCGCTTATATCCTCAATGGTTATTGTGAAATTCTGATTATCGTCAGTTGCAGTTGATAGAGAAGACAGAAACTGATCTTGAGCTTTGTAAATGCCCTCAAAATGGTCTTTCCACATTCCAGCTATGTTAGCCGAACCACTGCAACCACAAATTGTTGTGGCGTGACATGTGGCATTATCGTTACTAGAGTGCTGTATTATATTCCAAAAACCCTTGTAATCTTTCTCCGTTAGACTACTTGCCAACATATCTGCACCCATTTGTGAATCATGCCACTAATAGTAACGCAGTGCACTTTTAAAACGTTAACGACTCTGTTGCATGTACTTTAACATAGGGCTCTCAGTGGTTTCCCCCCAAATCTATCCTACAGCCTACACGAGGCGGGGGTGGGTGGTAACGACTGGTGGAATCGATTTCAACCCTCTGTGGAATCTCAATCGATTCTTGGCACACCAGTCGGCGAATGTAGGCTCTATACCGTTCCAGATACCAACGGTCTCTTTGCGGTAGGCTGTGACCCGTGTCGGCTTGAGTGAGAAGCCCGGTGGTTGAGAGCTACCTCGACTGCGGTCGTTGTTGGCTCAACGCTTATTTTGGCCCTCAAACTTGAACCTAGACGGGAGGGCACTGGTAGCCGCCAGTGTCCAATTGGCTTCATCGGAATTTTCAGTCAGGCTCAGGAGCATGCTTGACATACCGACGAGGTTAGCTTGGTCTGGGGGTTAGGTGGCGATGTGACCCACCCACACCCTCCCACAGTACCCACCATGGGAGGGTGCCAGGTACTTGGGGCCTCTTGCCCCTTGTAGGGACTCCATGGCGGGTGTGGGGCGAGACTGTTCAAACACTACCGATATACCTTCTTCTTTAGGTTCTCTGCCCAAGGGCAGGTTCCAGAGTCATGACTAGGAGTGTTTGGGGTGGTATTCCGTTGCCTTCCCCACGGTTTTAGGTCGGAGTTTGGCTTCTCCTAGACTCATTGCCGTCCAAGGCTAAGCGAGCTGCGTCTGCCCCGTTTTAGAGTCAGAGTTCCCTTCTCCTAGACGGACTTGCCTGAAGAGG
>Ga0209568_1000408_pt1 | contig 14970 bp, 15 predicted proteins | sample WorMetOlspDAHAB2_FD_187406 | JGI IMG/M metagenome (GOLD analysis project Ga0209568, IMG submission 187406) | Marine gutless worms symbiont microbial communities from Max Planck institute for Marine Microbiology, Germany - Olavius sp. DAHAB.2... ...
GCGCGACAACTGGCTGTCCAACCGGATCTTCCAATCCGACGACCAAATCGTCGCCCTATGCTGCGAGGCCTGGAACAGGCTCGTCGAACAGCCCTGGAAGATCATGTCCATCGGCATGCGCCAGTGGGCCCATGGGTTCTGATCAATGCAGCTTGGTATTAGCTTTCGGTGACTACGTTGATGGCCATGAAACGCCTCTTACCTCTTCTCGTTCTCGTCCTCACGCTGTCCGCAACGCCCGCCGCAGCGCTTGGCCCACCGACCCCCGATTTGTGGGAACGCTGGACCGCCCACGTTCCGACATCGACGACAGCAGTTGATCATTCTGCCTGGGACACGTTCCTGGCCCGCTACCTCGTTGCCAGTACAGACGGCGTCAACCGCGTCGCCTACGGCCGGGTCAGCGCCGCCGACCGCCAGGCCCTCGCCGGCTACATCGACCGGCTGGCGGCGGTGCCGGTCAGCACCCTCGCCCGGCCCGAGCAGATGGCTTATTGGATCAATCTCTACAACGCGCTGACCGTGAAGGTGATCCTCGACCACTATCCGGTCGACAGCATCCTTGATGTCGATATCTCTCCGGGCCTGTTCTCCGACGGCCCGTGGGGCCGCGAGCTTGTCGAGATCGAGGGCGAAGGCGTCAGCCTGGACGACATCGAGCACCGCATCCTCCGCCCCATCTGGGCCGATCCGCGCATCCACTACGCGGTCAATTGCGCGTCCATCGGCTGTCCCAACCTTGCACCGGCCGCCTACACCGCCGCCACACTGGAGGCGATGCTGGATGCCGGCGCCCGCGCCTACGTCAACCACCCGCGCGGGGTGACCATTGCCGACGACGGCATGCTCACCGTCTCCAGCGTCTATGCGTGGTTCGACGAGGACTTCGGCGTCCGCGACGCCAACGTCATCGCCCACCTCAAGGCTTACGCCGATCCGGCACTGAAGGAGCGGCTGGAGGCGATCGAAAACATTTCCGATCGGCAGTACGACTGGTCGCTCAACGACGCGAAGTAGCAACCGTGGAGCTGCGCGCCCGCCCGCCCTACGACTGGCCGGGGCTGCACCGCTTCTTCTGCGACCGCGCCATTCCCGGCGTCGAGTCGTGCGCGGCGGGGCGCTACGAACGGACCATCGAGATCGGCGGACACGCCGGTACCGTCGTCGTCCGAGGTGACGTGGATGGGTCCGCACTCTTTGTCGATGTCGGGGATGCGGAACCGTCCGAGGTGGTCACACGGCGGCTCCGAACCATGTTCGACATCGATGCCGATCCTGTTGCGATCGCCGAAGCGCTGGCCACCGACAAACATCTCGCGCCATTGGTTACCGCGCGCCCGGGACTTCGGGTGCCGGGGTGTTGGGACCCGTTTGAACTGGTCGTCCGCGCCATTCTCGGTCAGCAGATCACCGTCGCTGCAGCCCAGACACTGGCAGGACGGCTGGTCGAACGGTTCGGCCGGGAGTTCGAACCGGACCGTGGGCGCTTCCTGTTTCCGTCTCCGGCGGCCCTCGTCGAAGCCGACGTCGGCGCCATCGGCCTCCCCCGCCGCCGCGCCGAGACGCTCCGCGCCGTCGCCCGGGCCGTCGTGACGGGAGGACTGGTTCTCGATACGGAGGCGGACCGAGACGCCACACGGGCCCAGTTGCTGGCGATCTCTGGAATCGGCGAATGGACCGTGGACTATGTCTCCCTGCGGGCGCTGAAGGATCCGGATGCCTTTCCCGCCGGCGATCTCGGATTGGTCAGGGCGGCAAAGCGGCTTGGCATCGCCGAAACCCCAACCGACCTGCGCACCGCGGCGGAAGCCTGGCGGCCCTGGCGGGCCTACGCCGCCCTCCACCTCTGGCAGAGCCTCGGCGACAACGCCATCAGCCGCGATGATAGGGGTGGCCGGCGATGATGGTCTGGGAGCGGTAGAGCTGTTCGCAGAGCATGGCGCGGACCAGCAGGTGCGGCCAGGTCATCGCGCCCAGGGACAGAACGAGATCGGCACGTTTCGTCACCGCCGCATCGTGGCCGTCGGCGCCGCCGATGAGGAAGGCGACATCCCGCATTCCGCCCTCCCGCCAGGCGACGAGTCGTGCGGCCAAGCCGGCGCTGTCCAGCGCCTTGCCTCGTTCGTCGAGGGCGACGACAGCGGATCCGTCGGGCACGCAGGCGAGCAACTTCTTCCCTTCGCTTCGGCGCCGCTCGGCGACCGGCATCCGCCGCTTTTCCTCGACCTCGCGTAGCGTCAGTGGCGCGGTCAATCGGCGGACGAAATGATCGTAGAGTCCCGCTTCCGGGCCCGGCCGGGCGCGGCCGACGGCGGCGATGAGAATGCGCACGTTCGGATCAGGCGAGGGCGCCGGCGTGCGGCTCTGGCGCGGAGGCATCCCCCGGCAGCGGCGCCATCCACATCTTCTCCAGCGCGTAGAAGGCGCGGACTTCGGGGCGGAACAGGTGGATGACAACGTCTCCGGCGTCGATCAGCACCCAGTCGCACTGGCTCGCGCCCTCGATGGCGAGGCCCTTGATACCGGCCGCCTTGATGCGTTCGCGCAGGTGCTCGGCCATGGCCCCGACTTGACGCTGCGAGGCGCCGGTGGCGATGACCATGAAATCGGCGATGCTGGTTTTGCCCTTGAGATCGATGACGACGATGTCTTCGGCCTTGTCGTCATCAAGCGATGATTCCACCAGGGTCACGAGGTCGGACACCGGTGGTGCTTCCGTCGTCGACGTTATGGTTCGAATCCCTCTTCCGTTGCGCGCGATCCGCACCGTCCGGGGATCAACCGCTCGATTTCCGCCCCGCGCGGATCCGCGTCGCCGACGCCCCATGCGGCCGCGCCCGCAGGAAAACCCAAGCCGGCGGCCGCATGTCGGCCAGTAGTGGCGCCTGCGATTCGCGAAGTCTCTTACCGGCGAACCGCCGCGCCGCCGTGCCGGACAACGCCCTTGAAGAATAGGTCGGGCGGGGGAAAACCGCAATGGGAACGCTGGTGAACAGGCGCCGCCAACGCCGCCAGCGGGGCATCTGGATGAGGATGTCAGCACCCATCAACCAAACGAAGCGATGGTGTGCAAAGCGTTGTTTCAAGGCGTCGACGGTGTCGACGGTGAAGACCGTGCCGAGTTCCCGTTCGATGTCGGTGACGACCAGTCGCGGATCATCGGCAACGGCGCGTGCGGCCTCCATGCGCTCGGCAAGGGGTGCCATCCCGTCCTCAGTTTTCAGCGGATTCTGTGGCGACACCAGCCACCAGACCTCGTCGAGGGCGAGCCGGTCGAGGGCGACATGAGAGATGTGCCGGTGGCCATCGTGGGCGGGATTGAAGGAGCCGCCGAGCAGCCCGACACGTGGGCTCCATTCGCCCACGCCCGATTGAGGGGCCGCGTCAGACACGGAACGCAATCGCTGGCGCTGTCATCCTTCGGCGGTTATAGCGGTCCGGCAGACTCCCGTCCATCCGCCCCGGCGCCGACCGCTGCACCGGCGTTCAACCGTTGAGACGTCACGAGGACCCCGATGACCGAGACCAAGCCTGTCGCCATCGATACCGCCACGATCACGCCGAAGGTGGGGAGCGCCTATCCGTCCCCCCACGATACTCCGTGTGCGGAACGCGAGAGGCGCGTGCTGGGCAATCCCTTCGGCCTCAACGACTTCGGCGTCAATCTCCTCACCTTGCCGCCGGGCGCCTGGTCGTCGCAGCGACACTGGCACACTCGCGAGGACGAGTTCGTCTACGTGCTTGAGGGCCACCCGACGCTGATCACCGACGCCGGCCGCACGCCCTTGTCGCCCGGAATGTTCGCCGGCTTCGCGGCCGGGTCGGGAGACGGTCATCATCTTGTCAACGAAACGGACCGGCCGGTGATCTTGCTTGAAGTGGGCAGCCGCAAGGCCGACGACGACGTCTACTACTCCGACATCGACCTGCAGATCGTCGGCCGTGCCCATGGTGGCGAATTCGCCCACAAGGACGGCACGCCGTACGACGAGCGTTGAGTCTCGCTTACGGCCGGCACTGGCCGGTGCCGCGCACCACGTACTTGAAGCTGGTGAGCTGCCCGACGCCGACCGGACCGCGGGCGTGCAGCTTGCCGGTCGAGATGCCGATCTCGGCGCCCATGCCGAACTCGCCGCCGTCGGCGTACTGGGTCGAGGCATTGACCATGACGATGGCGCTGTCGAGGCGGTTGAGGAACGCCTCCGCTGCCTCCGCATCCTCGGTGACGATGGCTTCGGTGTGGTTCGACGAGTGCCGGGCGACGTGATCGATCGCCTCGTCTAACCCGTCGACGACGCGGACCGAGAGGATGGCGTCGAGGTACTCGGTATCCCAGTCGTCCTCGGTCACCGCGACGACCCGGCCGTCGAGAGCACGGGTCTCGTCGTCGCCCCGCACCTCACATCCGGCGGCGGCGAGGTCGTCGAGGATCGGCGGCAGCACCGTCCCGGCGATGTTGCGATCGACCAACAGGGTTTCGGTGGCGCCGCAGATCCCGGTGCGCCGCATCTTGGCGTTGATCGTGAGCGCCCGCGCCATGGCCGGGTCGGCAGCCGAGTGGATATACGTGTGGCAGATGCCTTCCAGGTGCTTGAACAGCGGGATGCGGCTTTCCTCGGTGACCCGCTCGATCAGCGAACGACCGCCACGCGGAACGATGACGTCGATGAACTCGCTGAGCCGCAGCATCTCGCCGACGGCGGCGCGGTCGGTGGTGGGGACGAGCTGGATGGCGCCCTCGGGAAGGCCGGCGGAGGCCAGTCCGGCGGCAAGGCAGTCCACGATCGCCGAAGATGAATGGAAACTCTCCGAGCCGCCGCGCAGGATCGCCGCGTTGCCGGCCTTGAGGCAGAGCCCGCCGGCGTCCGCCGTGACATTGGGCCGGGATTCGTAGATCACGCCGATAACCCCGAGCGGCGTGCGGACGCGCGAGATCTCGAGGCCGTTGGGTCGGTCCCAGGCCGCCATCTCGGCGCCGACGGGATCGTCGAGGTCGGCAATGTCCTCCAGGCCGCGGGCCATCGCCTCGATGCGTCCGGCATCCAGCTTCAGACGGTCGAGAAGCGCTGCGGTCAGCCCTTTCTCCTCACCGGCCGCCATGTCCTTGGCATTGGCGGAGGCGATATCGTCCGTCCGGTTGCGCAGCTCCGCAGCCATGTAGCGGAGCGCCGCGTCCTTGGCCTCTCGTGGCGTCGTCGCCAGGACCGCCGCCGCGGTACGGGCCTCGGCGCCGATACGCCGCATCATGCGGGGCACGTCTTCGTTTCGGAGCACGGTTTCGACCGTCATCGCACGTCCTTCGGATGTCCCTTATCCCAGCGCGAGGTCGTCGCGGTGGATCATTTCGTCGCGGCCACGGTATCCGAGGCGGTTTTCGATGTCTTTGGTTTTGTGGCCCATGATTCGCCGGGCGTCCTCGGTCGAATAGGCGCAGAGCCCGCGGCCCAATTCACGGCCGTCGGCGGTCTTGACGATCACCGCCTCGCCGCGGCCGAACGCACCCTCGACGCCGACCACGCCGGCCGGCAACAGGCTCTTACCGGCGGCCAGGGCGGCGACGGCGCCGGCATCGACGACGATGGCGCCGGCCGGTTTGAGCGTGCCGGCGATCCAGCGCTTGCGCGCCGCCCCGGGGCTCGCCGGCGGTAGGAACCACGTGCACGGCGCGCCGTTGGTGATGCGGGCCAGGGGGCGCAGCGGCTTTCCGTCGGCGATCACCATGCGGCAGCCGGCGCCCATGGCGACTTTTGCGGCGGCGAGCTTGGTGACCATGCCACCGGTGCCGTGGCCAACGCGGGCGAGACCCGCCATGTCCTCGATCTCGGGCGTGATCTCGCGCACCTCCGGCACCAGGGTCGCGGCCGAATTTCGCGTGGGATCGGCCGTATAGAAGCCGTCCACGTCCGAGAGCAGGACCAGGGTGTCGGCGCTGATCATCGTCGCCACCCGGGCGCCCAGCCGGTCGTTGTCGCCGAACCGGATCTCGTCGGTGGCCACCGTGTCGTTCTCGTTGATCAGCGGCACCGCACCGGCCCGAAGTAGTGTGGTCAGCGTGTTGCGGGCGTTGATGTAGCGCCGGCGGTCCTCGCTGTCATCGAGGGTCAGCAATACTTGCGCGACGGTCAGTCCGTGGCGAGCCAGCGCCTCCTCGTAGGCATGGGCAAGGCGGATCATGCCGGTCGCCGCCGCCGCCTGCTTCTCCTCCAGCTTCAGCACGCGGGCACCGAAGCCAAGCGGGCCACGGCCGACGGCGATGGCGCCCGAGGATACCAGCAGCACCTCGGCTCCCCGGGCCCGGAGGCCGGCGATGTCCTCGGCCAGTGCCGCCAGCCACTCGCGATGGATGGCGCCCCGCTCCTCGTCGACGAGCAGCACCGAGCCGACCTTGACGACAATGCGCCGCCCGGCAGCGAGGTCCGTTCCCTGGCGATGGGGACTCATGGCGCGAACGCCTGGCTGGGCGGACGCTCGGCAGCGCGGGCGTCGTCGATCACCGTGTAGAGGCCGGCGATGGCCTCCGACACGTTTCGACCGCTGACGCCGGAAAGGGCGAGGACAGGCCGGCCGCAGGCGTCCGCCAGTTGCGACCGCCTGGCCTCGACATCGTCGTCGGTCAGAGCGTCGGTCTTGTTGAGCGCGACGATTTCGGGCTTAAGGTCGAGGCCGCCGCCGTAGGCGGCGAGCTCGTCGCGAACCGTGCGATAGGCGTTGGCGACATCGTCGGCTGTGCCGTCGACAAGGTGCAGCAGCACACGGCAACGCTCCACATGGCCGAGGAACCGGTCGCCAAGACCGGCGCCGGCATGGGCGCCCTCGATCAGCCCGGGGATATCCGCAAGCACGAAGGTGTCACCGGCGGTTTCGACCACACCGAGGTTGGGGTGCAAGGTGGTGAACGGATAGCCGGCGATCTTCGGCCGCGCCGCCGACACCGCGGCGAGGAAGGTCGACTTCCCGGCGTTGGGCAGCCCGATCAGCCCGGCATCGGCGATCAGTTTGAGCCGCAGCCAGACCCACGACTCCTCGCCCTCCCCGCCGGGATCGGCGCGTCGCGGGGCGCGGTTGGTCGACGATTTGAACTGGGCGTTGCCGCGCCCGCCGCGGCCGCCCCGGGCAATGACCATGCGCTCGCCGGGTGTCGTCAGGTCGGCAAGGACCGTCGCCTTGTCGTCAGCCAGCACTTGGGTCCCGGCAGGAACTCGAAGCACCACGTCGGCGCCGCCCGCACCGGTGCGGTTCTTGCCCATGCCGTGGCCGCCGCGCTTGGCCTTGAAGTGCTGGCGGTAGCGGAAATCGATGAGGGTATTGAGGGATTCGGCGCATTGGACGACGACGTCGCCGCCGCGGCCGCCGTCGCCACCGTCGGGACCACCGAACTCGACGTACTTCTCGCGCCGGAACGAGACGCATCCGGCGCCGCCGTCACCGGCCTTCACGTAGACCTTGGCTTCGTCGAGAAACTTCATCCGCCGGTCCCCGGTTCACCTCCCCCGGAATCGAAAACGGGGGAATGGCCGGCCATTCCCCCGCTGCATGCAGCGAATGGCCGAGATCAGATCAGTTCGGCGGCTCCACCGCGACGAAGGTGCGCCCGCCGCCCTTGTGATGGAACTTCACCTTCCCCTCGGAGAGGGCGAACAGTGTGTGGTCCTTGCCGATGCCCACATTCTCGCCAGGGTGGAACTTGGTGCCCCGCTGGCGGACGATGATGTTGCCGGGGATGACCGCCTCGCCGCCGAACTTCTTGACGCCGAGCCGGCGGCCTGCGGTGTCGCGACCGTTGCGGGAACTGCCACCCGCTTTCTTGTGCGCCATGGTCGTTACTCCTTGGTCTTGTCGTCAGCGGCTTTGTCTTCCGCCGGCGCCGTCTCCGCCGCGGGCGCGGGTTCCGGCGCCTTTTCGGCCTTGGGCTTCGGCTTGGCCTTGGCCTTGGCTTTCGGTTTCTCGCCGGTGGCGCTGATGCCGGTGATGCGCAGCACCGTCTGGTCCTGGCGGTGGCCCTTGGTGCGGCGGTAGTTCTTCCGGCGTTTCTTCTTGAACACCAGGATCTTGCCGCTGCGCGTTTGCTCGACGACCTCGGCAAACACGGCGGCTTTCTCGATCACTGGCGTGCCGACGACCGGCGGCGCCTCACCGTCGGCGATCATGAGAACGTCGTCGATCTCCAGCGTTTCGCCAGGCTCGCCGGCCAGCCGCTCGACGACGATCTGATCGTTCTCGGCGACCCGGTATTGCTTTCCGCCGGTGCGGATGACTGCGTACATCGTGGTCCCTTGAAAAACGTCAAACGGGGCCGCCCCGCGCACCCGCGCCGGCGCCCCGAAGAAGGCGGCACTATACCCGCGGGCAGCCGATTGTCAACGCAGCCGCCGACCCCAACGTCGCCGCCCGCCGCGGCTTGCGGGGGACTCCCTTATCCGATAGTGTCCGCCGTCCCGCCGGGGCCGCAACCGTGGTCCCAGGACCGACCGCGGAGAGGTGCCGGAGTGGTCGAACGGGGCGGTCTCGAAAACCGTTGTACCTTTGCGGGTACCGTGGGTTCGAATCCCACCCTCTCCGCCATTTTCTCTTTAAAAATCAATGCCTAGTGAGCTTCACCCCTTCGCGAACAAAGCAGGACGCGTTGCACCCGCCAGCGATTCTGCAAACATTTTGCAAACCAAAGGCGCTAGTCGGCCTGGAACTTGAGGAGCGCTCAGTTCCGGAGTTGCCTAGCGCAGGAACCGCCAAAGGGTATTCTTACGTCCGCTATGAACTGGAAAACGGCCTTGTCGAGGTGAACGACGATACCGCTGCTCTTAGCCGATGCTGTTCTCTAACTCGGGGATGGGCTGTCAAGCTCTCCGTCCAGTTCCTACCGGGTCCACTGTTCTCTCCGCGGTAGGGGCTTTGCCCTCCGCATGATGGCGTCAGATGACGTTGGCGGATCAATGTTGAAAACGCGCTTGCCTCTCGAGCCTTCGCATAGCATCGGACAATCTCACCACCGCCATCGTCCCGGCAGGGACCTCGCTTCCGCTTAGGCGGAATTCGTCGAACCGTTCTTTGATGCCTTTACGCGACCGCCTCCTTCAGAGCCTCGTTGCTCGACCACTTGAAGTCGGTGCCGTCCCGCCACATCCGATGCAGGATGACTGCCAGCTTGCGCGCCACGGCGACCTTGGCTTTCTTGAAGCCTACACGCTTCGCCAATCGGTGCCCCCAGGCTTTCAGCCGACACCAGTGCGGAACACGCGTGAGCAGGACGCCGGCCGCTTCAAAGAGGTAGCTCCTCAGCATCGCGTCGCCACATTTGGAGATACGGCCGGTCCAGTCGACCTGGCCCGAGGCGTGGCGCCGAGGCGTCTGAGGTTCTGCACGGTGGCGGTCAACAGGAACTCGTCTCTGGCGCCGGAGAGCCCCCGCAATCGGAGCCGCGTCAGGGCCAGAGTGTGCTTCACCTCCCCGAACAGGGTCTCGATCTTCTTGCGCCGTACCCTCGATCGGCCATAGGCGTCGCCCTCCATCAGGGAGCGCGTGTGGTCCCGGGCCTCTTCATGGATGCTGCGGAGGATCTTTCTTGCCGCGTCCTTCGGGCAGCACCGCCTTTTCAGCTCGCAGCCGTCGCAATCCCCTTTCTTGGCCCGATAGCGAAGCAGACCATCCTTCGGCGGCTTGGCTTTGGCCAGGCGACCGGCAAGCCGATACTGCCTGAGGTTCTTGCCGTTGGGACAGACATAGCGATCCTCCTGCCGATCGTATCGGAAGTCCTCGCGCGAGAAGGTGCCGTCGTCCCGCCGGCCCTTGTCCCAGACCGGGATGTGCGGATCGATGCCGCGCCCGACCAGCCAGCCCAGCACCTCGCCGGTGCCGTAGGCGACGTCGGCGGCGACGTGGTCCGGCGTGAGGGCGAAACGGGCCTCGGTCCGCTCGATCATGGTCTCGGTGGCGTCGACCTCCTTGGTGATGCGGGTCGGCGTCGCCTCGACGTCGACGATCACCGCGTTCTCCATGTCGACGAGGTAATTGAGGCTGTAGCCGAACATCACCTTGTGGCGCCCGCGCGTCGTCCAGGCGGCGGCGGGATCGGTGGGCGACAGCGCCTTCGGTGCTCGCTCCGGGTTGGTCGGCGACCGGTCGTCCTCCAGCGCCGCCAGGTAGTCCCGAACCGGCCGGCGGGACCGCTGGTCTTGCGTCCACCCGACCTCATGACCCTCGACCCTCCGAAAGCGGCTGGCGTTCGCTTCGATGACACTGGCGTCGATGGCGAAGCCCTCGCCCTTGATCAGGCCGGCCGCCATGCACTGGCCGACGATACGCTCGAAAACACGGCGAAGGAGATCGCTGTCGCGGAACCGGCCGTGGCGATTGACCGAAAACGTCGACGGGTCGGGAACCGCATCCTCCAGACCCAGGCCGCAGAACCAGCGGTAGGCGAGGGTTCAACTCGACCTCCCGGCAGAGCCGACGCTCGGAACGGATCGAGAAGCAGTAGCCGATCAGTAGCATCCGGATCATCAGTTCCGGACACACCGACGGACGACCCGTATGGCTGCAATAGGGAGCCAGCTCCCGACGAAGCCATGTCAGGTCCAGAACACCGTCGATCCTACGCAGCAGATGATCGGCCGGAACCCGATCGTCGAAACAGAACTCATAGAAAAGTCGGTCCTGCCGACCCCCCGGCGCTCCCAGCATCACCAAAATCCCCCGCTGATCGACACAGCGACAAGGAATCACGGGCGTCGGCGATGCTCAATCGGGTTTTTCAACAGCCTCAGCCACAAGCGGTCATTTAGCTCCTGCTCTTCGAAGGGGAGATGCCATGAATGGGGCTGTTCGAGAGCATTGGGTGAGGAGCATGCCTACCCGAAGTTTCATCGTGTGTTTTGTCTTTCTATCAGTCCGTTGTTTCAGCGCTATCCGAGGTGGATTTTTCTGTGTAGGGTGGTCGTGGAGGCCTCGCCGCTCGGGTGGGGAATTTGCGGTTCGAGACGCCACGAACCGCTGTACGAGGGAGGGCAACCACCGCCGCTCCAGTGACCGCCAATAGAAGCGGCGACGCTGCGGTCAGGTCTGAGTTGTCCGGTCGTCCTGGGGTCCGTCCGCGGTTGATGGTTCAGCCAGCCGGCTGCTTTGGTGGTCGTTTTGGCGGGCGCGGAGTGTGGCGGTCATGGCGGCTCCCTCGGACCCGTTGTTCGCGAGCCAGTGGCGTCTGAGCAACGCCAGCGGCGTTGACCTCAACGTCCTGCCCGTTTGGGATCCAGTTTCCGGCGCGGCCTATACCGGTGCCGGCGTTAGCGTTCTGATCTTCGATGACGCCGTCGAGATTGACCCCCTCAGCGGGCACGTCCACTCGGACCTGGACGACAACTACGCCCGAGACGGCGGCGGGAACTTCCTTCATCTGACCATCGGCGGCGTCACCTATGCACCGACGCCCATCGATCGCGGCAGCACCAGCGTGTCGGACACCCATGGCACACAGGTGGCCGGGATCCTCGCCGCCGAGCGCAACGGCGAGGGCGGCGTCGGTGTGGCCTACGACGTCACCTTCACCGTCGCGCCGATTCTTCGCTCTGACACCCCGGCACCGTTGGTCGGGGCGGCCTCGGCACCATCAACGTCACCTCGGCCGGCAACGACCGCGAGGACGGTTCCAACACCAACTACCACAGCTTCGAAAACTCGCGGTTCACCATCACCGTCGCCGCCGCCGACGAAACCGGCTCGATCGCCCCCTACAGCCGTCCGGGAGCCAACATCCTGGTGAGTGGGCTTTCAGACGACGGTGCGGGGAATGGCGAAATCACCACCACGGACCTCCTTGGCACGGACGGCGAAAACCCGGTGGCCAGTCCCAACGGCGACTACACCGACTCCTTTGGCGGCACCTCGGCGGCAACGCCGCAGGTGAGCGGCATCGTCGCCCTGATGCTGGAGGCCAATCCCAACCTCGGCTGGCGCGATGTGCAGGACATCCTCGCCTACACCGCGCGCCATACCGGGAGCGCCGTCGGGGGGCCGCCGTCGGGGGATGAACTCCATACGTGGGACTTCAACGGCGCCGCCGATTGGAACCTCGGCGGCCTCCATCACAGCAATGACTACGGTTTCGGCCTGGTCGACGCCCGCGCGGCGGTGCGCCTGGCGGAGAGCTGGACCCTGCAGTCGACCTCGGCCAACGATTTCGATGGTGGCACGTTCACGACGGGCCAGATCGTCACGGTCCCCGACGGCGGCCAGACTCAACTGCAGTTTTCCTATGGCGGCTCGGTCCGCACCGAAACGGCCGAGATCACGCTGACCATCGCGCCTGCCGACGACGGCGATCCGCAGACACTGCTCGACCACCAACCCGGCGACCTGAGCCTCGTTTTGGTCAGTCCGTCCGGCACCGAGAGCACGATCTTCAACCGGCCCGGATACCACGCCAGCGGCGATCCGGACGGGGCCGAGACCTTTTTCGGCGGCTCCGAGACGCTGACCTTCACCTTCCGCAGCGAGGCGTTCCGGGGAGAGGGCTCGCAAGGCACCTGGACCCTCCGCGCCGAGGACCACAACGTTAACGGCCTCCGGGCCGTCCTCACCGACTTCGCGTTCACCGTCCACGGCGGCTTGCCGCAGACCGACGACGTCTATGTGTTCACCGACGAGTTCGGCGCCATGGCAGCACTCCCCGGCGAAGGCGGCCGGGCCACGCTCACCGACGGTGGCGGCATCGACACCCTCAATGCCGCGGCCGTTTCGGGTGCGGTCGGCATCGACCTCACGGCGGGCCAGACAAGCACCCTCGCCGGCGGAAGTTTTACCATCGACGGCGCGACGCTGATCGAGAACGCCATCGGCGGCGACGGCGACGACGCCATCGCCGGCAACTTCCAGGCCAATGCGCTTTTCGGCATGCGCGGAGATGACACGCTCTTGGGCGGCGACGGCGACGACACGCTTTCCGGCGGGCCGGGCGCCGACAGCCTGGACGGCGGCACCGGCATCGACGTGACGACCTATGCGGGTTCCTTACAGCCGGTCGCCGTCGATCTGCAGTCGGGGAACGGCTCCGGCGGCGATGCCGAGGGCGACACGCTCGACGACATCGAGAACCTCACCGGTTCGGCCAGCGGCGACACGCTGGTCGGATCGGACGTGGTCAACACCCTGATCGGAGGATCGGGCGACGACCACGTTTTCGGCGATCCGATTGCGTTCCTTGCCGATTTCGAGACGGGGGTACTGGGTCCAGCCCAGCCGATCGGGCCGGTCACCGTCATCGGCGGCGGCAATCCGGATGTCGGCGGCTCATTCATGGCCCGCCTGGCGGGCGGCGGCCCGGCGAATCCCCTCGATACCGATATCGAGGCCAGTCTCGGTATCGACGCCGGCACATTGGATTTGATCGGAGGCGACGCGACCCGGGGGATGGCGATCCATACGGACCTCGACGTGATCGCCGGCAACGAGATCTCGTTCGACTGGTTCTTCAACAGCGCCGAACAAGGGACGAATTTCTTCGACTTCGCGTTCTTCTCGTACAGCTACGCGGGCACGGGGACGAACGGCGCCATTAAGCTTATCGACACGTCGCATGTTCCCGCGTTCGGCGACACGTCGAGCCTGACCGGAGACGGCGACGGCTGGCTGACGTCGGTATTCACCGCTCCGGAAACGGGGTCGGTGACCGTCGGTATCGGGGTGATGAATTTCTCCGATACGGTCGCTCCGCCATTTCTCGACGTCGACAACGTCGCGCTTCATCGGGATGCCGCGGCATTGGTCCCGGTAGGCACTCTGCCCCAATCGAGCGAACTCATCACCGGCGAGCTCGAACTCGGGCTCGTCTTTCCCGTTGGCACCGACGATGTCCTCCTTGGAGGCGACGGCGACGACACGCTGCTGGGCACCTCCGGGGCCGACAGTCTCGACGGCGGCAAGGGTGCGGACAGCCTCGGCGGAGGGAACGGCGACGACACCCTCACGGGCGGGGACGGCAACGACACCCTCGACGGCGGTACCGGCGAGGACACCGCCGACTACCGGAACAATGCCGAGGCCGTTTCGGTCGCCCTGGCAGGGGGCAGCGCGATTTCGGGGAGTTCCGACACCGACGTGGTCATCGACATCGAGCACGTCGTCGGTTCGGCGCACGACGATGCCATTTCCGGCGAGGACATCGATGCCAACAACCTTGCCGGCGGCGGCGGCGACGACACCCTCGATGGGCTTTCGGGCGACGATCTCCTCGACGGCGGCGAGGGCGACGACACACTGATCGGCGGCGCCGGCGGCGACAGCCTGGTTGGCGGCACGGGATCGGACTGGGTCGCCTACTCCGGCTCCCAGGCCGGTGTGGACGTCGATCTCGGAACCAACCAGGCGTTGGGCGGCGATGCGGCAGGCGACACCTTCGGCGGGATCGAACATCTCTCCGGTTCGGGCTTCAGCGACACGCTGACCGGCAACGCAGGCGCCAACACCCTCATGGGCAGGGACGGCGGCGACACGCTTTTTGGTCTCGATGGTGAAGATCTCCTGGAGGGTGGAATCGGGTCCGATACGCTGAACGGTGGAAGCGGAAACGACATCCTGAGCGGCGGCCCTCGGACGGATGCCTTCAACGTGTTGGTCGGGGCCGGCGGGAACGACGAGGCCATATTTCACGGACCGATGGCCGACTTTGCCGTCTGGGTGCGCGGACCTGCGGGCGGCGCGGACATTGATCATCTGTTGGAGGGCACGAACGTCTCGATGGGCCTAGAGACCCTGCGTTTCGACGACGGCGTTCTCAATCTGGTCCCCGCTCATACCAAGCTGCATTGATCGTGACTCATTAACGGCTTGTTGATGGATGGCGTGATTCAAAGGGTGGGAAACGGTAGAGGAGTTTCCCATGGGCCTGGCCATTCCCCTTCGCTCGGACTACGACGGATCGACCCTGCGACGCCTTGCCAGGGGTTCGGAGGACGCCAACCAGGCGCGTCGCTTGTTGGCGTT
>Ga0209568_1000409_pt1 | contig 14939 bp, 15 predicted proteins | sample WorMetOlspDAHAB2_FD_187406 | JGI IMG/M metagenome (GOLD analysis project Ga0209568, IMG submission 187406) | Marine gutless worms symbiont microbial communities from Max Planck institute for Marine Microbiology, Germany - Olavius sp. DAHAB.2... ...
GGATCGCGTCCCGTCCGCTTATAAAAAGGCTATTGTTTTCAGTGATTATTGGGAAGCTTATCAGGCCGTTATTCCGGGCGATCAACATTACCCTGTAGGCAAGGAATCAGGGGAAACAGCTCATGTCGAGCGTTGGAATAATACTTTACGCCAGCATTTAGCGCGCTTTGTACGTAAGACTTTAGCTTTCTCCAAATGCCCCAAGATGCATGAGATCTGCTTGAAGCTCTTCCTTCACCGCTATAATACAGATCTCGTGCCAACCGTTAGCTATGATTGCATTTAAACATTAACCACTACCTTTCGTTTCGGTAATGGTTAAGGTATAAATGGAAACATCGCCTCTGACAATGGGTAGGGCGCACTACAGGCTACACCCCCTCTCCCCCCGAGAGAGGGCCGGGGAGAGGGAATCGAACAAGTCCACGCCAGCCATTTAAAAATTTACCACTACCTTCGTTTCTCCTTCAATGGCTTCGATAGCTTGCCAGAGCTGTTGTTCGAGCGCATCGGGCAAACGCATCATCCAGTCGAGGACAGCAAAGAGATCCAGTATGCGTTGCCTGTCCCAACCTTGCCGGTAAAGCGAGCGCACGAGTGCCAGCTTGGCCCGATAGCGGGCTTGGGGGTCGCCTTTGGTCTGGCGGGTGCGCAGATGCGCGACGGTAACCAGGGCGAAGGGGTTGGCACTTGCTTCAAGCGACTCGATGCGGTCCCCATAGTCGATGAGCTTGACGACGGGAAATTCGAGGGTATGGCGACAGCCCAGGACCTCGAAGCCATAGTGATCGGGTGGCCACCCGGCATCCTCATCGGCCAGCACGGCGAGGCTGGCGATGGGACGGGCGTAGCGGTCGAAGAGCCGGTAGTTGTAGGTGAACATGCGCCTGGCGAACCCGCTGTCGCGTTGCCCCTGGACCTCGATGTGGATGTAGATCCAACCTTGTTCGCCATCCTTGAGGGTAATTTGTACCAGGGCATCGGCAAAGCGTTTGCCGAGCTCGGCGTCACGCACCACCTGGCGCAGCTCGGTATTTTTAAACTCATGGCCCTGCGACCAATCGATTTGGGCGTATGCCGCGGGGAAATAGAAGGCCATGAACTCGGGAAAGGCGTGTTCGAGCACCTCTTTCCAGGACGAGAAAAATGTAGGCCACGCCTTCCCCACTATCGGCAAAATCCACAGCGGATTCGATCAGGGCCGGTTGCCCGTCCACGTGCACCTCGATCCTGCCGAGATCGGCCACGGGGACAGGATTGCCATCGTCGCGCCGGGCATCCAGATACATGGAGATGTCGGGTCCATCACCAATCGCCTGCTCCAGGCGAACCTGCTCCGCATTCGGCGTGGCGAATACATCCTGCCCGAAGACCAAGGCCAGTAGGAGCCAACAAAATCGCATCACCGTCTCTCCCCCATGTTCAGTGATTACCTTGAAACTGCGGCCGACCTCTACTCGACACGGCGTTCTATCTGAAAATCCTATCATTCGAGTTCGCGAAAACGTGTGTCCATCTTGGCAATCACCGCGGAATCAGGGAGGTCGCGGCTCGAGGTCTCGGTACTGCAACCTGGGCTCCGTGATGGAGCTTGCGGTCGGTGACGATTGCCCCTGCTCAGTTTCCCGTCCGCCCGGATCTTTAAGCAAGAGAAACAAGGAAATCGCCACGGAGGCGACGGCAGCAATTACAAGACCCGTCACCACCAGGTCGGTCCTGCTTATTCCGCTGACGAAGGCAGGTCTTGATAGATAGTCGGCGAGTCTGCTTTTCCTCTTCACAACCCGCGCGCCGAATCCTGCCGGTTCAGGGCTTGAACGACCATCGGCCCTCTCCCGCCGTTCCGATGCCGGGAGACAAATCACGGCGACATGAATGGCGTCCAACTCATTCCCTGATCGGGAGCCCGCCAAGGTCACCAGCTTTTGCGCTGCCGTTTGGGCATCTTTTGGAGTGCGGCGGCAACCCAACCCCGATACCGACCGGAATCCGCGGTGCCCGACCTGGCCACAGGGTTGGCCGGGGGCTACTTGCCCGCCGCCGCTTTGGATTCGGCGCTGCATCCGTCCCCGACCAAGACAAGCGAGTCAATAGCATTGGGATGAAGGCAGATCAGTTACCGCGTTCCTGGACAAAGACCGCGATCGCCGTCAGATTGTCGTGCTGTGATGGTGCACGCCGCAAGACTCGATCCACGATCATGGTCTGAAGCCATTCGTCCGGCCCTGCCGATTTGGCCAGATCCGCCTCCATCTCGGTCTCCAGCACATATTCCCAGAAACCGTCCGTGCAGAGTAGAAAGGAATCGCCTTTAACCAATGTGCAGGGGGACTCGGCGACCTCTACCCGCGTCTGCTCCTGCCCACCGAGGCTGCGCAGCAACCGGCTGCGGTCCTCATGATGGCGGATCGCGCTCTCCGGGATGTCACCGGCGGTCGCCATCACTTGGGGAACGCTGTGGTCACGCGTGCGCAACAGACACCGGCCATTACGAAACTGATACAGACGGGAGTCTCCCACGAGGGCCCACAGGGCGCTGATACCATCCGAAATCAACACCACCAAGGTGGTCAACATGCCGACGGACTGACGCTTGGCAGCCTTACGCGAGCGTATTGCCTCGTCCGCGCTGAGCACGTGGCGCTCAATATCCGGTTTGGTGACAAAGGGGCGCGCCCGAAACGATTCCAAGGTGGATTCGACCGCGAGGCGGGAGGCCTCATCCCCTCCCCCATGGCCACCAAGCCCATCCGCGACTACCCAGCAAAAGACCGACCGCGAATGACTCTCGCGTCCGTAGAAATCCTCATTGTATGGTCGGCCGCCGGGATGGGAAATGGCGAAGCTCGTCAATGCCAGTGCTGTCATCTAGTCCACCTTCACCGTGGCCGTTCGAGGGGAGCTGTGCCTCGCTGTCGTCCTGATGATTGATTCCCAAGTCCGCGTCGGAGCGGCGATTACCAGAGATCCAATTATCGGCTATGGTAGCAAAGTTCCATTTGTCAGGAGGGCCAAGGGAGTCTGGGGCAGGGCAACTAAAGGGAGAAATCTTGTGCGCTGGGAACCTTTACCAAGCCGGAAGATCTCTCGCTATACTCGGGGTGACAACTCCTTTCGGTCGAGATGACATGCAGTCTTCGGTGTTACCTGCGAAGGCGTCTAACGCAACACGCCAAATCCTCCGGACAACGCCAAATCATTCAGGATCGCTTTAACCAGACAGCTTCTCAGATGGGCAGTTACGGGCAAAATCCAGAAACAACATTGTTCCCCATCCTCACCCTGGTGGGTCGGCCCAATGTGGGCAAATCGACCCTGTTCAACCGCCTGACCAGGACCCGAGACGCCCTGGTCGCCGATTACCCCGGCCTGACCCGGGATCGCCGCTACGGCATTGGTCGCATCGGTCCCAGCCCATACATTCTGGTCGACACCGGGGGCTTGAGCGGAGAATCCACAGGCATGGCCGGCCCGGTGGAGCAACAGATTGCCCGCGCCCTGGCGGAGGCGGATCGCCTGCTGTTCCTGGTAGACGCCCGCGACGGCTGCACCGGCACCGACCTGGAGATCGCGGGTAACCTCCGCCGCACGGGTAAAACCATCACCCTGGTGGTCAATAAGACCGACCACGGAGATCCGGCTCTGGCCGCGGCGGAGTTTCACCCCATGGGCCTGGGTGAGCCGTTCGCCATCTCCGCGACCCAGGGCCGCGGCGTGCAAGCACTCATGGCGCAGGTATTGGCGGGGCTTCCGCAGATCCGGCCGGACGCAACCACCCCGGTGTCCGGAAACGGCGGTACCCGGATTGCCGTCGTGGGCCGGCCGAATGTGGGCAAATCCACCCTGGTCAATCGGCTGCTGGGCGAGGAACGGCTCGTAACCTGCGATGCCCCGGGGACCACCCGCGACAGTATCGAGATCCCCTTCGAGCACCAGGGTAAACCCTATACCCTGATCGACACCGCCGGGGTGCGGCGGCGCGCCAGGGTCCGGGAAACGGTGGAGAAATTCAGCGTCGTCAAGACCCTCCAGGCCATCGCGCAATGCCACCTGGTTATCTTGGTCCTTGATGCCCGGCAGGGCATCGGCGAGCAGGATGCCACCCTCGCCACCCACGTCCTGGACAGCGGCCGGGCCCTGGTGGTAGTCGTCAACAAGTGGGATGGGCTCGGTGACGCGGAACGCGCTCGGGTACGCGACGCCCTCGACCGGACCCTGGGATTCCTGGATTTCGCCGCGGTCCATTACATCTCCGCCCGACACGGTAGTGGCGTCGGTCGGTTGCCGGAGGCCGCGGACCGGGCCATCGCGAACGCCACCCGCGACTTGGGTACGCCCGAGCTCACCCGCATCCTGGAAGAAGCCGTGCAGGGACATCCACCACCGCTCGTGCGCGGGCGTCGCATCAAGCTGCGCTACGCCCATCAGGGAGGACGCAATCCTCCCATCATCGTCATCCACGGTAACCGGACAGCAGTGGTGCCCCAGGCCTACCGACGCTATCTCATCAACTACTTTCGCCGCCGACTCGACCTCACCGGAACCCCCCTGCGACTCGAGCTCCGCACCGGAACCAATCCCTACGCGGGACGCCGTAATCCCCTCACCCCCGGCCAGCAACGTAAGCGCACCCGTCTCAAGCGGTATGTAGGCCGTAAGGGTTGAAGGCTATCGGCCAGGCAGGTGCAAAGGACACCAAGGGTATGGTGAGTGCGGCAAATCACTTCTCTGCGTCCTCAGTAGTCAATGGCGGGATGCGCTACCGGTGTGTCCCTGCACCAGCGGCTTTCCCGCCCTACGCTTCTGTTCATGGAAATCGACCACTCCTCCGGTACTCACGTTCACGTCCGAATAACGAAAACCGCGGTCAAAACCAAAATCATCGTATATGACAATGGCGAAGGAATTTTCAAGAAGATCCGACGCGAATTAGGTCTCCACGATGAGCGCCATTCGGTATTGGAATTGGCAAAAGGAAAATCGAGTTGACCTATATGAAGGTCAATAAGAACGTCCGACAAATGATAAAACGAGCCATGAGCTGAGTAGAACCCATGGCGTGCGGGCAAGCCCCTGAAGTATCCCCCCATGATTGCGATCCCATGATTGCGATCGAAGACAAGTCGTTGCGGCGTGCATTCAGATGCTACCGAGGCCGAATTTAGGGGGATACGTCAGGGGCTTGCCCGCGCCTACCGCGAATCCGGGTCGTGTTGGAGGTAGGCGCCGGCTTGCCGACGCAGAGGTGGTGGCTCCCCGCAGGTCCGAAAAGTTGGCGCACGTGCCGACAGACAGGCGCGGGGGACGCAACGATTTCAGGGAGTGGCTGAATTTTAGACTGGTCGCGGGTAGCTTGGTGCGCTGTGCGACGCGGCGGCCTTTACCAGGAATTATACGCGCTCACCCTTCGAGGGGCAGGCCCTGATCCGGCGCTCAGCGTCCGTATTTGCGGCGGAACTTATCGACGCGCCCGGCGGTGTCCACAATCTTCTGCTTGCCGGTGTAGAAGGGATGGCAGGCGGAGCAGACCTCGATGTGGATGTCCTTTCCGAGGGTGGAACGGGTGACAAACGCGTTGCCACAACTGCACACGACCTTGAGGTCGCCGTACGCTGGGTGGATTCCTTCTTTCATGATGGCCCTTCTCGCCCCGCTTTTGTGGTATTGGTTCAGTTTAGTAAACCAAAAATAATACCATTCAGGGCGTCTGATTTACAATTTTAGAGACCGATTGGTTGCCCTCAGGATATAAAATACTGGAGAAGATCATCGAGGAACCTGCGTCCAAGCTCGGTGGATCGTACCCGATGATCCTGTCCCGGGGCCAATAGGCCCGCCGCGCGGGCCTTGTCGACCCGGTCGGCGATCCGCTCGAAGGGCAGTCCCGTGCGGCGTTCGAACAGCGGCGCATCGAAGCCTTCCGACAGCCGCAGGGCGTTCAGGGCAAACTCTAAAATCAGATCCACCTCCGACAGGGCGTGTCTTCCGCCGACTAGGCGGTCCCGGTTGGCGGGATCGAGATAGGCCGCCGGATCGCGCAGCTTCCACCGGCGTTCGATCCGTCGTCGGGCCGGGAACGTCAGCTTGCCGTGGGCTCCGGCACCGATCCCCAAGTAATCCCCGAAGCGCCAGTAGTTCAGGTTGTGTCGGCAGCGGTGCCCCTCCGGCGCGTGAGGGTATCGTAAAAGGCACCGATCTTCGCCCTTCACACCCCTCTCCCCAACCCCTCTCCCGGCGGGAGAGGGGCTTTTGCGACACCCTCGCGCGTAGGCGGATACCTCGTAGGGCTCGAACCCCCGTGCCGCCAGCATCGCGCTTCCCTGCAGCTGCATGTCGGCGATCAGGTCCTCATGGGGAATGGGCGGAGGGACCCGGTGGAAGGCGGTGTCGGGCTCCACGGAGAGTTGATAGTAAGCGATGTGCTCGGGCTCCAGTGCCAGTGTCTCCTCAAGGTCCCGGTACGCCTGGGCGAGCGACTGCTCCGGCAGGCCGTACATGAGGTCGAGATTGAGATTCCTGAAGCCTGCTCGCCGCGCCTGGTCGACCGCGGAGTGAACGTCCTCGGGTCCGTGGATCCTGGCGATTCGCTCCAGGTGCCGCGCCGAGAGACTTTGGGCGCCGATGGAGAGCCGGTTGACGCCGGCCTGCCGATAGGCCGTAAGGCGTGCGGCATCGGTCGTTCCCGGATTCGCCTCCAGCGTGATCTCCGCATCCACCGGCAGCTCGACCAAGTCGCGCGCACCCTGCAGCAGCCTGGCGATCGCCCCGCCGGAGAACAGACTCGGTGTGCCGCCGCCGATGAAGACGCTCGTCAGAGGGCGGGGGGAAGCAAGGTCGGTTGTCTCCTGCGCCAAGTCCCGAAGCAGACGCTCCACATAGGCCGTTTCGGGGATGTCGCCGCGCAGGGGATACGAATTGAAGTCGCAGTAAGGGCACTTGTTCAGGCACCAGGGGATATGAATATAAAGCGAGAGCGGGGGAAGGACCGCTAGCTCGCGGATTTCACCGGGGATCATCATCCTAGCGAGGCATCGCCTCAGACCGAACCAGTATCCAACCCGAGCATCATCGCGAAACGCCAATAGGACAGGATTTACAGGATTACACAAGATTTACAGGATTCTTGTCGTTCCTGAAAAAACTACGAATCACGCGAATCAGCGCGAATCGATTTTCGCGCTGATTCGCGTGATTCGTAGTTTCTCCTCTTTTTGCCGACCGGTAACGTTCAACTTAACGGCATTGGGACTGAGCCTGCCTGCTCAATCCAGGTCGCGTGCCTACAGGTAGGCCAGCTCGGAGATGGCGCTCCATGCTTTCGCCTGCCGGAGAAACTTCCGGTAGGAGGCGTACACCTTGCGCGAGAATTCGTCCTTGTCCGCGAGCTCGGAGACCACCTCTTTGACAAGCCGGTGCAGCTCGATGAGAACGTCGTCCGGATAGGGACGTATATCCACGCCGTGCTTCTCGAGCAGGACCTGGAGCGCGATCGGGTTGCGGGCGGTGTACTCGGCCAGCAGGTCCTGGTTCATTACTTTGCAGGCGTTGAGCACGATGGATTGCAGATCCGGGGGCAGAGCCTCGAAGACGACCTTGTTGATCATGGCCTCCAGGGTACCGCTGGGCTCGTGGAAGCCGGGGTAGTAGTAGTATCTGGCCGCCTTGTAGAGGCCGAAGGCTAGGTCATTGTAGGGCCCTATCCACTCGGTGGCATCGATGGTGCCGGACTGGAGGGCGGTGAAGAGCTCGCTTCCCGGCAGAATAACGGGCGTACCGCCGGCGCGTTTGAGCACCTCCCCGCCGAGGCCCGGAATCCGCATCTTGAGTCCCGCAAGGTCCGCAACGCTCTTGATCTCCTTGTTGAACCAACCCCCCATCTGTACCCCACCGTTTCCGGCCGGCGCAGGAACTAAACCGAACTGGGCGTAGAGCTCGGTCCAGAGCGCCAGGCCGTCCCCATGGTAGAGCCAGGCATTCGTCTCCTGGGCCGTCATGCCGAAGGGGACAGCGGTGAAGAACTGGGTGGCCTCGCTCTTGCCCTTCCAATAGGCGGCCGTGCTGTGGCCCATCTCGGCCATACCCTGGGCAACGGCGTCGAAGACCTCGAATGCGGGTACCAACTCCCCGGCCCCATACACCTTCACCCGGATACGGCCCCCGCTCATCTCGCCGATGAGCGCGGCAAGTCGGTTGGCGCCGGTGCCCAGACCGGGGAAGTTCTTGGGCCAACTCGTGACCATCTTCCACTCGTAAGTAGTGTCGGCCCGGGCGGTCCTGATGCCGACGGTACCGGCGCCCAGCGCCAGAGAGGTACCTCCGGCCTTCTTGATGAAATCGCGACGTTGCATCTTCTATCCTCGTCTCATGGTGTCAGGTGCCGATTCCTGCGAGATTATAGGCCCACTATCCGTGTCTTCAAGCGGTCTGAGATTGCTCGACTCGTCGTCCGTAAACAGCCGTGAAATTGCCATAAAACGTAAACCAAGCGGGATTTCCAATGAGAAACTGGATCCCCTGCCTTCTGAAATATCAATGGTTATGTGCATGTTTTTATAGAATTCGAATTGATCTGACGCCATGTAAAAGCCGCAACCATGAATTTCGCCCAGACGTAGATCCCTGGAACCGATCAGGAAATCATCTTTCGCAAAACACATGGGGGCGGAACCGTTGCAGCAACCGCCGCTTTGATGAAAAATCAGCTCCCCGTGCCGTTCCCGCAATCGATCGATAACCGCCTTGGCCCGATCCGTAACCGCTACCCGTTCTATTGGCAATGCCATATAAGTTAAGCCTCCAAGCCCCTCTCCCGGCGGGAGAGGGGTTGGGGAGAGGGCGAACGAAAAACTGCGATCAATCATAAAGGAGCCGGTGACGCTTAACTTTATGGCATTGCTTCCAATGGTACAGGGATGTGCCGCCATAATCAGCAACCATAGGTTATTGATTTTGAAAGCAAGGCGTAAATTGTATTTGTTCCGCAGCCTGCTCTGACATATCCGGGATGAACTTGTTCAGAGCTTCCCCAGCTTACAAGTCCCTGGTCGCGTAGATCGCTGCTGTTGCTTCCTGGCCGGAGCCGGACTACCCTGCCTACTTCGGAATTTTCACTGGAGCATGAACCTGATGGATGCCAAGACTCTCTACGACAAGCTGTGGGACGAGCACGTCGTCCGCTACGACGACAACGGCACCGCCCTCCTGTATATCGATCGCCAGCTGATCCACGAGGTCACCTCGCCCCAGGCCTTCGAGGGCCTGCGGCTGGCGGGACGCAAACCCCGGCGGACAGCGGCCAACCTGGCGGTCCCGGATCACAATGTCCCGACCCGGGATCGGGAGAGGGGGATCACGGACCCCGTCGCGCGCCTGCAGGTCCGGACCCTGGCCGAGAATTGCGCCGACTTCGGAATCACCGAGCTCGGCATGGACGATCCGCGCCAAGGCATCGTCCATGTGATCGGACCGGAGCAGGGTTTTACGCTGCCGGGCATGACGATTGTCTGCGGCGACTCCCACACCTCGACCCACGGGGCACTGGGGGCGCTCGCCTTCGGGATCGGTACTTCGGAGGTGGAGCACGTGCTGGCGACCCAGTGTCTGCTCCAGCGTAAGTCCAAATCCATGCTGATCCGGGTAGATGGTACCCTCGGACCCGGCGTGACCGCCAAGGACCTGGTCCTGACCGTCATCGGCGAGATCGGCACCGCGGGCGCCACCGGCTTCGTCATCGAGTTCGGCGGCGAGACCATCCGGGGCCTATCCATGGAAGGCCGGATGACCGTCTGCAATATGGCCATCGAGGCGGGGGCCCGCGCGGGACTGATCGCGGTCGACGAGACGACCATCGAGTATGTCCGGGGGCGGCCCCGGTCTCCTCAGGGCGACCTGTTCGAGTGCGCCGCTACCCACTGGCGCGGTCTGGTCAGCGACCAGGGCGCACGGTTCGATCGCACGGTCCCCATCGACGCGGCCGCCATCGAACCCCAGGTCACCTGGGGGACCTCCCCGGAGATGGTCACGTCGGTGGGAGGGCGGGTGCCCGATCCGGCAGACGAGCGCGATCTGGTCAAGGCCGAGGGCATGCGTCGCGCACTGGATTACATGGGGCTCACGCCGGGCACCGCCATCACCGACATCCGCCCGGACAAGGTTTTTATCGGCTCCTGCACCAACTCGCGCATCGAAGACCTGCGAGAAGCGGCGCAGGTAGTCGCGGGCCGCCGGGTGGCCCCCGGCATCGCGCTCGCCATGGTGGTGCCCGGCTCGGGTCCGATCAAGGCGCAGGCGGAGGTGGAGGGTCTGGATCGGGTTTTCAGCGCGGCGGGCTTCGAGTGGCGCGATCCCGGTTGCTCCATGTGTCTGGCCATGAACGCGGACCGCCTGGAGCCGGGCGAGCGGTGCGCCTCCACCTCCAATCGCAATTTCGAGGGCCGCCAGGGTCCGGGCGGACGCACCCACCTGGTAAACCCCGCCATGGCCGCGGCGGCGGCGATCAGTGGTCACTTCCTGGACGTGAGGGAGCTCTGATGGACAAATTCGAGAATTTTACTGGGATCGTCTGCCCTCTGGACCGGGCCAACGTGGACACGGACGCCATCATCCCCAAGCAATTCCTGAAAAGCATCCGGCGCACCGGCTTCGGGCCCAACCTGTTCGACGAGTGGCGCTATCTGGACCATGGGGAGCCCGACCAGGACAATAGCGGCCGGCCCTCGAACCCGGATTTCGTCCTCAACGACGCCCGCTACCAGGGCGCCCGAATTCTGTTGGCGCGGGAGAACTTCGGCTGCGGGTCGTCTCGGGAGCACGCCCCCTGGGCCCTGGCCGACTTCGGTTTCCGGGTCATCATCGCCCCCAGCTTCGCCGAAATCTTCTACAACAACTGTTTTAAGAACGGCATCCTCCCCGTCACCCTGTCGCCGCTCGAGGTCGCCGACCTGTTCGCGGTCGCGGACGGTCCCGAGGCCCTGCGGATCACCGTCGACCTGCCGCAGCAGACCCTAGTCCCCGCCGTCGGGGCACAACTCTCCTTCGAGGTCGATCCCTTCCGCAAGCACTGCCTGCTCGAAGGGCTGGACGACATCGGGCTGACCCTGGAACACCTGGACGAAATCCGCGCCTACGAAGACCGCCGCCGGACCCAGGCTCCCTGGTTGTTCCCTGGGAACGGCCCAGAGGCAATGTGAATCCAGTAGGAACGGCCTCTGTGCCGTTCCGCAACCGATCTGCCATACCACAGGCCATTCGGAACGCCACAGGTCGGGCGCTCCCTACACCCCCCAATTCCTGCCGTTCCGCGACCGACCTGGCATGCCACTAAAAATTGAGGTGAAACGTGGTACAGGGGAATCGTCGCAAAGGTCCCATCCATGGGATTTTTCAGGACGGTGCTCCCAAGACGCGGTTTCCGAGCGCCTTGGTATTCCTGGTCAGAGAGGACACCAGCGTGAAGAAAACCGGCCGCCAGATCGTCACCTTCGATTGGGCCATCAAGACCATCCTGCGCGACAAGGCCAACTTCGATGTCCTGGAGGGGTTTTTGACAGCCCTGTTCGGGCGACCGGTGGTCATCCTCGACCTGCTGGAGAGCGAGAGCAACCGGACCGATGTGGCCGACAAATACAACCACGTGGATCTCCTGGCTAAGACCCAGGACGGCGAGCGGATCATCGTCGAGGTGCAATACCTCTCGGAGATGGCCTATCTGAGGCGCCTGGCCTACGGCACGGCCAAGACCATCGTCGAGACCCTGAAGCTGGGCGAGCCCTACGCCAATCTCAAGAAGGTCTACTCTATCAGCCTCCTCCATTTCGACATCAGCCAGGACGGGGATGACTACATCTATCATGGCAAGACCGAGTTCACGGGCTTGCATACCCACAATCCCGTGACCCTGAAAAAATCCCTGGTGGGCGAGCAGGTTCGCATCGGTGAGACCAACATCTTTCCCGAGTACTATCTGATTCCCTTAAAACGCTTTACGGACGTGGTGCGGGACGACCTGGATCAGTGGGTCTATGCCTTCAAGAACAACGAAGTCCTGGACGAATTCACCGCCCCCGGTATCGGGGCCTTGAAGGAAAAACTCGATTATCTGAAGCTGGATGAGCGGGAGCGGAGAAGGTTCGACAAGCATCTGGATTATGCCCGTTCCGAGTGGGGAACGATCGAGGATGCCCGACAGGAAGGACTGGAGGAAGGGCTGGCGAAAGGACGCCGGGAAGGACACCGGGAAGGACGCCAGGAAGAAAGGAGAATCCTCGTCAAGTCGCTGTACGACAATGGGATAGCCATTGAGATCATTGCCGCATCCGTTGGACTTTCCGAACTGGCAATACGCCGGTTGCTCGATGATGAATGAGGTATACTCTAATAATTAATAATATTTACTTTTTTGAACGACTGAAATTTTAATGTGAGTAAAGAATCGAGTTTCTCTTTATGCTCTTCGTTTGCGCCATAAACACACTCAAGGATAGCTTTTTTGAATTTACTGAAAGTGGGATAATATTTGGAATATCAGCATTGATTCTTCACGAATTTCCAAAACCGCTCTATCAAATTGAGATTAGGCGAATAAGAGGGCAAAAACAGCAACTCGATATTAAGTGACTCCGCAAACTCGCGGACGACGTTGCAACGCTGATAACGAGCATTATCCATCACTAGGGTCACTGGCACAACAAGGTTCATAGCGGCAATCTTCGTTAACAATTGGCACACACTGCTCCTGTTAATATACGTATCATTAATCACCGTTACCAACTCATGCGTCACGGCATTCAGAGCCCCCAAAATATTTACCCGCTTTCGGCCCGAAGGGGTGGGGATGAATAAGCGAACAAAACTCCAGATAGCGGCCAAAAATGCGCCATGGACAAAGTGTGCTGCGTCAGTAAAAAAAACCATCCGGCGGCCGGCTTCGGCTTCTGCCAAACGAGGCGCTAGCGCTTGCTCGATAAACCTTTCTTGTTCTTTGCGCTTGTCGTCAGTGAGTGCCTTACCAGGGATTGCACCGATTTTCCGTCGTTTCATGCCGAGGCGTTTAAGAAATTGGTAGTGGTTAATGTTTAAATGAGAACATCGCCGATAGCAATATGTTGGGCACGCCACCGGCTGCACCTCCTCTCCCTCCGAGGGTGTCGCAAAAGCCCCTCTCCCGCCGGGAGAGGGGTTGGGGAGAGGGAATCAAAAGAAGCGATCGGGCGTGGTTAATGAACCCCTCTACGCTGACCATTTAAATATTTACCACTACCCTCCAGCTTACCTCGGTTGACCCGAACGAATTCCTTGAGCAGGTCGAGACCCAAACCTCGGGCAATCCCCTCCGTGCAGGTACTGTTTCCTCGTTCAAAGGCCCATTTCAGACAGGCAGCTCCTGACAGCTTTGATACCGATTCCTCATCTACATGCTGCCGGCGGAGAAATAAACGCACGTTTTCAGGAATACCTCGACCAAAATCAACGGCTGAAAGGATCAAGTCGTTTCGGCTCCGATAATGTTGAGCGCAGGAAAAGACACCGATGTCCGTACTGCTGTGTTCGAAAGCATTGCTGTAAATCTCCCACATACGCCCGGCAATGGCGTCACGCAGTTGGTCGCTGGGTAATGGTTAAGGTTTAAATGGAACCATTGCCACTGGCAGTGGGTTTGGCGCTCTAATAGGCTATACTCCCTCTTCCTCCGGGAGAGGGCCGGGGAGAGGGGATCAAAACAAGTCCACGCAAACCATTTAAAAACTTACCACTACCAGATTCGGATATAGCCAAGGCACAGAATGTCAGTAGATTAACAGTAGAAAGGGTTCGTAAGCGTTTTGTTGAGGAAGGTATTGATTCAGCGATTAACCCAAAAGAACAAAAACGCAGAAAACCAAAGAAACTTGGGATCAAGGGGCTAATTGAGTGACACCACACAACATCCGAAGAAACTCCAGGGTAACCTCCTTGAGATTATGGGCCCATTCATGGATGGCGAGGTATTGCTGGAGGTAGATCTTGTTAACTCCGCGAAAAGGACGCAGAAAATTGCGTATGCCCGTCCACAGGCCTTCGATGGTGTTGGTGTGCACCTCGCGGATTCCGTCGCCATCCACATCGCGTTTTTTAAAATCAGCTGAATCTGGCCGCTGTCACGGCCGACAATCCCCAGGATGGGAGGCCGGTCGGTGTCCCAGGTACCATGGCCCGTGCTTGGTTGGCGCGGCGACGCGGTGGGGCTTCGGGATCGGGGTGTAAACGGCCCTTCTCGCCGGCATGCTGGTACATCTCATCGACTTCCACGACCGTATCGGCTAACGCTTCCCGCGGGCACGCCGGTTCCGCAAGCATTTGAAGTTGATGGCGACGTTCCAGCAAATGCTTGCGGTCGAGGCCCAATTCTTGTGCCAGATGCCGAGTTGGAACCCCTTGGGCGATGCCCTGCAAGATCCGTACGATCAGACAACAGCTGTGATGGGTCCCTTGCCACAGGGTTGCCGTAAAGGCGTTGTAGATCCGACCGCAAGCGCAGCGAAAGTACAACCAGGGCGCGCGATCGCGTCGATGAACCTTCGCGTGCTCGACCGGCGTGTGGCACGCTGGGCAACCGAGACCATCCGGATGCAAAAGCTCAACCAGATACGCGTAACAGTTCGGCTCATCCATCAAATCGAGGGTTGAGAAACGGATTCATCGGCTTCTCCTTTGGCAACTCAATTCCTGATTAGCAAGAATCTTCAGCCAGACTCGTGGTCTAAGTTCTTGAGGGGCCGATCCCCTTCCTGGGTTTTCTCAAGAAATGGAGTGTGTCATGGCCATGAATCACATTCAGTTTCAGTCTGGGATGTCGCTGTCTGAGTTTTCCCAACAGTTCGGGACGGAGACGCCGCGCGAAGCGGCGTTGGAGCGCGCGCGTTGGCCCGAGGGCTTTCATTGCCCGCGCTGCGGGAGCGCGG
>Ga0209568_1000410_pt1 | contig 14918 bp, 14 predicted proteins | sample WorMetOlspDAHAB2_FD_187406 | JGI IMG/M metagenome (GOLD analysis project Ga0209568, IMG submission 187406) | Marine gutless worms symbiont microbial communities from Max Planck institute for Marine Microbiology, Germany - Olavius sp. DAHAB.2... ...
AATCCTACAACGACATCCTCGATCACTGCTGCTTCGCATGGAACCAACTCGTCGATCAGCCGTGGAGGATCATGTCCATCGGGCTACGCGATTGGGCCCATCAATGATTGTTTTTGCAGATTGGTATTACTTTTGCGTACCCGGTAAACGATTGGGTCTACAAAAGTCAGCGACGCAAGTCCTTGAAGATGAGAGCGAAAATTTCGAGAAGGCGCCAAATGTAGACCGATGTCGACCCATGCTGACTTCTGAGAGTCAGGAATCGGCGCCAAGCCCCGATGGTCGCGGGGAATCAACGGGTTCCCGTCGGTTGTTGAGGCGGGGCGGTCGCATTTCCGCCGCGCCGACGGTTGCGAAGGACGGCCGGAGGGACCTTGATCGGCGCCGCCCGGTTCCGCTAACCTCCTTTGCAATCACAATAAATTGGGGGTCTTCATGGACATCCTGCGTATCGTCATCGCCATCTTCCTGCCGCCCCTGGCGGCCTTTCTGACCGTCGGCATCGCGCTGCAGTTCTGGCTCAACCTGGTGCTGACGCTCTGTTTCTTCGTGCCCGGCATGATCCACGCGCTGTGGCTGGTGGTGAAGAAGGGCGCCCCCGGCTAACGGTCGGTTTTCTATACCTTCACGCCCGAGAACAGGAACCGGTTGACGCAGAAGAAGTAGGCGCCGTCGCGACCCAACTGCTTCAGGCCGTCCAGCCAGGCGTCCGTCTCGTCCCGCGTCGCCAGGCCGTTCTCCACCGCCTTCTTGGCCAGGCCCTTGACGAAGCCCACGGAGAAATTGCCCGGCGTGTAGCTGGTGTTGAGGATCGGCACCGCCTCGGCGCGGACCGCCGTGAAGCCGGTACGCTTGAGCAGCGGGCCCAGGCGCACCGGCAGGTTGGGGCTGGTGGCCAGCTCGTCCCAGGCGTCGAACAGCCTGCGGGTCAGGGCCTCGTCGGTGGAATTCAGGACCACGCCGCGCCAGTCCGTTTCCAAGACGGCGATGCGGCCGCCCGGCTTCAGCACCCGGTGCAACTGGGCGAGCGCTCCGGCCACGTCCGGGACGAACAGCAGGGTCTGGGTGCAGGCGGCGGCGTCAAAGGCGCCGTCGGGGATCGGCAGGTCCTTCAGGTCGGCGTCCAGGAAGCTGACCTGGGGGAGATCCCGGCAGCGGTCACGGCCGAGGGCCAGCATGTCGCCGCTCTTGTCGACGCCGGTGACGTGGCCCGTGGGGCCCACCTGTTTGGCCATGTCGGCGACCAGCAGGCCGGGCCCGCAGCCCACGTCCAGGGCATGCTCGCCGGCCTCCAAATGCAGCGCCGTGAGGGTCCGCTGGCGCTGCAAAACCACCTCCGGGGTCTGGTAGCTCTGCTCCAGGGAACGCGCCACCTTTTCGTCGAAGACCACCGGTGCGGCGGGGGAGGGGGCGTCGTTCACGGCTCAGCCGCCAAGCAGTTCCGGGCGCACCGCCCAGGCGACGGTCCAGCCGCCGCCGTTCTCGCCGCGCTCCAGGCAGACCACGGTACCGGGTTGGAAATGGACCACCGTCTCGTCGGCGTTGCCGGCCACCAGGCGGCTGGTCAGGCGGCTCAGGTGCGGCAGGTGGCCGACGATCATGGTGTCGTCGGTCCAGCCGTTGACCGCCTGGGCGACGATCTCGGCCGGATCCTTCGGGGCCAGCCCTTCGCGGGCCTCCTCCACCAAGCGGCCCGGGCCGATGGTTTCGGCGAAGACCAGCGCCGTCTGCATGGCCCGGAGCTTGCCGGAATGGACGACCCGGCCGATGGCCGGCCGGGTGCGGGCCAGGAAGGCGGCCATGCGGCCGACGTCCGTGCGGCCCTGGTCGCTGAGGGGCCGTTCCGGATCCTCGTCCTTGGGGACGGCGAGGCCGTGCTGAACCAGATAGAGGTGCATGCCCTAGGTTAGCAAATCATGGGGGTCAGCAAAACATCCGGGCGGGCACGAAAAAGCCCGGCTGGGCGGCCGGGCTCTGGAAATCGCGTGGGGTCCGCCGCTCAGCCGGCGCCGCCCTCGGCGGCGGCCACCAGGCCTTCGGCGATGGCCACCTGGCGTTCCGCCTCGGCGGCGTCCTCTTCCGCCGCGGCGGCGGCCTTCTCCCGGGCCTCGTTGAGGCGCGCCTCGGCGGCGGCCCGGTCGATGTCGACCACCGGCGTCGCCTCCTCGGCCAGCACCGTGCAGCGCTCCGGGGAAACCTCGGCGAAACCGCCGCCGACGAAGATCCGTTCACGGACCTTGCCGCCCTCGTGGATGTCGATGACGCCCGGGCGCACCGTGGCGATCAGCGGCGAGTGGCCGGGCAGCACACCGATGTCGCCCTCGGCGCCGGGTACCACGACCATCTCCACGGGCTCGGAGACCAGAAGCCTGGCCGGCGAGACCAGCTCGAACTCGACCGTGGCGGTATTGGTGTCGGCCATGACGGTGTCCTCTCAGCCTTGCCCCGGGGCCTAGGCGGCCTCGGCGGCCAGCTTCTTGGCTTTCTCGAGCGCCTCTTCGATGGTGCCGACCATGTAGAAGGCGGCTTCCGGCAGGTGATCGTATTCACCCTCGACGATGCCCTTGAAGCCCTTGATGGTGTCCTCCAGGGAGACCAGCACCCCCGGCGCGCCGGTGAACACCTCGGCCACGTGGAAGGGCTGCGACAGGAAGCGTTGGATCTTGCGGGCCCGGGCGACGGTGAGTTTGTCCTCTTCGGAAAGCTCGTCCATGCCCAGGATGGCGATGATGTCCTGCAGGGACTTGTAGGTCTGCAGCACCTCTTGAACGCTGGTGGCGACGCCGTAGTGCTCCTCGCCGATGACCCGGGGGTCGAGGATCCGCGAGGTGGAGTCCAGCGGGTCGACGGCCGGGTAGATGCCCAGCTCGGCGATCTGCCGGCTCAACACGGTGGTCGCGTCCAGGTGCGAGAAGGATGTGGCGGGCGCCGGGTCGGTCAAATCGTCGGCCGGCACGTAAATGGCCTGCACGGAGGTGATGGAGCCCTTGTTGGTGGACGTGATGCGTTCTTGCAGGATGCCCATGTCCGTGGCCAGGGTCGGCTGGTAACCCACGGCCGACGGGATGCGGCCCAACAGCGCCGAGACCTCGGAGCCGGCCTGGGTGAAACGGAAGATGTTGTCGATGAACAACAGCACGTCCTGGCCTTCTTGGTCGCGGAAGTATTCGGCCTGGGTGAGGCCGGTCAGGCCGACCCGGGCGCGGGCACCCGGCGGTTCGTTCATCTGGCCGTAAACCAGGGTCGCCTTGGAGCCGTCGCCTTCCAGGTCGATAACACCGGATTCGATCATCTCGTGGTAGAGGTCGTTGCCCTCGCGGGTCCGCTCGCCGACACCGGCGAACACGGAATAGCCGCCGTGGCCCTTGGCGATGTTGTTGATGAGCTCCATGATGATCACGGTCTTGCCGACGCCGGCGCCGCCGAACAGGCCGATCTTGCCGCCCTTGGCGTAGGGGCAGATCAGGTCGACGACCTTGATGCCCGTGGTCAGGATCTCGGTCTCCGTCGATTGCTCGGCGAATTCCGGCGCCTGACGGTGGATCGGCAGGGTGTTCTTGGTCTCCAGCGGGCCGCGCTCGTCGATGGGCTCGCCGATGACGTTCATGATGCGCCCAAGCGTCTCCGGTCCCACGGGAACGGCGATGGCCTCGCCCGTGTCGGTGACCTCGCCGCCGCGCTCCAGGCCTTCCGTGGAGTCCATGGCAATGGTGCGCACGGCGTTCTCGCCCAGGTGCTGGGCCACTTCCAGGACCAGGTGCTTGCCCTGGTTCTCGGTGTGCAGCGCGTTGAGGATTTCCGGCAGGTCACCGTCGAACTGGACGTCGACGACGGCGCCCATGACCTGAGAGATTTTACCCACGTTATTCTTAGCCATCTCGGATACTCCCGTGCTACAGCGCTTCCGCGCCGGAGATGATCTCGATCAATTCCTTGGTGATGAAGGCCTGACGCGTCCGGTTGTAGGTGAGCGTCAGGCTGTCGATCATTTCGCCTGCGTTGCGGGTCGCGTTGTCCATGGCGGTCATCCGCGCCCCGTGCTCGGAGGCGGAGCTTTCCAACAGCGCCTGGAAAATCTGTACGGCCAGGTTGCGGGGCAGCAATTCGGCCAGGATCTCGTCTTCCTCGGGCTCGAAGATATAGACCGCCTTCGGCCCCTCGCCGGCCTTGGCATCCTCTTCCGCCGCCTCGTCCTCGGCCGGCTCGAAGGGAATCAGCTGCTGCGGCGTGACGATCTGGGTCATCGCCGACTGGAACCGGTTGAAAACCGAGGTGCAGACGTCGAACTCGCCGGCCTCGAACAGATCGGTGATGGTCTTCGCCACGCCGGCCGCTTCGCCGTACTCGACGCCGCGGCGGCCTAAGCCTTCCACGTGGTCGATGATGTCGTCGGGGAACTCCCGCTTCAGGACGTCGTGACCCTTGCGGCCGACGCAGAAAATCTTCACCGTCTTGCCGGCGCCCTTGAGCTCCTGGGTCATGGTCCGGACCTGACGGATGATGGAACTGTTGAACCCGCCGCAAAGGCCGCGGTCGGCGGTGAAGGCGACGATCAGGTGGGTCTCATCGGCGCCGGTGCCGGCGAGCAGCTTCGGCGCCCCCTCGGTGCCGCCCACGGATTGCGCCAGGGAACCCAGCATGCGTTCCATGCGGGCCGCGTAGGGCCGCGCCGCCTCCGCCGATTCCTGGGCCCGACGCAGCTTGGCGGCGGCCACCATCTTCATGGCCGAGGTGATCTTCTGCGTTGATTTGACGCTGTCGATCCGGATCTTCAGGTCTTTAAGACTGGGCATGGCGCCGCGTTCCGTTTCCCGATGAGCTTGAGCGGAGGCCTCAGGCGAAGGTTTTCGTGAAGTCGTCTAGGAAAGCCTTGAGCTTGCCCTCGGTCTCCTCGGAAACCGCCTTCTCGGCGCGGATCGAGGCCAGGATGTCCTGGCCCTTGTCGCGGATGGTGTCCAGGAACTGGAATTCGAACCGGGTCACGTCGGAAACTTCCACGTTGTCCGTATAGCCGTTGACGCCGGCGAAGATGACGGCCACCTGCTCCTCGACGGGCAACGGCGCGTACTGCGGTTGCTTGAGGAGTTCCGTCAACCGGGCGCCGCGGGCCAGAAGCCGCTGGGTGGCGGCGTCCAGGTCGGAGGCGAACTGCGCGAAGGCCGCCATCTCGCGGTACTGGGCCAGTTCCAGTTTGATGGAACCGGCGACCTGCTTCATGGCTTTCACCTGGGCGGCGGAGCCGACCCGGCTCACCGACAGGCCGACGTTCACGGCCGGGCGGATGCCCTTGTAGAAGAGCTCCGTCTCCAGGAAGATCTGGCCGTCGGTGATGGAAATCACGTTGGTCGGAATATAGGCGGAAACGTCGCCGGCCTGGGTTTCGATGACCGGCAGCGCCGTCAGCGACCCGTTGCCGCTGTCGTCGCCCATCTTGGCGGCCCGCTCCAAAAGGCGCGAGTGCAGGTAGAAGACGTCGCCCGGATAGGCTTCGCGCCCCGGCGGGCGGCGCAGCAACAGGGACATCTGCCGGTAGGCGACGGCCTGCTTCGACAAATCATCGTAGAAGATGACCGCGTGCATGCCGTTGTCACGGAAGTACTCGCCCATGGTGCAGCCCGTGTAGGGCGCCAGGAACTGCAGCGGCGCCGGTTCCGATGCCGTCGCGGCGATGACGATGGAGTACTTCATGGCGTCGTTGTCTTCGAGGGTCTTGACCAGTTGCGCCACGGTGGAGCGCTTCTGGCCGACGGCCACGTAGACGCAGTAGAGCTTCTCCGATTCGTTGTCGCTCTCGTTGACGGGCTTCTGGTTGATGATGGTATCGACGATCACCGCCGTCTTGCCGGTCTGACGGTCGCCGATGATCAATTCGCGTTGGCCGCGGCCCACCGGGATCAGCGAATCGATGGCCTTCAAGCCGGTCTGCACGGGCTCGTGCACGGATTTCCGGGGAATGATGCCCGGCGCCTTGACCTCGACCCGGTGACGCTCCTCGGTCTCGATGGGGCCCTTGCCGTCGATGGGGTTGCCCAGTCCGTCGACGACGCGGCCCAGCAGGCCTTTGCCCACCGGCACGTCGACGATGGCGCCGGTGCGCTTCACCGTATCGCCCTCACGGATGGAGCGGTCATCACCGAAAATAACGACGCCGACATTGTCCGTTTCCAGGTTCAAGGCCATACCCTTGATGCCGCCCGGGAATTCGACCATCTCACCGGCCTGGACCTTGTCCAGTCCGTGGATTCGGGCGATTCCGTCACCGACGGAAAGCACCTGACCGACTTCCGCGACTTCGGCCTCGGAGCCGAAATCGGCGATCTGTTTCTTCAGGATTGCGGAGATTTCTGCGGCACGGATTTCCATTACCCGACCCCTTTCATGGCCAGCCGAAGCTGCGAGAGTTTTGTCTTCAGTGATGTATCGACCATCCGCGAACCGACCTTGACGATCAGACCGCCGAGCAGGCTTTCGTCCACGGTCGCGTCGATGGCGACCTTGGTACCCATGGCCTGTTTGATGGAATTCTCAATGGCGCCCATCTGGGCGTCGGTAAGTTCTCTTGCGGTGACGACCTCGGCCGTCGCTTCTCCACGCCGCGCCGCCAGCAAGGCCTGATAGCCCTTGATCATGCCGGGCAGCGAGAAAAGGCGCCGGTTACGGGTCACGACACCGATGAAATTAGTCGTCAAATCGCCGATCCCCGCCGCTTCCAGCAAGGCGCCCATGGCCTTCTGCTGATCTTCGCGGGAAATCACGGGCGAACGGATCAAGCGTTGCAAATCAGCGCTTTCATCGATCATCGCGCCGATCGCCGACAGGTCCCCGGCAACGGCGTCGAGTTGCTTTTCCTCGTCCGCCAGCTCGAACAACGCGGTGGCATAACGGCCTGAAAGGCCGGTGGCGCCAATGACATCCGATGACACTTGGGATTACCCCTCGTCGTTATCTCGTCGTTATATTTTTGCGGCCCGTCGATAGGATGCCCAGGGTGGTTTCGGAAGCCCTTTGCTGAACCGTCGAATCCCCTGCCCTGGCGGGCACCTCCCGCGCGAAGCGGGCATGTGGTACCACACTAAATCAGGCCTTGCAACACGACTCACGGCACCTTTTTCGCGGCCCGAAACCAGCGGATTTCCGGGAATTTTCACGGGTCGTGAATCGGCTTGAAATGGAAACGCCGTTCCTGTGATAGCGGTCACAGCAATCTGCTTGGACAGCTCTATGATGCCGCCCCATCTAAAACCGTGACCAAGGGGACATGTCATGGAAAGGAATGAACTGAAAATCGGGTGGCGTCAGGCCCGGGTGGAACTCCAAAAACTGAGCCGATCGGAAAGCGACGGGGTGAAAGACGGGCTTGTAGACATGACATTCTGTCTGATCTCCGAGAACCCCTTCGCATGCCGCTCAATCAAACAGATTCTGCAGTCCGTGGGCATCTGGAGTGTCGCCGAACAGCGTTCGTTCCGGGATGCCGCGACGGCCCTGGAGGAGCGGAAATTCGATCTGGTGATCCTCGATTCCGGCGAGGACACGGCAGCGGCGCTTGAGTTTGTTCGCGGTGTTCGAGGCAACGGCGATGCCCGGGTCTCACGCCTTCCCATCGTGGCGGTCACGGATGGTGCCGATTTGAAGGCCGTCAAGCGGATCCGGGATTATGGCGCCAATGCCATCCTGCTCAGGCCGTTTTCGCCGAACGGCTTGTTGAGCCGTATCCGCAAGACCTTGGCCCGCACCAACAGCTTCATCCGGAGCAAGGCATATGTCGGGCCGTGTCGACGCAATCAGAACCGCAAACTGGTCAGCATCGGCAAGGAACGCCGCGCCGCCTGAGCCTTCGTCAAAAGAAACTGTAGGGGTCCACGTCCACCTGAACCCGGACCTTCTTCGGCCAGCGGGCGCGTTTCAGCCAATCGCGCACCACTGCCTGCACATTGACCTTGCGTGCCGCCTTCATGAGTAGTCGACGGCGGTGGCGGCCGCGCAGCAGGGCGAAGGGGGCCGGCGCCGGGCCGAGCACATGAATGCCCTTGCCCCTGGGCGCCGTCCTGCCCAGGTTGCGGGCACCTTCGTCGACCGCACCTTCGTCGACCCCGGAAACGATCAGCGCCACCAAACGGCCGAAGGGCGGCATGCCGACCTCGCGGCGGGCGGCCTGCTCGGCCGCCAGGAACTTCTCCCGGTCGCCGGCGGCCAGCGCTTCCATGACCGGGTGGGAGCCCATGTAGGACTGCAACAGGACGCGCCCCGGTTTCTCGCCGCGTCCGGCGCGGCCCGCCACCTGATACAGCAACTGATAGGTCCGCTCGGCCGCCCGCAGATCACCGCCCTGCAGTCCCAGGTCCGCGTCGACGGCGCCGACCAGGGTCAGCAGCGGGAAATGATAACCCTTGGCGACGATCTGGGTGCCGATGACGATATCGATCTCATGGGTTTCGATCTGCGCCACCAGGTTGGCGGCCGCCTTGGGCGAGGTGATGTTGTCGCTGGCGGCGATGGCGGTTCGGGCATCGGGGAACAGTTCGGTGATTTCCTCGGCCAGTCGTTCGACCCCGGGGCCGCAGGCGGCGAGACTCTCTTCCGCCTCGCACGACGGGCATGTCTCCGGTGGCGACGTATTGAAGCCGCAGTGGTGGCATTGCAGCCGGCCGGCCAGGCGGTGTTCGACCAGCCAGGCCGTGCATCGCGGGCATTGGAAGCGATGGCCGCAACGCCGGCAAAGGGTCAGCGGCGCGTAACCCCGGCGGTTCAGAAACAGCAGGGCCTGTTCGCCGGCTTCGAGGGTTTTCGCCAGTTCGTCGCGCAGCGGCGGCGACAGCCAGGCGCCGCGTGGCGGCGGGGTCTTCAGCATGTCGATGACCCGGACTTCGGGCAACACGGCACCGGCGTGGCGGGACGGCAGGTGGAGGCTCGCGTAACGCCCCGTCTCGGCGTTGACGACGGTCTCCAGGGACGGCGTCGCCGAAACCAATGTGATGGGGATGTCACCCAGTTGGGCCCGCACCACGGCCATGTCGCGGCCGTTGTAGATGACCCCGTCTTCCTGTTTGAAGGCGCCTTCGTGCTCCTCGTCGACGACGATCAGTCCCAAATCCGCATAGGGAAGGAACAGGGCCGAGCGCGCGCCGACGATGACCTTGGCCCGGCCCTCGATGACGGCCCGCCAGGTGGCCCTGCGCTGGCCATGGGTCAGGTCCGAATGCCATTCCGCCGGCGGCGCGCCGAAGCGGCGGCGGAACCTTTCCAGCCACTGGGCGCTCAAGGCGATCTCCGGCAGCAGGACGAGGACCTGGCGGCCGCGGCGCAAGGTCTCGGCAATGGCCTGGAAGTAGACCTCGGTCTTGCCGGCGCCCGGTACGCCGTCCAACAGGGTAACGCCGAAACCGTCGCCTTCTGCCGCCGCCGCCAAGGCCCGAGAGGCGTCCTCCTGCTCCGGCGAGAGCGCCGGGCCGGGATGGTCCGGGTCCGGCGCCGGCGGCATGGCGATGGCCGGCACGCGCACTGTCGCCAGGGCGCCGGCGTCGGCCAGTCCCTTGACCACGCCGGGGCTGACCCCGGCGGCGCGGGCCATCTCGGCGGCGCTGCGTGGCGGCCCGTCGGCGGCCGTCTCCAGGACCCGCCGCCGCGCCGACGTCATGCGGAGATCGTCCGGCGCGGTCCCGGCCACGTAGGCATTCACAGGCTTCGGTGGTTCCAGCGCATCCGGGACGCTCATCGCCATCTTCAGCACCGCGCCCGGCATGTGCAGGGTATAGCGGGCCACCCAATCGACGAACCGCCGCGAGACCTCGGGCAGGGGACGGCAGTCTGTGAGGCCGGTGACCGCCTTGACCTTGGCGGGCTCCACGTCGCCTTGCGCCGCACCCCAAACGACGCCCGAGACGGTGCGTGGACCAAGGGGCACGCGGACGAAATCGCCGACCGCCAGGGTCAAGTCTTCCGGCACCCGGTAGTCATAGGCGCTGCCCAGCGGCAGCGGCAGCAGCACGCTGACATGATCGCCGGCGGTGAAGCGCTTCGATGGCTGAGGGGCGTCGGTGTTCATTTTGGTATTGGGTATTGGTTCGTTCCTCGAGCGGCTATAATAGGGCGATTCGCGGCCCTGGCGAGACATAGAGGAACAACCATGACCCAGCCCGACGACCAGACCCTGGCCACCCCGGCGGCGGACGGCGCCGCGGACAAGCTGGACGACACGGCCGTCGCCGATTTCCTGCGCCGCCACCCGGACTTCCTCAATCGCCATCCGGAGATCCTGGATGACCTGGTGCCGCCGTCGCGGTGGTCCGGCGACGGCGTCGTCGACATGCAGCAATTCATGATCAACCGCAACCGATCGGAAATGGACGCGTTGCGCGACTGCGCCCAGGACGTCATCGAGACCAGCCGCTCCAACATGTCCACCCAAACCCGCGCCCACGCCGCCGTCCTGGCGCTTCTGGGGGCGCGGCAGTGGCCGGACATTATCCACGTGGTCAGCCATGACTGGCCGCTTTTGCTCGACGTGGACGTGGTCGCCATGGTGTTCGAGCCACCGGCCGGCCCGGACCCGCGGCTTGTCGGCGGCGAACTGCGGTCCCTGGCGCCCGGCGATATCGACAGATTTCTCGGCGCCGAGCAGGACGTACGGCTGATGCGCGAGGTGCAGGACGACGGCACCCTGTTCGGCTCCGGCGCCGGCCTGGTGCGGTCGGCGGCCCTGATCCGCATGCGTCCGGGCCCGTCGCTGCCGCCGGGCCTGTTGGCGCTGGGGGCGCGCGGCGCCACCTTCCATCCGGGGCAAGGGACGGAGCTGCTCGGGTTCCTGGCCCGGGTGCTCGAAGTCTACATCACCCGCAGCATGGACGAAGCGGAGGGCGGCGAGGACGGGGGCGGCGATTGAAGCCGGTTTCCGCCGAGCCCAGCGTCGCCGCCGCCATCGGCCAATGGCAGGACTGGCTGCGCCACGAGCGCCGCGCCGCGGAGAACACCATCCTCGGTTACGAACACGACCTCCGCGGGTTCCTCGATTTCCTCACCGAACACCTGGGCTATCCGCCGGGACTGGGCGAGCTCGCCCGGCTCGGCGCCTTGGATTTCCGCGGCTTCCTGGCGAACCGCAACAACGCCGGCCTGTCCAGAACCTCGACGGCTCGAGCCGTCTCCACGCTGAAGAGTTTCTTCGGCTTCCTGGAGCGCCGGGGACTTGCCGCCAACGCCGCGATCCACGCGCTTCGCCCGCAGAAGGTGCCCAAATCCGTGCCCAAGGCGCTCACCGCCGAGGAGGCCCTGGAGGCCATTGCCCGCATCGGGGAGCTGGACGAGACCCCCTGGGTGGGCAAGCGCGACCGGGCGCTTTTGATGACGCTCTACGGCTGCGGGCTCAGGATCAGCGAGGCGCTCGGCCTCGACCGGGGCCAGGTGACGGCGGCGGATTCGCTCCGGGTCAAGGGCAAGGGCGGCAAGGAGCGCCTGGTGCCCTTGCTGCCCGTCGTCCGGTCGGCGCTCGATGACTACCTGGAGGCCTGCCCGCATGCCCTGGAGGCCGACGACCCGCTGTTCGTGGGCGTCCGCGGCAAACGCCTGAATGCCGGCATCGCCCAGAAACAGGTGCGCCGGGTCCGCAAGATGCTGAACCTGCCCGACACGGCAACCCCCCATGCGCTCCGCCACAGTTTCGCCACCCACCTTCTGGCTGGCGGCGGTGATCTCAGGACCATCCAGGAACTGCTGGGCCATGCGTCCCTTTCCACCACCCAGCGCTACACGGACGTGGACGCGGCCCGGCTGCGTGCCGTCTACGAGCACGCCCACCCCCGAGCCCGGCGGGCTTCCGACTAGCCCCGGCGTCTGAGCAGGAACAGGAACACGGGCCCCAGCGCCACCACCGCCGCGACGCCGGCGAAGGCCAGCCCCCATGCGAAAACCGTGGTGCCGCCGGCCCCGGCCGGCTGGGCGAAATCAAGGATCAATCCGAAGACCACCGGCCCGGCGAAGGCGCCGGTGAAGCCGACGCAGGAATGCACGGCCATGGTGGCGCCCCGGTAGCCGGCCGGCGCGGCGCCCACCGCGCCGGCCGTGATGGAGGCTGAATCACAGACCTGGAGGACGCAGTAGACCACGGCCAGGGCCACCACCAGGGCGTAGGCCTGGCCCGCCGTGAAGCCGAAGCCGGCGGCCAGCGCCGCGGACGACCACATGAGCCAGGTGATGGCCCGGCGCCGGCCGATGCGCCGCGAAAGCTCGTTGCCGAGGACGCTGCCGAACGGCCCCAGCGAGATCGCCGCGGCGATGATGGTCGGCGCCGAGACGGGGAAGGCCTGGCCGCTGCCCGCCGTGAACACCAGGAAGGCGACCCCCCAGGAGCGGAAGGCGAAGAGCTCGAAGTTGTGCACCGTGTAGGCCAGCACGTAGCCCATGGCCTCGCGGCACCGGAGCACCGGGCGGAAATCCAGAAGATGCGTGCGCGACACCACGCCCGCCGTCGGGTCCCGGCCCGGCACCGCGGCGGCCAGGATGGCGATGGCGCTGATCGGGCCCATGGCGAGCATGGCGAAGGCCCATTGCCAGCCCCATACCCCATCGATGGCGCCGCTCAGAAAGAAGGACAGCGACAGCCCGAGCCCGAACCCGGACACGTAGAAGGCGACGCCGCGGCTGTGGTCGGCTTCCGGGAACTTTGCCTCCAGGTGGTCGCTCAGCAGCTTCAGGCCCGGCATGTAGGTGCCGGCGATGCCCACGCCGCCTAAGAACCGGAACGCCATGGCCGTCCAGAAGCCCTCGGCAAACAGCGCGAAGCCCAGGTTGGCCAGCGCGCTGACCAGGGCGCAGACATAGAAGATGCGCCTTGGCGCCGTGCGGTCCGTGAGACTGACCAGGAACGGCACGGCGCCCAGATACCCGGCGTAGTAGATGCCGTTGATCCAGCCCGCGTCGGTCTTGGAAAGGGACCAGAGCTCGATGAATCCGGGAAGCAATGCCGGGAAGGTCCCGGCTCCCAGCATGGTGCCCGTCTGCGCGGCCACGAAGGCGGTGATCAGCGGCGTGGTGGTGCCCGCCGGCTTGTCGGGCATGGCCTGGTCCTAGTCGGTGGTCCCGGTTGTTGCGGGGCCTCAAGTCTAGAGCCTGTCATCTTGATATGGAAGCGGCTGAGATCGGTTTTCCCGCCTTCCGGTCAGGAGAAGATGCGAAGGCGATGCAGTGTACCGGCGAGCATTCTCGACGCCGCCGGAAGGCGGGAAAACCGACCTTGCGGCGCCCTCTCCGATCCGCTGGACAGCGTCCCGCGCCGCTTCCGATGCCCCGCATCGCTGCGCGACGCGCTCCTTGCCAGCGGAACGGAGAGCGCGTCTCAGTGTTTCCATATCAAGATGACAGGCTCTAACCCGCGTAAAGCTGGAACAGCAAACCGGCGATCAGGGCCCCCGTCAGCGATAGCACGATGTACCAGCCGAACAGGGGCTTCTTGACCAGGGCGAAGACGGCGATGGCGGCGGGGATGGAGGTCACCGCGCCGGCCACCAGGAAGGCCATGCCGGCACCGGGCATGACGCCCATCTCCAAGAGGCCCTGGATCAGCGGCAGCGCCGCGAAACCGTTGAGGTAGGCCGGCACCCCGGTGATCACCGCCAAGGGAATGGCCCAGACACTGCCGGCGCCCAGGATCTCGGCGATGGCATCGGCCGGGATGAAGGCGATCATCAGGCTTTCCAACAGGAAGGCCAGGGTCATCCACTTCAGCAGGAACAGGGTGGTGACCACGGATTCCTTGCCAAACGCCTGGCGCCGGGCCGGCTCCGTCCACATGGCCCAACGCACCTCCGTGACGTTGCGCACCTTGGAACCGCCGCAACCGCCGTCGCCGACCCCTTCGCGCAGGGGCAGGGCGAAGGCGCCCCGGGCCATCACCGTGCGCGTCGCGAAGCCGCCCATGAGGCCCAAGCCCACGGCGGCCATAGTCAGGGCGACGGCGAAATCGAAGCCGAGCGTCCCCGTGGCCAGCATGAACTTGGCGGGATCCATGAGCGGCGAGGCGAGCCAGAAGGCCATGACCGCCGGCACCGGCACGCCCATGGAGAGGAGTGCGGCGATCAGCGGGATCACCCCGCAGGAGCAGAAGGGCGAGAGGCCGCCGAACAGCGACGCGGTGACGATCATGATGGACATGCGCCCGGAAAAGGCCCGGGCGATGAGCCCGTCGGCGCCGGTGGCCTTGGCATAGGCGGCGATGCCGATGGCGGCCACTAAGAACGGCGCGATCTCGATGAGTGCTGCGACGGTGAACCGGGCGCTCACCGGCGCCTGGTCCGGCGCGATCAGCACGATCAGCGCGAAGATCACCGCCGTGGCCAGCCAGGCCCGGTCGATGCGGCCCAGCTGCTTGCCCAATCCGGATGCGGCGAGGGCGAGGTTGGTCATGGTCGGCACTCCGTTATTCGATTGTTACATTTCTATATATCCAGAATTATGGAAATGTCAAGTGATTCCGACATACCTAACGACGACGTTGTCCCAAGCACGGCGTGAGGATGTTCTGGGACCGTGGCGCCTTAACGGCGCCGCGTAAGCCCAGGTTATCCCCCGGAGGGAGGGATGGCTGGGTTGGCCATGCCGATGTGTCTTCCCACGCCGGATCCCATGTACGGCAAACGGCCGCATCCTTCGACAAGCTCAGGATGAGGAAAATCAGGGATTTTCCTGGCGTGTTGAGAATTAGTCGATCGTTAATAAGCCGTTCTGAGCGCTGAGAATGGCGTTGTCACGGTCAATATTGCGGCGATGATTTTGCGTAAAAGTTTCCTCAACCACTTGAAGATGAGTCGGAGGTTGTAACCGACGGCGCTCATGACGGCATTGATTTGGTCACCGAGGCGGCCTTTGAGGAAGTTGCGGTCGAGATGGCCGTCGGTCTTGCAATGCCCGATGACGGGCTCGATGGC
>Ga0209568_1000411_pt1 | contig 14904 bp, 12 predicted proteins | sample WorMetOlspDAHAB2_FD_187406 | JGI IMG/M metagenome (GOLD analysis project Ga0209568, IMG submission 187406) | Marine gutless worms symbiont microbial communities from Max Planck institute for Marine Microbiology, Germany - Olavius sp. DAHAB.2... ...
GTCGCAAGTGAAGTCTGTGCGTAGGGGAATGCCGCGTGCCATGGAAAAACTCCTCTGTTTTCCATGTTGAATCACACCCCGCCTAACAGTCCCTTAATGAGTCAAACTTTTTACAGCTTGGTATTACGCCCAGACCACTTTCCTGGACGACCAATTCCAGCGTCTGCTCGACGGCCTCGACGAAATGGGAATCGCCGACGATACCATCGTCGTCTTTTCTTCCGACCATGGCGACATGCACGGCTCGCACGGTGTCTATAAGAAACAATGGCCCTGGAACGAGGCCATCAAGGTGCCCTTCGTGGTGCGTTATCCGGGCGTGGTGCCGGAGAGTGTGAGCACGCCTGCGCCAATCAACGTCATCGATGTCATGCCGACCCTGCTGGGCCTCGCCGGTATAAACGTGCCGGAATGCGTGGAGGGCGTCGACCTGTCGCCGTTCCTCAGGGGCGAGGACACCAGCCCGCCGGAATCGGTGCTGATCATGAACCCTTGCCCGTTCTCCATCGGCGATCCGCGCGGCGAAGACCAATACCCGGACTACCAGGGCAGGCGCTTCGAATACCGGGGCGTGATTACCGATCGCTACACCTACGTCAGGACCATCGACGGTCCCTGGCTGCTTTACGACAACCGGGACGATCCCTACCAGTTGACCAACCTGATCGACGCGCCGGACAAGGCCGAGACCCGGGCCCGCCTGGACGACCTCATGGCGGCCCATCTGGCCCGCATCGGCGATGGGTTCGAGCCGCGCCAGGCCTATTACGACCGGTTCGGCATCACCTTGGACCACCGGGGCAAGGTGGTCGACCTGGTGGAGAACATGTACGACCGGAGCGGCTAGCCGGTACCGTCGCGGCGGGCGCCGTCAGTCAATTTCCTTGATCAACTTTCGGGCCTTCTTGAGGTGCCGCCGGTTGGTGGCCAGCTTGTGCTCGAGATCCTTCAACTTCTTCCGTGAACCGCCCGATTTTATCGAGGACTGAAGTTTGGCGTGTTTCTTCTCCAGCTTGGAAAGCGCCTTTTTCAAGGCGTCCTTCTTCTTCGATTTCTTCATGTCCTCGGCGTCGAAGATCTTCTTCATCTTGGCGAAGACTTTCATGGCTCTATTCCTTCTCGATTATGACGGAAACTCGACCCGTCAACGGTTCACGCCTGTTGTTGGATGATCTCGTCGATGTCGTCCTCGTCGAGGCCGATCAGATCCTCGGCTTCCATTTCGGCGATATCTGTCGCGCCGTACAAGGTTTTTGCGGCATCGGCAAGATGCCAGATGGCATCGCGCGTATAACTGTGATCATTCATCAAGGAGGTGCCCATTGAAGCGGTAATCTTGCCCTCCCGAATGAGATTGTCCAGTGAACCATTTATGACGCTGCTTTCCTCCTCGATGGCGACCCGGTGATCGTCCAGGTCGAGGACATCGTGGCTGCCGTCCTCGTCGTTGTGCACCTCGTTGATCTCCCTCAGCAGTGCCGCCAGATGATAGCGCAGTGAGTTGTACTCGCGGCGGACATCATCGTTGTCGTCGACGATGTAGGTGCTGACGTTCTTGCGCAAGTGTTTGATCGCCTTCACCGCCATGACGATCTGCCGACAGGCATGGCGGAGCGAATAAAGGTGATCGAAGAACGGCGCCGGGGCCGCCGCGTGGGAATTCGTGATAAATTCCAGGATATTGTTGTACAGCGCCTTGACCTTCTGCTCGTAGACGGCGTCCAGGTCGAAATCCAGGATCTCCCGGTTCTCGTAGGTGATCTCGTCCAGATCCCGTTCCGAATGGATGTCATGACGGTGCAGGTTGACGCCGTGGGCGATGACCTCGAAGGCGTTGTCGTAGAGGTGGATGATCTCGTTGCGCACTGCTTGCAGGGTGGTTTCCGGGAAATCGGCCACCGATTCGTTGAGGTACTTGGGTTCGACCACGTCGAGCACCGGTTGGGGAATGATCCGTTGCAGGAAGTTCACCAACTGAGTGACGAAGGGGGTCAGTACGGCGACACCGATGACGTTGAAGATGGAGTGGAACACCGCCAGTTTCAGGGTGTAATCGTCGTCGCGGATGCCGACGTTGGCGGCCGTCCATTCGACGGCCCACATGATCTGATGGATGAAGACGACGGCGATGACGCCGGTGATCATGTTGAAGATCAAATGCCCGGCGGCCAGGCGCTTGCCCTGGTAGTTGGCGCTCAGCGAACCCAGGATCGCCGTGATGGTGGTGCCGATATTGGCGCCAATGGCCAGCGCCAGGGCGTTTTCATAGGTGATCTGCTGGGCCGCGAGGGCGGTGATGATCAGCACCAGGGTGGCGTGCGACGATTGCATGACCACTGTGGCGAAGACACCCAGACCGGCGAAAAGGAAAAGTCCGGGATAGCCGGAGACGGCGAACTGGGTCAGGTCGATGGTGCTGCGGAAGGCCTCGAAGCCCTCCTTCATGTGGTGAATGCCCAGGAACAGGAACCCGAGGCCGGCGAGAATATAGCCGATTCCCTTGAGGGATTTGTTGGCCTGGAACACCAGGATGATGCCGAACACCAGCATGGGCATGGCGTAGGCGGAAATCTTCACCTTCAGGCCGAAACCGGCGATCAGCCAGGCCCCCGTGGTGGTACCGATGTTGGCCCCGAAGATGATCCCGATCCCCGACGCGAGCGCGATCAATTCGGCGCTCAGGAAGGAGATGGTGATCACCGAGACCAGGGAACTGGACTGCATGATGGTGGTGGACACGATGCCGAAGCCGATGCTCTTCCAGAGCCGGTCCGTGGTTACGGTCAGCATCTTCTCGAGCAGGCCGCCGGTGAAGGCGCGGAACCCCTCCTCCAGGAACAGCATGCCGAACAGGAAGATTGCCACGCCGGCGGCGATCTCCTTGAAGTCGGGACTGACCCAGAATCCGTAGACCAGGATCGCGAAGATAACGGGAAGAATGATTCGACGAAGCATGGATATGCCTCCCACGTTTCTAGACTGAATTGATTTCGATGACGGTTGTTGAGTTTCCGGCCATTGCTAACCACGGCTCCTTCGCCAGGGCGGTTTTTCCGCCACCAGAAGCTGAACCTCGCGATGGAGCTTCCTTTCGGCGGCCTTGCGCGACTTGGCGTGCCAGCCGAGCACGATACCGAGCGACAGCTTGGCGGCGCGGGCGCCGACACTGCCTTTGGTCAGGCGATCCGCCGATTGCCAAGCCAGCGCCAATGCCTCGAGATAGGCTTGCGCCGCCTCCACCCGTTCGATGCGGTTCGCGATGATCGCCACCTTCTTGGCCGGGTACAGGTTGCCGAACAGGTCCACGGTCCGGCGCAAATCACGAATCTCCTCGATCAGCAGCGGGTGCTTTTCGTCGGCCACCTTTGTGGCGCGTTTCGCCAGCTTGTGAATCCGCAAGGAATGGTCGGACAAGGCGTCGGCGGCCAAGGCCCGGACGGAGTATTTCGAGCCGGCCCCCTTCGACGGCTTCGAAGAGCCGCGCCACGGCTGCTTGGCCAGACAGTATCCCAGTTCCAAAAGCAGCTTGCTGAACCGCGGCGACATCAGGGCCTTGCCGACGGCGGCCCGCGCGGCGGTGCATTCCGCCTCGATGGCATCACGCAAGGCTGCCAGGTCGACGGTATCGCCCAGGTGCTTGGCGACGGGGGCGATCAACCGGCGTTCGAATTTCGTCCAGTCCTGCCAGGTCTTGAAAACCCCGGTGATCCAGTCCATCTCCGAGAGCAGCAGGTCGTAGGTGTGCTTCGGCAGCAACCGACGAAAATGCCGGATCGTCGTCCGGAGGCGCTGCACGATCACCAGGTCATCGGCGCCGAAGGCATCGGAGGCGCCTTCGTGAAGGCAGTTGGCGACGAACTGGAGGCGCTCGAAACAGGCCTGGAGAACGCCCATGAAGGCCTTCTCGCGCCGTTGGCGTTTGCCCACCGTGGTCCCGTCCGCGTCCTTCTTGACGATCGGCTTCAAGCCCAGGTGCCGGTAGCCGACGTCCGATTCGGTTTCCATGGTCGGGACCAGGGGAACCCGCTCATGGATCTGCAAGGCCAGTTCGTAGAGGAGGTGCAGGGGCTCCCGGGAGGTGCTCAACTCCAGGTCGGCGATGGTCACCGTCTCGTCGCCCATGTCGATGGCTCCCAGGTCGATGTCCAGGCTGGCGCGGCTGCCGCCGTCCAGGCTGACCAGGCGGCTGGTCCGCTTGACGTCGACCCGGAACAGCGGTGCCAGGGTGTCCGATGGCACCTCCTGGACGCGGCGGCGCAGGGTCGGCGGCATGATAATGGAAAGCATGGGGCGTTCCGTGGGGACCGGCGCCTCGAAGACATACTTGGTTCGGCCGTTGCCGACGGCTTCGGCGGAGGTCTTCACGGTTTGCAGGAGGTTCCCGCCGACGCTGCGCACCCTGAGCGACACCCCCATGTCCCGCAAATCGCCGCGTTCCGTGTCGAAATAGGTGGTGCTCAAGGACTGGGTGGTCGCCCGATCGACCGAGATTCGGCGAATCAAGGGCAACGACCGGAGCCGCGGCAACTGGTCCGCATGGACATTGAACTTAAGCTTGGTTTGAAATGACATTCGCCATCGTTCCTTCCAAGATCACTTCTCCCAGGCGCCTCACCAGCGAACCCTAAGGGCGAGGATCGCCTGTTCGTTCGAATCGGTGACGGTGAAGGTGAGGTCTTTCCACTCGATGCTGGTCCCGGCCGCCGGCACTTCGTTGGCGATCGCCAGAACCAGGCCGGCGACGGTCTCATAGTCCCCGTCGGGGAACTCGGCATCTCCGTACCGCCCGTTCACCAGGTAGTCCTTCTCGTCGAGCTTTTGCGGCGCCAACTCCTGGGACTCCTCGTCGTCGTATTCGTCCTCCAATTCACCGACCACCTCCTCGAGGACGTCTTCCAGCATGACGATGCCCTCGGCGCCGCCGTATTCGTCCACCACCACGGTGGTCTGGCCGCCGTCCCGACGCATGGCCACCAGCAGTTCACCGATGCTCTTGCCGGCCGGGCTGAACTGGACGGATCGCACGAAATCGGAAATCGGACGGTCCGGGTCGACGGTCAGCAGGTCGAGGACGTTGAGCATCCCGACGATGTTGTCGATCCGCCCATCGTAGACCGGCAGCCGCTTGTGGGCGGCCTCAAGGGCGCGCTCAACGGCCTCGCCGCAGTTGGCGTTCTTGGCGATCCCGACGACGTCGATCAACGGCACCATGATTTCCCGCGCCGTGGTTTCGTTGAACCCGAAGATCCGCCGGATCATGTCCTTTTCCACGGGCAGGATGTCGTCGTGGGACGACGACATGTCCATCATGGTGGCGATCGCCTCGCGAAGCGTGAACGGGTTCTTCCGCTCCGGGCCGCCGAACAGGGTGGGCATCATGCGGGCCAGGCCGGCGAACACGATGAGGATCGGCGAGAACACCTGGGAGGCGACGCGCAGCACGTAGACGGCCTTCGGGGTGATCACGTCGGCGCGTTCCTGGAACAGGCTCTTCGGCACGATCTCGCCGAGAATCCAAATCACCGGCGCGGCCACGGCGACGGCCACCCAGCTATAGGACTCGCCGAGCCTCTCCATGATCAGGGCGGTGATCAGGGTGGTGTTGGCGACGATGGAAATATTGGTGCCCACGAGCGTCGTCGAGAGCAGCCATTCCGGCTTCTCGAGCATACGCAGGGCCAGCTTCGCCCCCTTGTCGCCACGTGCCGCGGCATGGCGGAGCTTGAACTGATCGGCACTGACGATGGCGATCTCGGCGCCCGAGAAGAACCCCTCGGCGACGAGGAACAGGAGGATGATGATCAGGCTCGGCACTAAATCCATGGTTACGAGCCCTCCTCCGCGCCGGCATCAGGATCGGCGGCGGCATCGGCTGCATCGGCCGCGGGGTCCCGGGCCTCGTCGGGGAATCGCGCCCGGACCTTGGATATGCGCTGGCCCTGGACCGAGAGGACGGTGAAATCGGCGTTCCCGAGGCCGATCTTAACGCCTTCCGACGGCAGCTCACCGAAGGTGTTGAGCAGAATGCCGCCCAAGGTTTCCGCCGAATGGTCGGGGAAATCGCCGCCGACCAGATCATTGAACTGCCGGATGGAAATCGCCGCGTCGAGCTGGTAGTCGCCAGGGGCGAGACGCTCGAAATGGATACCCTTTTCCTTGCGAACCTCGGAAAGCGATCGGATCTCACCGAAGATGCACTCCAGCAGATCCTCCAGGGTCACCAGGCCGGTGACGCCGCCAAACTCGTCGATGACCAGGGCCATGGACAGTTTGCGTTGCTGGAAGACCTCGAACAGGTCGGCCGCCAACTTGCCGCCGGGCACCATATAAGCGGCCCGAAGCAGGCCGGACTCGACGATCCCCGGTTGTTCGGAAAGCTCGACGCCGAGCAGGTCCCGGGCATAGATGATCCCCAGGACCTCGTCCGGGTCGTCGCCGAGAACGGGCACCTTGGTGTGCTGCGTGCGGTGCAGCTCCTTGGCCATCTCCGAAAGCGGCATGTCGGCCACCAGGGTGAAGAAATCGGACCGCGGGGTCATGATCTCCTCCACCGTGAGCTCGCCGAAATCGAAGATGTTCTCGATGAACCGGGCTTCCTGGCGGTCCAGGGTGCCTTCGTCCAGGGCTTCGCCGGCCAAGGAGCGGACCATGTCCTCGGTGATGATGTTGACCGGTGACGGGCTGCGCCCGACGATCAACCTCAGGATCGCGTCGGCGATCATCCTGACCAGCCAGCGGACCGGCGTGATCAGTTTGGCGAAGGTTTCGATCCAGAAGCTCTGGAAGGTGGCGAAACCCACGTTGTGTCGGATCGCCAGGGTCTTCGGCGTGATCTCGCCGAACAAAAGCAGCAAGGGCACCATGATGCCCAGGTTGATCCATTTGCTGTCCGCGCCCATGAAACGGATAACGATGCTGGCCGAGATCACCGAGGCGGCGACGTTGACCAGTTCGTTGCCGATCAGGATGGTGACGATCAGCCGGCGGGGCTCGTTGAGCAACCGGGAGATCAAGCCGGCCCGCGGATTGCCGGACCGGCGCATCTGCTCGAGGGTGCGCGGATCGAGGGAGAACAGGCTGGTTTCCGAGCTCGAGAAAAACCCCGAGAACCCCAATAGGATCACGAACAGGGCGAGCTCACCGTATAAAGTCGGGTCCAAACCTTTCCTCCCTCACGGCCGCGTCCTTGTCGGACGGTTTCCGTTGTTCCCCGTGTACATTTCTAGTCATCGGTATCCGCGTCCGGTTCGACGCGAAGTTTCTCCAAAGTCCGTTCCGTTGCCTCGACCACGGTCAGCCGGTAACCGGACTCGACGATGGCATCGCCGAGCGCCGGGATGCGCCGCAGCCGCGCCATGACCAGACCGCCCAGGGTATGGAATTCCGTCGCCGGCAGATGGACGCCGAGAACCTCGTTGACCTCGGAAATGGAAAGCCGCGAATCCATCAGGTAGACGTCGTCGTTCAGGCGCTCGAACTCGCGGCGCCGTTTCGGCTGGTATTCCTCGAAGTCGTAACCGACGTCGATCTCGCCGAGCACCTCCTCGACGATGTCCTCCATGGTGATCATGCCGATGGCCGAGCCGAATTCGTTGACCACGATGGCCATCCGGTCCTCCCGCTGGCGAAGCACCGGCAGCAGGCTGTCGATGGTCTGGTTCGGGGCTACGTAATAGGCCGGCTTGATCAGTTCGGAGAGCGGCTTGCCGTCGACGTCCTCGGTCATCAGGTCCCAGGTGGTCAGGGTGACCACACCGACGATGTTGGAGGTGTTGTTCTCGAATACGGGAATCCGGTTGAACCCGTGCTTGCGGACCAGGTCGATGGCGGTACGGACGGTCTTTTTCTTGGAGCCGTGGCGGTCCAGGCTGACCACCTGGGCGATGGGCACCATGGCTTCGGCCACGGTGGTGTCGGCGAAACGGATGACGCGGCGGATCCGGCCGCGGTTCGACTCGCTCAAGGCGGCGCTCTGCTCGGCGATGTCCACCAGCGTGCGGAACTGCTCGCGGGTGATAAACAGGGTCTGTTCGGACCGACGCACCCCGACCAGGCGGGCACAGAGCCGGGCGATCCGCGAGAATACGAAGACCACCGGATAGAAAAGCCATGAACTCCACCTGAGCGGGTAGATGATCAACGGGGTCAGGGTCGTGGACTTTTGCTGGTAGACGCTCTTCGGGACGATCTCGCCCAAGATCAGGAACAGGGGCGTGAACACCAAGAAGGCATAGAAGTCCCCCCGCATGCCCAACAGGTCGATCATCATCAGGGTACCGACGGTGGTCAGCGCGATGCTCGTGAGGTTGGTGCCCACCAGGGTGGTGCTCAACAGCACCTCGGGCTTTTGCAGCATCTTCAGGGCCAGCTCGGCGCCGCGGTCGGCCTGCTTGGAGGTATGGCGCAGCTTGATTTTGTCGGCGTTGACCAGGGCGATTTCCGAACCGGAGAAAAAGCCCTTGAGCGCCAAAAGCAGGACCATGATGGGAATGGCGACGATGGGATCCATGGCTATCTCCCCATTCCGCCGGCGAGCGGGGCCTCGTCGTCGGCTTCCGGTTCGTCGTCGGCTTCCGTTTCACCGCCGTCTTCCGATTCCGGCGGCGCTGCGGCCGCTTCCGCCGAGTCATTCTCGGCGGTCGATGGAAGCATCGTCACCGCATCGTCGGTCTCATCCTCGGCACCCGGGGCGTCTTGGTCGTCGCGCATCGCCGTCGCCTGTTTGGTGATCCGAACCCGGGCCAGGCGATGGCCTTCCATCTCCAGCACGGTGGCCAGGTAACCATCGATGAACACCGTGTCCTCGACCTTCGGCAGCCTGTCCAGGTAGCGGAACACGACGCCGCCGATGGTGGTCATGCGCGGATCCTCAATCCCGAAGTTGGTGAGATCGTTGAAATCCGTCAGCTTCATCTCGCCGGGAACTTCGTAGATGTTCTCGTCCTGCTCCTGGTAGTAGGCCTGGCTGGAAACGCTTTCCGAGATCTCACCGAAGATGAACTTGATGATGTCCCGCATGGTGATCATCCCGTCGACGCCGCCGAACTCGTTCAGCACGATGGCGGCGCGGGAGTTGTTGGCGGTGAAGAAATCGAACATCTCGTCGACGTTCTTGGTCGGCGGCACGACCACCGGCGGATGCATGATGTCCTGGGGCGTGAGGGTCGAGAGATCGACCCCGTCGAGGGTCAGGCGCATGATGTCCTCGGCATGGATGAACCCGACCAGGGTGTCCGTGCTGCCCTCGTAGACCGGCACCCGGGGGTGCTGAAACCGCTTGAAGTGGTCGGCCATCTCCTGCAGCGACATGTTGATATTGAGGAAATTGACCCGGGTCCTGGGGGTCATGATTTCGACGATCTCCGTTTCGCCGGCTTCCAGCAGATTGTCGATCAACACCCGTTCCGTGGCGTCCAGCACGCCCTCCTCGGCGACGTCCTCCAGGACGCCTCTGAATTCGTCCACCTGCAGGATGTTCTCCGGCGCCCGATCCTCACCGACGATCCAAGTGGTGATGCCGTCGGCGGCCACCCGGACGACCCGGCGAAGCGGCGTGATCAGCTTGCTCCAGTAGGCCATGGGCGTAGCAACGACGCCGGTGCTGACGCCGAGCGGATTGCCGACGGATATGGTCTTCGGCGTCACCTCGCCGAACAGCAACAACAGGGGGAACATGATCAGGATGTTGACCCAGCCGGCCATCTCCGAGCCGTAGAGGGCGACCAGGATGCCCGCCATGTTGGCCGTGGCGGCGATGTTGACCAGTTCGTTCCCGCACAGGAGCGAGATGATCAGTCGCCGCGGTTCATCAAGCAGCGCATGCAGGGTTTCCGATTTCCGATGGCGCTCGCGGCGCAGTTTCTGAAGATCGAGACGCGACAGGGAAAACAGCGCCGTCTCCGACCCTGAAAAGAACGCCGAGCAGGCGAACAGGAATACCTGGAGGGTCAACCGGACGATCATGTCGGGTTCGGCGAGCCGCGCCGTATCGACGGCGAATATGTCGGCCATTAGGCTCCAATAGAACCCCGGGTCCAGAATAAGTCCGTCCATGAAAGTTCCGGCCAGTCAACGGTCCCGGACCGCGCCGGTAGGGGGCGATCCCGTTATTATTATTGATCGTCGTACCGGCTGACCTCCTCCACCGAGATGTCAAATTAAGCGAATTTCGCCATCCGGACATGGTAAGGAATCCCCATTCGGAATCGTTGATTTGTGTCAAATAAATAACAAAATTATTACAAATTTTTGACGTGGATCATGGCTGTTTCGCTGGCTTTTCCTAGAGTAGCGGAAGTAAAAGCGCCGCAAGAAGACGCTGATAACAAAAGTGATGACAGCATGCGTCGGTGTCCTGTTGAGACCCTGCTGTAGGTGTGTTCTCGGGGGCATCTCTCCGAGTGATTGACTGCTTGGACCGGACTCGGCTGCAAAAGACCGGGGCCGGTAACAGGGTGGTTTGATGTCAAAAGTTGAGGAGTAGATGGATGTCCGCAATCACAGATATCAATGGAATTGGGCCGGTCCTAGCGGCAGCTTGTTCGAAAAAGGGATTCACTTCCGTCCAAAAAATCGCCGCCGCGTCGCCCGAAGCGCTTGCGGAGGTTCCTGGCATCAGCGTCGCCCGAGCCGCCGTGCTGATCGAGGCCGCCAAGGGACTGGCGGGATCGGGCGGCACCCCGGCATCGTCCGCCGCGACGAAACCGAAGAAGAAGAAAGCTGCTAAAAAATCCGGAAAGGATAAAAAGAAATCGAAGAAAAAGAAGAAATCGAAGAAAAAAGGGAAAAAGAAAAAGGGTGGAAAGAAAAAGAAGAAGTAATTCAGCACGCTGAATCCTGAAGCTTCCAGCCAACGAAGGCCGACCTCCCCTGGGAGGGACGCCAACGATAAAAACAACGCCGGAGAAAAGACGATGGTTAGCAACAATCCCTTCGCCAGTTTGTTCGGGCGCTCCCCCATCAAACCTCTTCAACAACATATGAAGCCCGTGAAGAAATGCACGACGCAGGTCACCAAGCTGTTCGAGGCCCTTTGCGACGGTGACCAGGCGCGCGTTGCGGAGATCAAGAACAAGATCGTCGATCTCGAACACGAGGCCGACATGGTCAAGAACGAGATGCGCGCGCATCTCCCGAAGAGCCTGCTCATGCCGGTGGACCGGCGCGACCTGCTGGAGATCCTCGACATCCAGGACTCCATCGCCGACACGGCCCAGGACATCGCCGGTCTGCTGGTCGAGCGGCCCATGGAAGTCCCGAAGAACATGCGCGATCCGCTTCTTACCATGACCCAACGTTGCGTCGATGCCACCGATCAGGCGGCGCGCATCGTCGGCCGTCTGGACGAGTTGGTGGAAACCGGGTTCCGCGGACCGGAATCGGACGCCGTCGCGGAAATGATCGATGAGTTGAACAAGATCGAATCGGACACCGACCGAATGGGATCGGAGCTGACCCGCAGCCTGTTCTCCCACGAGGAAGAAATGAACCCCGTGTCCGTCGTCTTTTGGTACGACCTGATCAAGATGATCGGTGAACTGGCGGATCTGGCCGAGAAGGCCGGCAACCGTCTCCGCCTGTTGTTGGCCAGCTGAATTCAGGGAGCGAAATCATGGAAATCATTCAAGCAAACGGCACCCTGTTCATCGGCTTGGCCGTTATCTTCGGTCTCTACATGACCTGGGGCATTGGCGCCAACGATGTCGCCAACGTCATGGGAACTTCCGTCGGCTCCGGGGCGATCACCGTCAAGACCGCCATCGTCATCGCCGCCATCTTCGAGTTCGCCGGCGCGGCGTTGGCCGGCGGCCACGTGACCAAGACCATCCGCAAGGGAATCATCGATCCAGCACCGATGGTCGGCAACCCGGAGATCCTGTTGTTCGGCATGCTGGCGGCGCTGCTGGCGGCCGCCATCTGGCTGATGGTCGCCTCGACCCGGGGCTGGTCCGTTTCCACCACCCATTCCATCGTCGGCGCGGTGGTCGGTTTTGCCATCGCCGCCATCGGTCTGGAAGCCGTGCATTGGACCAAGATCGGGCAGATCGTCGCCAGTTGGGTGGTCTCGCCGCTGCTCGGCGGCACCATCGCCTTCGTCCTCATGATGAGCATCCGGAAGCTGATCCTCAACGCCGACAACCCGTTCATGGCGGCCAAGCGCTGGGGACCCTTCTATGTGTTCCTGGTCGGCTTCATCATCGCCCTGGTGACCATGTTCAAGGGCCTAAAGCACCTGAAATTGGAACTCAGCATACCCATGAGCTTCCTCGTTGCCGCCATTTTCGGCGTCATCGTCGCGGTCATCGGGTGGCACCTGATCTCCAAGGTCGAGGTGGACGAGGAGGCCGACAAGGACTTCCATTTCGCCAGCGTCGAGAAGGTCTTCGTGCCGATGATGCTGTTCACCGCCTGCGGCATGGCCTTCGCCCACGGCTCCAACGACGTGGCCAACGGCGTCGGTCCCATGGCCGCTGTGGTCGGCCTGGTCCAGTCGGGCGGCGAGGTCGCCCAGAAGTCGGCCCTGCCGATCTGGATCCTGCTGCTCGGCGGCTTCGGTATCGTCGTCGGCCTGGCCACCTACGGCTACAAGGTGATGCGGACCATCGGCTTCAAGATCACCGAGCTGACACCGACACGCGGGTTCTGCGCGACCATGGCGGCGGCCACCACGGTGGTCCTGGCGTCGCGGACGGGCATGCCCGTGTCGACCACCTACATCGCCGTCGGCGGCGTCATCGGCGTCGGTTTGGCCCGGGGTATCGGGGCGCTTGATCTTCGCGTCATCGGCGGGATCGTCATGTCCTGGGTGATCACCCTGCCCGTGGGCGGGGTCCTGGCGGCCCTGTTCTACTTCATGCTGCGCGGCATGTTCGCCTGATCCGACGCGCCGCGCGGACGCCTCCGCAAGACGGCCGGCCCCCGCCTGATGGCGGGGGCCGTGTCGTTCGCGTCAAGACAATCGCATCAACCCATTCGCATCAAGGCAATGGGCGGTTCACTCCGCGTCCGGCGCCTCGCCGGTCATCGCCGACATTGGCTCGGCGATATACTCCAGCGGCACCGCCAGGCCGTCGACCACCATGATCGCCGCCATGCGGTGGACATGGGCCGAGTAGACCACGTGGTGGCCGGTGATTTCATCCACGTCCAGCCACACGGTGTCGTGCTCGGACAGGGGCGTGTGGGCGACGATCAGAGGCGCGTGCTTCGGCAGCCCGAGGGTCCGCCGGAACCGTTTGACGCTGCCCTTGGTATAGCCCGCCGGGCGGTTCCCCTGGCGCAGGCGGTTCCAGACGATCTCATGCTGAAGGCCGGGATAGCGCTGGATGTTGACCAGGGTGTCGCGGGTCACGTTGGAGCGCGCCGGCGCGCCGTGACAGGCGGCGAAACCTGCACCTTGAATGACGAACGGCAGGGCCTCGAACAGCTTTTCCACTTCCGCCAGATAGGCTTTGCCGCGGGTCTTCTTCAGGTGCTTGCGGAGCAGCACCCCCTGGGCGACGCCGCCCTTGCCCACGTCGGGCGAGAAGCTCTCGTGGTTGCCCCGGATGTAGAAGACGTTGTCGGGGAACCGGGCCTTCAGCATCAAAAAGACGTCGAGGATCAACACCAACGAATCCATCTCCTCCAGCTCGCCGGCCTCCTGGGCATGAACCAGATCGCCGAGCAGCACCAGGCAGGCCTCCTTGCGCTCCAGGGCGTCAAGGACGCCGCCCTCCGACAAGACCTTCAGGAGGGTGTCGATGCGGGCGTGAATATCGCCGACGATGAGCGGCGTCAGATCGTCGGGAAGCACCACGATGCCGCCGGGATTGCCGTCGTCGTCGCGCTCGCGGTAGGCCTCCTTGGCCAGGATGCCATTGACCTTGCCGATGAGATCGAGCGCCTTCTTGTCGGCCAGTTGGCCGATGGGCCGACCCAACAGTTCCGAAAGGCGCTCGAGATTCCGCCGCCGTTGATCCGCCACGGCGTGGGGGTTCGAATCCGCGGCCAACTTGCCGATGCGGCAAGGACGGTCCGGATCGAGGGGCCGGACGATCAGGTCGCCATCGCGGTTGTTGACCTCCACGTGCCGCCGGGCAACCGCTTTCGTATACCCGAAAATCGCCGACTGGATCTCGTCACCGCGGCCGAAGGTCACGGTCTCCGCCAGCGGCACCCGGCAAAACCCGGCCACCCCTTCATAGAAACCGGCGCCGCCGTGAACCATCCATTCCCGAAGCTCGCCGCGGCCGCCCTCAAACACCGACGAATCGGGATGAAACTCCAGGGTCGTCGGCCCGATGACCAGACGGAACGGACCTTCGGACCAGGAGAGGCGGACCGGCGCGGTAATCGGCCGTGGCTCCATTTCAGGCGTAAACGAGCGGCCGTTCACGGAGGTCTCGAAGGCGCGGCGCAGGCGGCGGAACAGGGACAGGGAGGCCGATGGCGCCGAGGGGTCCCTGGCCTGGGCGGTCTCGCGATTTGCAGGGGTTTCGCTCATGCCGGTGCCTCCCCCGTCAACTCGATGATCTGCATGGGCGGGCCGTCCCGCTCGGTACGGATATAGGCATGGATCCCGGACTTCCAGAAATACCAGGCGACGGTTCTGTAGAGATCCAGTTGCGCGGCGACGATCTCTGGACTGACCGACTTGTCATGGGGGAAAAGCCCGCTCTTGCCCCGTTTGGTGCGGCCGGCGAAGACCTTTTCGGCATCGGGCAGAAGGAATTCGAAAGGCTCAATTCGCGATTCGTAGGCATTGTGGTAGAATCCCTCTCGATACGCTTTGGGAGCCAGAGAGATGGATCACGAGCGCTTTCGGGACTGGTTCTCGCGTGTCGATGAGTTGACGGCGGCGCAGCGCAACGAAGTTGCGGCGGTACTGTCGGAGCCTTCGGAGGGGGCGGCCTCGCTGGCGGC
>Ga0209568_1000412_pt1 | contig 14895 bp, 11 predicted proteins | sample WorMetOlspDAHAB2_FD_187406 | JGI IMG/M metagenome (GOLD analysis project Ga0209568, IMG submission 187406) | Marine gutless worms symbiont microbial communities from Max Planck institute for Marine Microbiology, Germany - Olavius sp. DAHAB.2... ...
TCCTTGGTGCTTCGTCATCTCATGGGCGTGATGGAGACGTCTGATAATGATCAACGGGCAGCTGAAGTCGCTCGCAAGCTGACACTGCTCGATTCACTGCACATGCAGAAGGCAGCTTGGGGTCGCGTGACAACGGAAACGATTGTCAACTGCTATCGTCGTGCGAGTTTCGTGAGGAAGGCGGCAGCAGTGGCGAGGGAGAATGAGATTGCAGTCGGCGTTGACGGCTTTGATCTACCGCCGGGCGTGACAACTGATCAGTTCAGTCAGTACGTTGCCGTCGACACTGATGTCCAGACTTCCGCTGAAGTCACAGATGAAGAGCTGTGCGCTAGCCAGCAGGCAGCTGGAGATGTGGACACCGACGGTGAGACGAACAGCGAGGCCACTGTGGCAGACGATAACGGGCAGCAAACAACACCAGTCACGCTGTCCAACGCACTGCTGGCTCTGGATACCGTACGCGCGTACCTGGAGATGGCGGGTTGTGAGTCATACGAGAGCCTGTACGCACTACTCGACCAAGTGCATGGGATTGCGACTAAGCGTTCCCTGCAGAAAACGATGACTGACTTTTTTGCTTAGAGTTGTGAGATTAAACATTGTGGACTGTTTATTGAAACACCATAGGCGATCTGTGAGTGATTGTGATTTATGAACGTTGTCGTTTCATACTCGTCTTAATAAAATGTGTGTTCATGACTGAGGCAGCCTGGCGTAGCCTATATGTTAGCTTCGCTTATAAGCACGCTTCGCTTATATGCACGTCACTATCACGGCCGAAGGCCGTGCATATAAGCGGAGTGCACTGTAACTGGACTTTCGTCATTTGTGCAAATGTGCCATCTCCATCGAGTAGATGGCTCAATGCTCAGTGCGTGTTAAAATAATGTCATTTGGTGTTCTGCACATTTGGTTAAGTAAATGTTATGTCGGTTGATAATTAACATAGCACTTAAACAGTGTTGTAATGGTTTCTTTGCTGATTTGTATGATTGTATCATTTTAACCACAGTAGCTATTGCGTGCTATTTTATCTTATTGTATTGTATGGCTGCGTTTGTCAACCATTAATAAACGGATATGATGATGATGATGATGTGTGTACCCTTAACAGATCTTGGAAAGTTAACGAGACTTCTGCAATCGATAGTTTAACAGCATGTTGCGTCTGATAGGTGGCTGTTAATTGTGTTTGTTACTGCTGTGTTTACTTGGATTCTGGCAGCTCATGTTCATGTGTGATGATAGATAACTGATGTTGGGATTCAGCATATAGCGGCCAGCTGTCCACAATTAGTCTCACTCAACTTACACAGTTGTACAGTAAGTGTGTGAATTTTTTTACTTTTGTTTGTCTCGGCTTTGTGGCATAGTGGTTGCTGCCGGCGTTGGAATTGCGATTGTAGATCGCGGGTTCAAGCCAAGCCATTGCACTGTTGAGTGCAATCTTTGGCAAGTTGTTGTCACAGATTTTCTGTCACCAAGCTGTAGGCTGGGAGTAAACAGGCACACCATATGACAGAATGGCCCCATGTTCATGGTCTTGCAGCTTTGGCTGGTGCAAGGCAGGTAATTGGAATTGGAGATAGCACTGGCCTGTGGGCCAGTTGGCTTTACTTTGTCTTAGCTTTGTAACTGTTGCATTCAATTTTGTGCATTGATGTTGGGATTCAGCATATAGCGGCCAGCTGTCCACAATTAGTCTCACTCAACTTACACAGTTGTACAGTAAGTGTGTGAATTTTTTTACTTTTGTTTGTCTCGGCTTTGTGGCATAGTGGTGACACAGTGACACTGACAATGACAATGACAATTTGTCTCTGGTATTTCGTGGTGTTTAAAAAATTTTTTTTTGTTTTCATTTTCATTGAGAATTAGCTGAGCTGAACGTGTGATTGTGATGTTGCAGTTAATAACGGACGAGTCGATTATCGCGGTGAGTGAGAACTGTGTGCAGCTGCGATATCTCTGCATGTCAAAGTGTTCTCGTCTTACAGATGCTGCGCTTGTTGCGCTTGGTCAGACCTGCACCGAACTGGAGTATGTTCACTGAATATTTAATATTGTTACATATGAATATTGTGTATAACTGCCTGCTGTAGCAGATTTGTGATTTCAATAAGGCATCATGTGAGGGTTCTGTAGCTGAAGCATTCTGTGCAAGAGTTGCTGATTCCAGTCGTAAATACTTCATTCAGCATTTCAGTGTTGTATTTTTACATTTTTGTCACCTTTGCAGATATGTGGCCAACATGGTGAATATTGTATGCTCTGCTGTGGTGAAAGTAACATTAATCTATTTATTTGTATGCTGTTGTAGCCCAAGCTAAGTTCAATTGCTTTTGAATGTTTCAGCAACTCTTGGACTTCGGCACTGTAAAATACTAACACTCTGTCATGTGTGATTCAAACAGAAATTACAGTTAATCATATGGTATATGGTTGGCTTGATGTATGGGCAAATGCAAGGCAAAGGAATCCTATGACTAATAGGCTCTCTCACAGCCCACAGTGTTGGGTGTGAGTGCTAATCTTCCATTTCGTTTGCCTGACCAAACAGCAAGTATACACTCCTGCCCAGAGGCTTCAATCACGTGGTTGGTAGGCCATACTTCTCACCATGTGTTCTGCCATTAGCCTTCGCAATCAAAGCACCTGATTGCATGGGTTGCTAGTCATTTACCAACCTCAGAGGGATGGAAGGCTGAGTTGGCTTAGTTGGCTGACTGATAACGGATGCTTTACCCACAGAGACACTGGAGTGGTTTTAATTCAGTAGTTTAAAGTTCGTTATTTGAATTAGCTGTTTATTTCCACCATATGTGGATTTTATTTCGTTGTGTTGTAAAAGTATGTTTTGTCTGTTTCCATTCTCCACGTGTTCGATGTGTTTGTGAGGCATGCTGTTGTGATGACGAACATGTGTTTTGTGCACATGCAGAACACTGGAGGCAGCTGGCTGTTCACAGTTCACAGACAGTGGGTTTCAAGCCCTTACCAGGGTTTGTGATTCCCTTGATGCCATTCTCAAGTTGTCTGTATATTTAGTTATATATTTTTTCTGTTATCAATACACGCAGTACACAAGAGCCGAAAACTGGTGTCAAAGATATCATAAAATCACAGTAAAAAGCAAAAGAGTAAGCAATACAAAACACTAGGCATAAAAGCACTAAAATCCATGGTTTCTTTTAATATATTGTATAGTATTTTTAATTATTCAGTAGCTTTGTTGTTGTTGTGAGAACGTCAAGAGTGAGGAGTCAATGGTTGACTTGTGTTGCTGTTTTTTGGCAGAATTGTCACAAGTTGGAAAGACTTGATCTCGAAGAATGTGTATTTGTAAGTTTATTCATGTGTTCATATCATTTTGTCATACAGTTTTTAATAACAGGCTGGACTTGATATACTTTATCGCTGTTTAACACATTGACCGCGAGGGACGTCTATAGACGTCCCCCATACACTGAAGCGCAGCGACTTTCAGCGCTCCACGGCAGCTTCATAGTGTCTCTATTTAGCGTATGGGAGCTGCCTACTATACTGTAGTGCCATCTAGTGAATGATAAGCACAACTTTCAGTGAACTTTGTACCAGACAGTGGGCTGGCTTGTGCTGGCGTAAGCATCGGAATGCGTAAACAATATGACAGGCTGTAAGCATTGTGCATCGAATAGTCTGGAGGTTTTAGCTGCCGTTCTCGTGGAATCTGATGACATTTCATTCGAAGAAGATGCCAGGGGCCTACCGGAAATTTGGCGGGACGCGTCAACAGATGTGGTTCCGGAAGAAGGTAATCCGTGACTTGTTGGTGTCTGAGGAACGGTCTGAGGTTCCGTGTCCCAGCAGGCCGTTTTTTTACCAAAAAGCCTGCGAAATGTCATGACTGGTGTCCACACTTGATCGGACTCCATGCCGAAGGAAGGCCGATGAATACAAGAAAGTGCGATGCGTCGTATGCAGGCGTCAGGGTACAAGGAGAGACTCGGTGCCAGTATGAAATCTGCATGTCCCAACCTGCACTATGTAATTCGTATGTTGCCATGTGATAAATTATATCAAACACTGTGAAAGACTTCAGTGTTGAGTGACATCGCTATGCAGAGTACACTGCAGCGTTGCTTTGTCTGCATATGGGCGTGCAGTGCAACATTACTCGCTATAAGAATATGTTTATAATTTGTTATGCGCTGGCCTTTTTTTGTGTCACAGGTCAGACGCGTGGACCATTTATGTGTTGTATGGCATCGTAAAGATGTTTTATGTGTTGTGTGTCTACGTGTAAATTTGTGAAAATGAATACACACAAAATTTCATTTTTGGCCTGCGGAGGCTAAGCGCACAGCAATAGAATTACCCGCTGGGGGCGCAGCGACCAATGTGTTAACACCCCAATTCTGAGTTGCATACGGTGTGAAGCCATATCACTCTGGCTACGTTTACCCTGTGTGTTGGTTTATTTTGCACATACAGAGGACATTCTAGTTCTACCTAGTATATTACCATTGCGGTTAATATGTCTGTCTTATTGCTTACCAAAAAAAAACTAACTTTCTATAACCAAATCACCAACTTCAATCACTTGTGCTGGCAAAACCAAAAAAAACGAGAGTTGCTTGACCATGTGGTTTTGTAATTTCGTTGTTGCAGGTGACTGATGCGACGTTAGGTCATTTAGTGATGCAGTGTGCACATCTGTCACATTTGGTATGATCTCGAATTTTTGTCATGCTTTATATTAATATTTGGTTAGTTGAACTTTGGATTCTAGCAGTGTGTATCAGAATGTTCAGTTCTGCTGGAACTGGACTGAATCAGTATGTGGAACAGTTGTGTGTCAAGTGTTGTATATTTTGTGTTCACACTGTAAGCACGAAGTTTAGATTGTTACAGTCAGTGTCATTGTCAATAAGTACATTTGTATAGCATATAGGGAACCCTCAAGTTGCTCAGTTCACTAGTTAAATTTGGAGCAATCAGCACGATTTCAAGGGGGGGTGAAAATCAGTGTATTGTGTTACATGTTAAAACTTGATTTTTGACCTTGACCCCCCATTGAAAAATGGTTCCCACGCGCCTGTTTCTGCTTGAGTGAGAAGTTTCTTACGCTGCAGAAACGGACAGTTGCATTTTCAGCGAAACTCGAACTCCGTTCAGTTTGGAGATTTTTATGAGCATTGTTACCGCCTAAGCAGTCGTGAGAGCACAATCGACTCTTGCACATAGGCATGGCGGAATGCTGATGTTTTTAATCTGTGGTAGAATTGCCCTAACTCAAAACTAACTTCTGTCACTGTAAGTAGAGGATGATGAAAAATGAAACTACACTGTATTTGTGGTGTGTGTGTGTGTGTGTGTGCGTTTGTACCCAACACAGAGTCTGTCGCACTGTGAGATGATCACCGACGAAGGTGTTCGACACGTTGGTTCTGGTGCATGTGCAACGGACTCGCTGACTGTCCTGGAACTTGACAATTGCCCTCTTATCTCTGATGCTGCACTTGACCACTTGACTGCATGTTCTGTTCTGCAGCGAGTAGAGGTCTATGACTGCCAGCTCATTACGCGCGCTGGTATCCGTCGGCTCAAGGTACACACATTGCCATATACGAGCACCAGTTTACCAAATGAGTGTGATGTATTAAAAATGAAAGTTTAGTTACATTAAAAGCACTACTGTACTGACCTCACCTCAGCTTACATTAATTGGTCTCCTCAAAACTAGCTTGCAGATAAAGGGTGTAATGTACATTCTTCAGTCACAGCTTTTTTTGGTCTGATCATTAGTTGTAGGGCTAAGGCTCCCTCGTCCTCCCCCTTAGGTTTTTAAAGTTACAGAGACCAGAGGCAAACGTTGCCATATACGATCAGTTGTAGACGAGCCACTTTTGTGAAGTTGCCTTTATTTAATATCGTAGAAGTACTGACTGATACACAACGTGTCATTTTGTGGGGCTTGCTGAGTTGTGGAAGTGTATGTCAATGACAGTGTCCTCAGAGACAAGGATATGTACACAGCCAGTCACATGACTGATACTGACAAAAGTAAACAGTACTGTTAAAACAAAACTGCATGCAACTCATCTTGTACTGTCTTTCAGTCTATCAACCATTGTTTGCCGCACCTTCTCGGTTGCTGCTATAAGTTCAGAATCAGCTGTTGGCGTCTTCTCGCATCAGCTGAATGACTTTTATGTTCCAGCAATCCTTCTGTTGTTAACACTTCAATGTACCTTGCAGTGGTGCAGTGGTCTAGATTACTTAGGCCACTGTAAAAAGTTACTGATTGATTTGATTGATTGATTGAAACCAAAACCAAAGTATCATAAAACACAACAAGCTACTGAGATTTTGTCTTCTCTTACGAAACTCGACCAGGAAATGAGGTTGGCTTAGCTCCTGAACCAATGTGGGACTGAATGCCCTTCTGGGCATGGAGTGTTACAGCACGTACTGTGTGTTGTGTGCTACAGACTCGTCTGCCAGAGCTCAAGGTACATGCGTATTTTGCTCCAGCAACGCCGCCGTCGTCAGTAAGTGGAGGACGACCTCGGTATTGCCGGTGCTGCGTTGTATTGTAGCCAGCATTGACTGACACACCAACTGAGCCCTGCACCCAGTTTAACATCTAGACACTGGACGTGACAACTGCGACCATGACGCTGCTGTCCGTCGTCACGTTGTCGTTAATGTTCTAGTCGGAAACACATTTCCTGCAGTCAACTGTGTCAATTATCAAGCATTGTGGATGTGCCGAAGAATCTCAGGCATTACTCGATGTGATGCCGGTACGTCACTGCTTACCACTTGTCGTCGGTTGGTCACTCCGACACATTTTGTTGCCGTTTTTCTCACTGTTATAATGTATATCACCAGTGCCAGCCTTTGCGAGAAGCTGGCTAGACCTCTGCCAATGGCCCTGCGCTAATGCAGGTACAAAGAATATGCGAAAGGTCATGTTCAGATTGTAAACCACAGTGTAAAAGTCGAATTTTTAAACGTACTATTTGCTCTTCATTTTTACACCTCAACTTCGGACACTGTGTCACCATATAAAGTGGCCTTACCCACACAGTACCCGCAGTAAATACAGTCACCAAAAGTGAATAATTCAAAACATTTTTGACTAAAATGATTTTCTTTTTTATTCATTGTTTTTGGCTGCATACATCATAAGGCTGGCACTGTATATGATTTGGGCGAAAATGATCCATGTTCATTACTGTATCTCCGCATTATCAAGCTTTAAGCGGTCCTAAACTCGGATTGTAACATGTTCCTTCAACCAGAAATACTTTGTAGCTTGGAACTGAGAACTGTTTTTAATTAGATGACATGGAAGAAAACCAGTGTTCGCCTTTTGTTCATTGTTTCTCCTGCAGTCAACTGTAATTGTGATCAGTACGATCGGTAGGCCGTTGACCTTTCATGTGGCTCCGGAGTTTTAAAATATCAATGTTTTTTACTTTCAGTGTGTGACGTAAATTATTGTTTTTGATGTGTTAATTTATTTCATTTTGCTGAAATAAAAAAGGTAGTGTGTATCACTGCATTATCTGAATGATTTGAGTTATTTGCCAGTTTTTATTATTTATAGCTGTCATACTGTTTGAATGCTATGGCCTTCTGGTGGTGGAAGGCAGACTTGTGTTTTATATGTTATGTAATCCAGTCACATATTATTACTAGTATTGTTATGATTGTTGGTACTGTTGAAGTGTTCTGTTATGTGTGTGTGTGTGTAAGTGTACATTTATCTTTGTGCTTTGCATTCAGCTCACTGTGGGTAACACGTTCTTTCTTCATATCATTATTTTATGTTAATAGGTATTTTACGATGTTTTTCGTTGGTTTTGTTTGTTATGAAGTACATCTTTGTTCATATTGTGGCATTGCAGCACTGATAGTGTGAGCGTCCGCACCGATTATGGTCCCATCTGCGTGTGTGTGCTGTGCTCAGAGCCATGCTACATATTTACTGCTTTTGTTGTTGTCATTGTTATCGTGGTTTTACACTAAGCAGCAGCTATAACAGTGTTTATTATTATTATTATTGGTATTAATGTTAACCTGAAAGTGCATGGATATACATGGTACATTTCGGCTTTTGAATTTTACTGCTGGTATAAGTGAACATTTCATTAGTGTGTAATGTTCTAATCCCAGTAAATGGCAGTTTTTTCGTTCCGGTATTCATTGGTTTAGTTTTGCAGAACTTGCAGTACATTAATCGTTATGTTATGTTATGCTATTTAAGATACTTTTTGTACACATACAGATGTCCCTCATTCCATGGTACAACTGTTTCCCAATGAACGATTGCCTTGAAGATAGAAGTTTGCTGAATCACCTTGAATACAGTCGAATGCAGCAGTTGCAGTAGAAATCTAATTTAAGTTCTGCACTTTACGAAAGCTGTAAAGATAAACTAAACTGCTGAAAATGTTGTTAAGCCCCAATCAATCATTATAGCATGACTAATAAATCAGAATTGGGATGTTAGTATCCAGGTATGTTTAACAGAATTTTGTAAGAATCATTCCATAACAGTTGTACATCTAAGAGTGCTTCTTGAGCCAAAAAAAACGAATTCTCTTTATCTTCGTATGCAAGTCACGCATGTTATAAAAAGTGTGACGCTGCTGAGATTTTTGTAACATGTGGCCACATCTGATGCATGATTCACCCACAATATGACAAGATGTGTTAAATACAATCTACTATGTTTACTAAAACTTACAGGATAGGTTTTGAAATTATAAACATGGTATAAATGCAGAATTATGTGAACTGTGTGATTGGTACGCGAAGAGAATGTGATGAACAATGCAGCTTCCACTTTTTTAATCTCCAGTCAACACTTACGTACAACACTCTTCTGCTATTATAATGTAGTGTCTGTTTGGCATTTGAAATTTGTAGTGAAATCAGGCAGTGCTGTTGAGTTGATTACTGTAGATCCAGAAATCTATGCGGTCATCATAACCCGTAGTTTGTGATTTTAAAAGTTTACTTAACTGTCAAATCAGTGTAATGTACCCGAAAATTTTTGCAGCTGAGAAAATTTCTGCCACTCGTAAAATGTTCACAATAAGTAGCATACATACATTTTTGGATTTACAGTAACTGTTGGATACTTTGGTGATGGAGAGTGTTATTACAGCCATTATTCTTATTATGACAATTAGAATGCTTGCTCTGGTGTTTATATTATACCAGAATAATATCTTTGTTGCTGTCATTCCTAAAGAGAGATAATCAATTTTACTTGACAACTTAATGGAAATGGTACCAACTTTTTTTAACTAAACAAAAAAATTTGTCTGGTATTACATAGCTTTATTGTGCTGAAAGTGCTATGAAATCACACCCAACCCTGTGACTAAATCAGGAGCTATTTGAAATTAGTGTAGCCAAAGAACCATAGGGTGACCAGCCAAAAGAAATATCCCAGCAATCTGTGAAGGTTTTTCTCTCCAAGATTAGTGTTGAAAAGATTGATAGATTTATTGGGTTTTAATGGCACTTTCAGCACAATAAGGATATATCATGCCTTAAAAAATTATAGCTTAGTTAAAAGGTTGATATCAGTGAGATATTTTAAAATATTACGCTTTGGAAAATTTACTTAGGAATGAAGAATGTAATTAACGTATGTCATACTTCAGTTGCAGCATGACATGATTCAGTCAAAAGACACTGTAGCCAAGACTGCTTGTAACCATAATTCTGTTTTTGCAAAACATTGCTGTCAACCATGCTTTTTAAACTGTCATGCCACGTGTGTTAAGTAATGGTTACAGAATATTATAATAACAGATCTGCTTCTTTCTGTAAATATCTGGTGACCAATTCATCAACTGTAGATTATCTGCCATTTGCCTAAGACTGACAAGAAAATGAACATCGCACAATACGGTTTATTATTAATGCCGGTTGACAGAAGAAACGAAATTAAACAGATGCTAATGAGTAAGCCATCATTCATCCGCAACATTATGACGCACATTTCACAACAATCTGAAGGCACATTAAAACACACATTCTTGTTAGGCAAATGATGTGCACTATATGACATTCAAACGAAAATGAGAGAACGTACACATGAGCACAACACAACAATACCAAACTCAGCACACGCAATCTATGTATGCAGTTATTACGTTAACAGCCAAAAATCATAAAAATCTGCATCATTATATAGAAATGCATGCTCTTCTTTGACAGTGATACATCATACAGATCAATCACAATTAACGCAGTTTAAAATGGCAACTTTTATTACAATAGCAACTCTCTTTTATTTGCAAATTAACATTATTTCTAAGGCATCAGCGACAGAAAACAGGACAGTGAACTTTATACACCACAAACAACTTCAGCCATGATTGACATAAGATTCTGAACGACCACTCTCTCCACTGGAAATAAATAAGCACGTATGAAAACAGCTACGTGAAATGTACACGGTACAACTACTAAAAATATATGTTTATTGTTAATCAGCACCATTAATAGACCATCAAAAACATACTCAATACACAACGCAGCACTGTATGGTCCCAGGATGGCTTTAGTATCAAATACAACAGCTTAAAGGTAACATTATAGGGTACTTACCGTACTTACCTCAAATAAGCATTCAGTAACACACCAATTGTAACTACATTCGTTCAATGCATCACAATTTGTAAACAATACTGCGGAATAAACAGCAATGAGTAAAGCCATCTATACGCCAGAGTTTATCTTTGTTCACAGGCTTTGGAAATGTAAAAATTGCAGCTTGGTCCCAATGTATGGATCAAACCTTATCGCAATCAATGTGCTAAAAGCTGTAAACTGTAGCCAAATGTAACCAGACTGCACAAACACAGGACAAAATCAACAAATTAGACTCCGTACCAACAGTAAACCAATTCAAACATAATCAAGCTTCCGACATCATTAAACATAAAAACAGATATAACTCGAGTGAACTATCTTAAAACGATGTTTAAATCACAAAATGTATTTCACTGCATTAAATTCAAGCTGATAACCATCTGTGTTGCAAGAGTACACTGTCACGACATCACACATAGCAACGACAAGTACACAGTGAAAGATGCAATGTAATAGCACACTGGCAGCAAGTGCAACACAACCCACACAGCAGCCAACACAGTAAAGCTTTCATGACATCAGTGACAAACCATTCCGACGTCCTATGCCGCTGAAATCAATCTTCTGACTCCTGAAGGAACTGGAAAACAGACGAGAAGTCTTTTGCGGTGTACCCCGAGTTGCACATGAGTCGATAGACCTGTAGTGCCAGGGCGCCCATTGGAGTTGGAGAGACCGTAAATGCAGCTGCTGTCTGTGCTAGTCCAAGATCCTACAGCACATCCAGATAACCTTTATAACATTATGACCTTAGTTCAGTTCCCCACATTTTCAGGTTTTGCAAGAGGCTGAACATCCAGTGAACTTTAATCAACTTACTGTAGCACTGGCATTACCTATATATTTTTCATTAAAAACCTAGAAAGCAAACAATTTGGATAGGAATGATTGCACCACAGAACACAAATGATTAACCATAAACGTTAAGGTAATTGATAACTCAGTAACAGCACTGTACCTTTGTCATAAGTCCAGTGGCAAAGCCACCGCGGTAGTCGTTACTTGACGGAATTCCCATCACAACGCCTGGACATGGGTTGTACGTCTCACTTGCCCAGCAACGGCCAGAGCTCGAGTTGACGATCTTTGCCAACAACTTCGGCTCTAGACCAAGTCTTCAACATAACACATCAACATATGCCTCTGCCATCAAATAACGCCTGGCCGTATATGCACAATCTCTGTCGAGTGATTGACTGATTGGAGTTTAATGGATTTCAGCACAAATGGGCTATATTGTGCCTTTAGTAAGCATGATAAAACAGTTAAAGTGAAATTAATGAGAAAGTTGACAATGTTACGTGCTGGGAATACATACAATAAACCATTACAATAAATAACTCTTCAATCTGGTTTTTGTAGGGGAAACCCTTTGACACGAAAGATATCACAAGAGTAAGTCTGCCCAGCCAATCACTTGGCTAATGTACTAACAAACAAAACCAAACAACACAGAAAAATACACAACTCAATACAACACAATAAACATAAACATCTAAACACAGTAAACACAAAATAACCCTGATTTGGTCATATTGATACGACTCTCGGTCAAGAAACGAGGTGGTCCCTTTCGGGGAAGTTAATACCGCCAACAGTAGCGTACAGTTGTGTTAGATGCATGTATCATATAGGCACGGAGCACCCTGCCAACAGTCTTATGAAAGGACCTTTGCATCTTTACCCGTTTTATCTTCAATGCAAACGTTTGCTGCTTTTTCAAACGTGCTGATACACTGAGTGCATTATATCTGCAAAAGATAAGGCTCATTACATTTATTTACATTCTATTGGCTTTCTAGCTGAAACCAGGTCAAAGAGAGAACAATACCTAAGTCCAAGGTTCATTGTTTCCGCAGTACCAATCATAGAAATCGCAAGCAACATATTGTTGCAGATCTTTGCTGCCTGCAAACACAACATCGACCAGAAAATCAACAAAAAACGTTTCAAATTCACCAAATGGTGTGTTTAAACTTGCTACATTAGTTCGCTGAAAAAGGCAATCAATGGACATCCGTAATGTTTGTATGCAGCAAATGTATGCCAAAATCATGCTAAAATAAGCATCACTCTGACATACCATCCATTACGCCACAACGAACACTGCCGAGCAATGTGATTAGGTACTGGCAGCAGTTAATATAAACAGGTTATCATGTACATGTCCTGTGTCTGTGATCTTGTAACTCAGTGTCGTGCATGGCCAATGGGCTACAAACTTGAAACAAACAGTGGTGAGTAAGTAGTATGAACCTGTCCAGTTCCCACTGGTCCACAGTGGATGATGTTCTTGCCCATGTTCTCCAGCACCTTCTTGGCTTCATCGAACTTCTGACCACCGACCATAAACGTTAACAGTGCATCCCGTGCTGCAACGACACCTATCATGACAACAACAGCAACATCTGCTGCTCGATCGATATCAATACATGAACTGAAAATATCTTGTACATAACATATGCTTGTACATTACACATGCTGCACACTCAGGTGAATACCAGTCATGAATGTGCACTGACAACATAAAATAATGCAAATGGGAAATATTTTCTAACCTTGTGTGGCCTCAACAGTGGTCAATTTACAGGTGGGACTTGTAGGGTTTGGCAGAGATCCATGAACAAAATCCATCTCCTATTTCTCAAATTCTATTCAAACAATTTCTAACACTGTTGATCCCACTACTTCCAAATAATAATGTCACCCTTCTTTTAAACAAATAACTTCATTACATCCCTATTACACCTTATCTTAATTTAACTTTTAGACAGTACCGTGTAATACCAGAAATTACTGTAGTGCCAAGCACTACTTACTTACTTACATCAATCATTAAAATAAGAATAAAAAAGTAAGGTGTACCTCCAGACACTGGGGAGTCCATGTAGACAGCACCTTTGCTAGCAGCTTCTGTCTCTATGTGCTGAGAAGTGGCAGGGTCAATTGTACTACTATCGATCAACAAACTTCCAGACTGCACAGCACTATCAAGCAGAATCCAACACAATACAACAAAATATTGACACATCACTACTGACCACTACTTCAGTAGAATCACGCCATCGGCACCTCACTATTACCATCAGCTATCCATAAAGTGCAACTCAAAACTTTTGTAACAAGTAACAGAATACACTCATGAATTAACTAATGAATTCCAAACTCGGCAAAAATTAAGACTTGGGTTAACAGTGAACAATTATTTTCTAACATTTTATTCATCGATTATACTTACTATAGTGTGTGTTTTAATAAACTTACTTAATTAGTTAATAATTATTGAACATGCGTGCATATATACTGCACAAACTTTATCAAATCACAAAACTCAAACTGAACAATGCAATATGAACCTTAAAATGCCATCACTTCCGCTGTAAACTGCAGTCACATTTGGACTGGACGGGAGCATTGTAACGACTATTTTGTTCTTTGACGCAATATCAGCTGCTGATTCACCACGTGTCGCACCTGCATCAGACGACACAGCATTACAGAGTTCAATGCATATAGTCCATCAACTGATGCCATTCACAAAATTCACTTGTGATCGCATGTTACGATGTCATCAATAAAAGCTGATAAGATTAAATGCAAAAGTCAAGTCAACTCAATTTTGCACTATTACAGCAGAAAGTGGTTTCTGAAAGCCAACCCATCAACATTAATTGCCAGAGTGGTATTCTGATTTGACACGCAGTTCCCTATGTCACATAAACAGTGTCAAAGAGCTGTTGGGCAAATGAAACAAATGCAGAAAATCTGCACTTATAGTCGAAATGATGCACAACAGGACAAATGAACAATGTTCTCTTAACTTGACACTACTTGACGATAGCAGAAAGCGCATTTGGGATTTAAGGACCCAGCCATTCTCAGTTCAAAAAGCCATAAATATAGCACAGCTGACCAAAAAAATATGGCCAAATGACAAATCACTAGCAAGCATAAAATATGATGGAAATCCATGAACAATGTGGAGCAAAAAAAAACAAAATTGTTAATACATTTAAGCTATATACATTATATAACATACCATCTTGAACAGCTGCATCAACAGCCTCTTTGTTGACATCGTATACCATCACCTTCCAATTCTTTTTTATCAAGTTGCGAGCCATGTGAGCTCCCATGTTACCAAGACCAATAAATCCAATTTCATTCTGTATCACAAAAAGTAACGAAAATATACAGCCACACAGATATATTTATACAACATACACA
>Ga0209568_1000413_pt1 | contig 14865 bp, 12 predicted proteins | sample WorMetOlspDAHAB2_FD_187406 | JGI IMG/M metagenome (GOLD analysis project Ga0209568, IMG submission 187406) | Marine gutless worms symbiont microbial communities from Max Planck institute for Marine Microbiology, Germany - Olavius sp. DAHAB.2... ...
AATGAAAACCCTTGATAATATTTGAAAAGTAATAAATAATACAAATGTTTTTTGAATAAAAATGTAGACCCATCAAAAACTTAAGTTTGCACATCAACTTGCGGAATGTAGGATGTACGGTTTTTCTATGTTGGAATAGATGGCTTGCTTGGATGAACTTATATTCCAGATAGGGCAGTTTTGATAAGGTCTTCAATAGAAGGAGGTTTCTCATAGTGTGTTAAAGCTTTGCTGATAGCTTGTTGCGCGTGCAAAGGTTTATAACCCAGGTTGGTAAGAGCATTCAGCGCATCATTGATCACTTCTCTGTCTGTTTCGATAAGTTGTTTGTTCGATGTAGGTAGCGCTTTTTCGTTATTTTTGAGAATTTTGTCACGCAACTCCATAATGAGCCTTTCTGCAGTTTTTTTGCCGATACCAGGAATTTTTGCAAGAAGATTGGCATCAGAAGTTGTGATGGCCATTTTGATATTTGTGCTATCAAGATGTCCGATGAGAGAGAGAGCGATTTTAGGACCAATGCCTGAAACTTCTCTAATTTTTTCAAAAAGATCTCTCTCCTCTTTGGATAAAAAGGCAAAGTTGCGGTAAGAATCTTCACGAATTACTGGTGAGATGTAGAATAGAACCTTGTCTCCTATAGGAGGAGCAGCAGAAAAAGAGCTAAGGGGAATATATAGTAAGTATCCTATTCCATTGACATCGACAATCGCTTTGTTTGGAGAAATTTCGACGAGAATTCCTTCGATATATTCAAACATATTTGCCCATTGTTTTAATATGGTTAGCATGACAAATGGCTAGAGCAAGTGCATCGGCAACATCTTCTGGAGTGGGCAAGGTTTTCAGTTGCAAAAAAGTTTGGACCATACGCTGTACTTGAGGTTTAGAGGCATTACCTCTGCCGGCAACTGCAAGCTTAGCTTTTTTGGGAGTATATTCATAAATGGATATCTTTTTTTTGACAGCAGCGAGGATGGTTACACCTTTTGCCATTCCGAGTTTCAATGCACTTTGAGCATTTTTGCTAAAAAATTGCGATTCAATGGAAAGAGCATCTATAGAAAAGGTGGCGAGAAGCTGTTCTATAGATTCATAGATGATGAGATAACGTTCATAAAGAGAGTATGTACAAGGAGGGCGGATGCATCCATAATCTAAAGGAACAAATGTATGAGAATCGGTTTCAATAATGCCATAGCCTGTAATTCGTGTGCCTGGGTCAATCCCCATGATAACATGTTTTTTCTTCATTATTTTTATTATGAACAGAAACTCTTTTTCTGTTAACCTGATTTAAGTTATGAAAGAAGAGTTTCACTCTATCATTGTTCGTATGCCTAACTGGGTTGGAGATCTGGTAATGGCCACCCCTGTTTTAAAAGATTTGCGTATTGCTTTCCCCAATGCAGAGATCACAGCGATGTGCCTTTCTCGTATAGCTCCTCTGCTGGAACATGATCCTAATATTGATAAGATTTTTCATTTTTCAAGATCCAAGAAATTCTTCCGTAGAATAAACGAACGTAGTATTGTAGGGAAGTTAAAAAAAGGGCAATATGATATAGGAATTTTGCTCACCAACTCTTTGTCTTCAGCTTGGCACTTCTGGCAAGGAAGTGTGCAAAATAGAATAGGATTTAAGAGCCAAGGCAGAACCCTTCTTTTAAATACCCCTCTATCTTTTCCTAAAAATAAAACAGGGCAACATCTAGTTATAACTTATAAAACTCTTTTAACTCCCCTAGGCATTTCTATTTCACAAACCTTTCCCTATCTCACTATCTTGGACGAAGAAATTCAAGATGTGAGAAATTTTATTGGTCGATTTGGAATTACCACAAAGCATAAGATTATTGGCATCAGTCCCGGTGCCGGTTCTCTTGCAAAGAGCTATATTCCAGAGCGATTTCATGAAATAGCACAGCGCTTAATTCAGGCTCATCCTCTCCATGTCGTACTGTTTTTAGGGACATTTGAACAAAAAGATTTAATAGAGAGGATTTGCGCAAATTTGCCTCATAGAGCAATCAACCTTGCTGGGCAAACAAATTTACGGAAATTGATGGCTTTGATTAAAATTTGTTCCGTCTTTCTCGCAAATGATAGTGGCCCTATGCATATAGCCGATAGTTTAGAAGTGCCCCTATTGGCTCTTTTTGGTCCAACAGATCCTATCGTAACCGGTCCCTATAGACAAAGAGAGGAAGTCATTCAAAAGCAGGTGGCGTGTGTTCCCTGTTTTCAGGGAGTGTGTCCTATCGATTTGTCTTGCATGAAGAAGATTAGTGTGGAAGAAGTAATAGATGCTTTACTCAAAAAAATCACCAAGCATTGAATGCGATAGAGATGAAACATCCTTTATATGAAAAACTTCATCCATTTGTTACAGAAAGATGTTATAAAAAGGCCCAGCCACTTTCTGCACAACATATTTCCTTTGCTTCTTCTATATCTACAGAATATAAAAAAATGGGGTGCTTGATTTTAGCAGGAGGAGAGGCTACGCGTTTACGATCACAGCTCCCTAAAGGGTGTGTGGAGCTTCCTGTTGAGGGCAATAAAACTCCTTTTCAGATACTTTTAGAAGAGGTTGTGCAAAAAGGGGCAAATCTTCCTTTAGCCATAATGACATCTCCCCTGAACCATAAAGAGACGGTGGCCTTTCTGCAGAATTATGACTATTTTGGATTAACCAATGTAGAGGTTTTTCAACAAGATATGATCCCAGTATGTGATGATCAAGGGTTTGTCGTTTTTGATGATCAGGGAAATATGATTCAATCTCCAGATGGAAATGGCAAGGCGCTCTTTCATCTATATCATTCTGGAATTTGGGGAAGGTGGAAGAAAAAAGGCATAAAGGTGGTTCAAGTTATTCCAATAGATAATATTCTCGCACAGCCCTTTGACTCAGAGTTGTTAGCAGAACATCATCGAGACAATTTTGATCTAGTATTAAGGGTGATCAAACGTGAGGGGCCTACAGAACAATTGGGGGTTGTAGCCATACAGAATGAAAGGATTGTAATTTATGAATATTCAGAACGTCCTCCGTATATGCATGTAGATGTTTTTTTCTATGGAAACAGTGGGATTTTTACGTGTACTCTTGATTTTATTGAAAAAATTCTACACTTTACATTGCCTTGGCATTTGGTGCGCAAACAGATATTTCTTCAAGAACAATTGAAAAGGATATGGGTTTGGAAATTTGAAACCTTTATTTTTGATCTTTTTCCCCTTGCGCAAGCTTTTACAACCGTTGTAAGTCAACGTAGAGATTCTTTTTCTCCAATTAAAAATCTCTATGGGCCAAACAGTGTAGAAAGTGCATCTCAGGCATTTGCTAACCGCTTGCGAGAAAGTATTAAATAATTTTTTATGTTACGCAATAAATCTATAAATTCACTACAATTGCTTTTCATGAAAATTGGATATTTAGGTGCTGGGGCTTGGGGAAGCTGTTTAGCAAAACTTTTGGTAGAAAAGGGATACAAAGTAAAACAATGGAACAAAAAGTTGTCATTAGATGGGGTTTTCGAGAGAAAAAAGGAGCAAGAAAACCTTGTCTTTACTTCTAATTTACAGGAAGTTTTGGTAGATATCGATATTATCGTCGAGTCGGTAACTGCACAGGGATTGCGTTCCGTTCTCGAAAAAATTCTTGCATTACGGTTGGCAGGACCTCCTATTGTTCTCACATCTAAGGGTATTGAACAGCATTCTGGTCTTCTTCTCTCGGAGGTGGTCGTCGATGTTCTTGGTGCAGAGTATACATCACGTATTGGGTGTATAAGCGGGCCCAGCTTAGAATGTGAGGTAAGCAAAAAATTGCCAACCTCTGTTGTAGGCGCCTCCTATGATCACAGATTAATGATGGAAATATGCGATCTTTTTTCTGCTCCCTATTTTCGTGTTTACCCCAATGAAGATCTTGCTGGCGTTTGCTTTGGAGGAGCGATGAAAAATAACATAGCTATTGCTTGTGCTATTGCAGATGGACTGGGTTTTGGTGCCGATGCTAAGGCGGCACTCATCACTCGCGGTTTGCATGAAATACGTAAATTAAGCGTTGTGAAGGGGTGTCGTCCTGAAACAATAAATGGTCTATCTGGTCTAGGCGATCTTTGTGCTACATGTTTTTCCATATCAAGTCGTAATTATAAGTTTGGGAGGCTCTTAGCTGAAGGATATACTCCCCATCAGGCACAGCAAAGGGTGGGGATGGTGATAGAGGGCATGTATACCTGTATTGCCTCTCGACAATTGGCTCAACAACACGGAATTGACATCCCAATCACAGAGGCTGTTTATTCCATTATCTATGAAACACTCGCTCCTAAAAGGGCTGTTGAAGCACTTCTCTCTCGCCCTGTAAAACATGAACAACTATAATAACCTTTTATGGATGCAAATAAAATGAAGGGATATAAGGTTGTCTGTGCTAAAGAGATGGCGCGTGTAGAAAAAATCAGCATTGTACAGGGTGGTTCCGATGAAGTATATATGCGCAAAGCGGGAGAAAATCTTGCTATATGTGTCGAAGAATTTATACAAAAAAACCATCTAGAAAGATCTGTCACGCTGCTCGTTGGAAGGGGAAATAATGGGGGGGATGCGTTTGCTACAGGAACATGTTTGCTCCATAAAGGATATCATGTTCGAGCCTATCCTATAGCTTTATCCAACAGCGCTACCCCTCTTTGTCAAAAACAAGAAAAAGCATTTGTTGCATCTGGAGGAAAGGTAGATAGAGGGAGGGTGCGTAAATTCAGGGGGGTGATTCTAGATGGCTTATTGGGGACGGGAACGCATGGGCCCTTGCAAAAGGAGTTTGTGGAGATCATTCAACAGGCAAACCATTCTATGCTGCCCATTCTTGCTATTGATATTCCTTCTGGGATAGATGGAAATAGTGGTGCAATTGATCCTATAGCGATTAAGGCGACAAAGACCCTTTTCTTAGCCCTTCCAAAGCTTGGATGTTTTTTGGGGGAAGCATACAATTTTGTAGGGCAACTTTCGTGTGTTGATTTTGGGATAGATCCGCGTTTTCTTCACATGGCAGAGGGCAACGCCTATTTACTTGATGAAAAAGCTTTGCCTACACTGCCGCCATTACAGCGCATTCGCCATAAATATGAGGCTGGATATGTGATTGGTTTAGCAGGGTCTCATGAAATGCCGGGTGCGGCTATGTTGTCCTGCTTAGCAGCCCTTAGATCGGGAGGGGGTATTGTGCGCCTTTTTTATCCTAAGGGGAGCCACCATTTCACCCCCCCTCCTGAGTTGATATGCACCCCTTATGCCTATGATGACCCTTGCAAAATTTTTAAAGAGGCAAAGCGTGCAAAGTCTGCTTTGATTGGTCCTGGCCTTGGAAGGAGCGAGCAAATGAAAGATTTTATTGCCGGGGTAGTAGGCAGATTGCATATTCCCTGCGTGATCGATGCAGATGGACTCTTTCTTGTGAAAAAGCTTCCTACAAGAGCTGTTTTAACCCCACATATTCAAGAAATGCGCACCTTGTTACAAACAGATTCGCTCAATCAAGAGGTTTGCCAAAAGTTTGTCGACCAAAAGAGGGTTACGACTGTTGTAAAGGGGGCTCCTACTTGGATTTATTATCCCAACACACTCCCCTTGCTTGTTCCCATAGGCAACCCCGGGATGGCGACTGCAGGTACAGGAGATGTCCTAACGGGAATCATTGCAGCGCTTTTAGCGCAAGGCATGCAAGAGATGGAGTCTGCTACACTTGGAGTGTACCTACACGGTCTTGCTGGTGACATTGCCGTACAACAAAAAACTGCATATAGTATGATTGCAAGTGATCTCATCGACACCCTTCCCCTTGCTTTTCAAAAACTGCTTACTTATAACTTAAAACATGCTGACAAGAGTCTTTTGTAAAGAGAAAAATATCCACCCTTTGTAACAAAAAAAAGAGGAAAGGTAAGCTCTCTTTTTTGTCTATACATACCCCCATGCTCTATGTTTTCGTAGTGCTATATGGATGAATCTATTTGTTTTTCTTATGACGATCTCTACGACGGCGCTTTTTGCGCTTATGTTTAGAAATCTTAAGACGACGCTTTTTTTTAACGGACGACATGAATCACTCAAGTTGTTGCAGAATTGATGGAAATCATGATAAGGATTTTGAGGAAAAAGTAAAGAGAAGAAAATCGTTGCAACAATACTTTTCACTTACGAGGGGGTCATAAAGATGTTTGTCTCAGTGCAAGTGCGAAATTGTTACAAAAAGCACCTCTTTTAAAAAGAGAGTGTGTTACAATTATTTTACATAACCTCAAATATGATGGAGAACAATGAAAACCACGAAAGTAATGAGACATGGGTTGCATGAATTATCCGTGCAAGAACGAATCAAAAAAAAGGTAAACATAGTAAAGAATGGATGGAGGAATTTGGGGGATGAGGACATTGACTCTGCATTGCCCGTTTGTAGGTCAAGAGATCGTGTGACGGAATTACTATCAAGATGGCAAGAACATGATTGGGGGCGGATTTTTGTCGGAAATGGGGCAAGTCGTGTTTCTCAAGAAAACTTGCATCAGTATGTTGAACAAATCCAAAAAGTATTCATAGTGCATGATCAAGGAAATGGAGGGGAGACGGCGAGGATCATACAGAGTACGTTGAGCTTTCTTCCGACACAGTCGAATAGGTCTTTTGCTGCTGATCAGAGATCTGGGCAGCTTAAGCATATTGCTTATACAGGAACAATAATCAATCAGTTGATATGGGCCGTACCCTGGTTGGCTTCGGGGATTCAGGCAGAAACAAATAAACTTTTCTTCACATACTCTCAAGATGGGCAACAAATTGTTGAGGAAGATGGATTAAGGCAGCAGAAGAGAGGACAATTTTTGAACAAACAAACGCAACTATTCAAAGACCAGCAAGAACTCTTTATCGGTATAAATCGAATGTTTGCACACCGTTGCGTGCTCTGGGTAAATTCTCCTCAGTTCTCTATTTCTTCTAGGCAAAAGCCCAAAAAAGACACAAAACCAGTTGTTAAATTACAAAATTTAGCAGGGGAGAAACGAAAGATTCAAAATCTAGGACCCTCTTGGCATCCAGATCTGTCCTTTGCACTACAACGAGAAAACTCCATTATGTTTTATTTGGCACAGAAATTATTACCCTTTTATCCTATGGTAGTGGGTAGTTTCCCCTTTGAAGCAGCTACAAATGCGGGGTTGTTTCAGTGTGCTTTTTCTGCAGTAGGCAATCGCTGTGAGGTCATACCTCTTCCTAGCTCAGGGCAAAGAGATGGGGAAGAGATTGTTTGGCCCGAAGGAGATGGTATCGTTGTAACACGTATGTCAAAAGAGAAGCTGTTTGTTAACATGTGGACAACCCCACCGAACGAGCAACCTTTTGCACATCCATTCATGTGTCCAAAGGATGGTATGCTTATTGAAGCACCATTATTTGTATCACGAATATTCGGATGCTTACAAGAATGTCGTATGCTAAAAAAACAGGATTGGGATGATGAAAGGGAGGAAGAGCTATTTGGCTCAACAGATCACGAGACGATTTACAGTTTTGACATGGATAGAGCTGCCTTCAATACCACAGGTCCCCCTGTATATTGGGTTATGCAAAGTGTGGAAGATTATAAGATTCAACAAAATGATGTTGCAATAGCATATAGGGACGAAAAATCAGGGGAAATAAAAGTAGCGATGCTTGCAACAGAATATTTTTGCATGATGTGGAAAGCAATGTTTTTTGCTCAGCATATTGAAAAACATGATGAAAAATTTGAATTTTCAGTTCTAGATCAGCACTTTTATATACCCAACTGTGTTTTAGTTCAAAAGATTCAAGAAACTGTTTTACCTAAATATAAATCACTAAAATTAAATATGTTATTGAACATGTTATTGGATGAGAAGCTTAACAAACGTATATGGGAAACCCCTTCCTTCGTAGAGGAACCTCCTGCTTCTAAACCATCTTCAACTCCAGTAGAGGAACCTCCTGCTGCTAAACCTATGCTAGACAAGCGTTGCAAAGGTTCTGGTTTAAGGGCGTTTCAAAACATAACGCATAAGGAAATATTTGATTTGTTGGAGTCGCAAAAAATAATTTGTACTAATAAATACGTTTCTAAAGGGCATATACACTATACCTTTTCTGATGGCAGTCATATGACGCTCCCTCAAGGTTTAAAAGATGGTGACATACGAAAGGAACTGTACAAGAGGCAGTTACTGCGTATATTTCATAGCATTATTTCTGAAGTTGTTAAAGAAGAATGGGGAATTGACATATCATAGGGGGGTGCTTTACCTTTCCTACAATTTGACAAGAGGTTCTCTTATTTTGGAGTGAAAAGGTCTTTGCATTTGTTGAAGATTGTGGGTATTATGTCGCTTTTTAAAAAGGGATATTGTTTTTCAAATTCTTTAAATTGTTCTTCGCATGGCACGATTTCATATGAACAAAAGACCTCTTTGAGACAGCAACCTTCTTGTTTATCTTGCTTTAAAGAACACCGTGCCTCGATTTTTAAAAAGAAACGAAGTTTTTCTTCAGTGCAGTCCTTTTTAATACATTGTAAAGTCTTTTGCATGTGCACAGTTATTTCGTCTGGCTGGGTACCTTCAATGAAGAACTGCAGATGTTTAGAGAGTGGTTTTCCAATCTCTGCTGGTGTAACTCCCCACTTTTCAAGCGATGGTAAGGTTTTTACTAAAAATTCTGCTATAATAATTGGTTGGAGAACCAGCATAAGGGTTGTCATGCCTGTATTTGGATCTAAATTATGGTTTTGTAACAGTTTTTGCAACTCGTTTTGTGTTGCATCTATTTGTGAGGATTGACACAAATTCCCATCGATAAAAATCTGGCAACGTGGACATTCTATTTCAAAGTCTTTTTTAATTTCTTCTTCTGTCTTCCTAACATCGTTTTCATACCAAAGGTTTTTTATATCTTCTTCAAAAAAAGGCTCTCCATGAACCACATCTAGATTTTGCATCTCTTCTTCAGTGGGAGGATTTTGCTTATCTTTAAGTGTTTTATATTTGCAGACAATATCTTGCGTCTCCCATATGACCGATCTGGATTGTGCTTTTTCTTCTCCATTATTATGTGGTATGAGAGGGGGGTCTTGATGATTTATTGGTGGTTTGTTAAATGATGAAAGGTTGGAAAATAATCTTTGTAAACTAACCACAAAACCTTGTCTTTTTAATAAAATAATAAATATTATTACTTTTATTATAACAAATATTTATTTTTTTGTAAACAAAAGCTCTAGCTGCGTAATTTTACCCTTTTTAGGGCGGGTTCCATATCCCTCTTTCTGATGAGGCGGGAATGTTGAGATATTTTCGATATTTTGCAATCGTGCGCCGTGCACAAGAGATTCCATGATTTTGAAGAAGGAGTGTAGAGAGCTCTCTATCTGAAAGAGGATATTTTTCTTGTGCCACCAATTTGATCAACAGTTCTTGGGCTTTTTTACTGGAGATCACCCCTATATCTGTTTGCAGTGGTTGCGTAAAAAGGGTACGTAGCTTAAGTAGCCCTATAGGACAAGAAATGTATTTGTTGGCAACTGCCCTTGTGATAGTAGAATGGCTTCTATTAAGAGCGAGAGCAATTTCATTCATTGTCATTGGAGAGGGAGTATGAAACATTCCTTCTAAAAATGCAGATTGTCTTTTTAAAATACAGACTATTATAGCTTTTAAGGTTTCTTGTCTTTGGTTTATGACATGATGCAACCATTGACCCGCGGCTAAACGACGGCGCATATAGGAGAGCTCCTTTTTTGTTAAAGAACTCTCTTCCAGGATTTTAAGATATTGTGAGTGAACTTGAAAAGAGGGAAGATCTCTCTCATTCATCTCTATTTTCCACATATCGCCCTCTTTTTCGATCGTAATATCGGGAATGATAATAGGATTGGATAGAGAAGTGAAGAAATAGCCAGGAAATGGCATTAATGGGCGTAGCTCTGAATAAATGAGAGATGTAACGCTATGTATATTTAAAGCAAATACTCTTGCAATTTTTTTTAAATGTTGATGTAGCAAATCATCATAATATTGTTCCACAATGTTATAGATTATCGATCCTTTACGTCCTCGTTCTTCTAGTTGTACAAGCAATGCTTCCTGAACATTGTGGGTTCCTAACCCTATGGGATGCATTCTTTGAAATATGTGTAACACATTTAAAACAAGGGGTTTGTTTACGCATAATATAGAGCAAATTTCATCTATTGAAAGGGTTAAAAAACCTTTTTCATTCAGAGCATCTCCAATATATGTAGCAATTTTACGCTCCTTTTCTGAATCAAAATGATCGCGAATTTCCATAGATAGGTACTCTCTTTGCGAAGGTTCCTTTGTTATCTCTGTAGAAGGGAAATTGCTATGGTAAGTTTGTGTAATTTCAAAAAGAGGGTTGTATGTAATTTCTCGCTCTACCCAATCGCTAAGTTCTGATATGGGCATTTGCAATACATCAAATGCTTGGTACATCGCCATATTCATAGTAAGATAATGGCCTTGGTGCATACTTTGGTATAGCATGTGTTTGTTTTTCATTATTAAGGCTTTATGTGTTATTATTAAAATTTTTCCTACACTCCTTATAGCTTTTTGCCCTTATTTTTCTCCACTTTGCACAATAAAATGAGATAGTTCTTTCAAATCAAGCGATTTAGGTTACAACATCCCTTTCTCGAGGGAGAAGAAATTGACCTCTTTATACCCAACATGGTACTATGATGGCTAAATATGACAAAACAACCTTACCTTAATTCACAACAAAAAATTGCTGTCGAGCATATGGGAGGGCCTATGCTAGTATTAGCAGGGGCTGGTTCAGGGAAAACGCGCGTGGTTACGTACCGTATCGTGCATTTGCTAGAACAAGGAATTTCCGCCACAAAAATTTTAGCACTCACTTTTACCAATAAAGCTGCTAATGAAATGCGTCATCGCATCAAAAAGATGAGCAATCATCATGTATTCATCTCCACTTTTCATGCTCTCGGCGCACACATCTTACGAGAGTCTATTGAAAGCATTGGATATCAAAATGGCTTTACTATCTATGATGAACACGATAGCTTACACCTTCTTAAAACTAGCCTTTCTCAAATGGGTTATAAAGATGACAAAAGGAAAGTAAAATTGTTGCGCAGTGCGATCTCCAATGCAAAAAATGATCTATTATCTCCTCACGATATAGATAGAGACTATTGCGCAGATGCCCCTTATGCATTTAAAGAGGTTTTTGCATATTATCAGGAGAAGCTTAAAGAGTATAATGCGGTAGATTTTGACGATTTACTCTATTTAACGGTAAAATTATTTCAACAATCTCAAGAAATTCTTTGCTCTTATCAAGAGCGCTGGTCATTTATTCTTATCGATGAATACCAAGATATGAACAGCGCACAATATCGTATAGCCAAATTACTAGTAGGGGAAAGGAACAATCTCTTTGTGGTAGGAGATCCCGATCAAGCGATTTACTCTTGGAGAGGTGGGAATATCAACAATATTTTAGAGTTTGCGAAAGAGCATCAAAATGCGCGGATCATTACCTTGGAACAAAATTATCGAAGCACTTCAAATATTTTAGAAGCAGCAAATGGATTGATTCGACATAATAAAGCTCGAAATGAAAAAAAACTGTGGAGCAAGCTGGGAAGAGGAGAAAAAATTGGCCTTTTTATAGCTTATAATGAACAAAAGGAAGCGCAATTTATAGCGGAAAAATTATTGCACAAAACGCGAGAACAAGGGCTTTTGTTAAGAGAGTGCGCTATTTTTTACCGAATGAACTCTCAATCACGTGCTCTTGAAGAGGCCCTTTTACACTATCAGATTCCCTATGTAATCGTTGGAGGACTTTCTTTTTACCAGAGAAAAGAGATTAAAGATGTTTTAGCGCTTCTCCGCATGGTTGTCTCTGATGCAGATTTTTTGTCTTTTGCACGTATGGTTAATCTCCCTAGGAGAGGGATTGGAAATATCACGATAAAAAGGTTGCGAGATAGGGCAAAAGAGTTACAACTTCCAATCCTCACGCTTTGCCGAAGTGGTGACTTGCATTTGTCACAAAGAGTAGAAAATGGGTTACGGGATTATCTAAAGATCATCGACTCTTTAAAAGAGGCGACAAGAAATGGGATGCCATTGGAAAGGATAGTGCAAGAAGCTGTTGCTCTGTCGGGATATGAGAAGGTATTACAAGAGGATCCTGAGAGCTATGAAGATCGCAAGAGAAACCTAGGGGAGCTTATTAATAAAGCAGCAGAATGGAGAGAGGAGAGACGATCATCTAGCTTAGCGCACTTTTTAGAAGAGCTATCCTTGAACGTGAATTTAGAGGACTCCATACCACAAGATGCGGTCCAATTGATGACATTACATACTGGGAAAGGCCTTGAATTTACTTTGGCCTTTATCGTGGGAATGGAAGAGGATCTCGTCCCTCATGTTAATGCTCAAGAATCCATCGAACGATTAGAAGAAGAAAGACGCCTCTGTTATGTAGGCATGACGCGGGCTAAAAAGTTTCTATATTTAACAGCATCTTCCAATCGTCTTATGTGGGGAGCTTCACAGATCATGTCCCCCAGTTCATTTTTGCAAGAGATCCCTTCCAGCCATCTTATCAGCCTCAATGATGCACGTGCATAAAAATAGTCCTTTGTTTAAACTTTGGGAAAATGTATTAGTAAATTGGTGCAATGTCAGAGAAAAAAATGTTTTTTTCCATGCATATAGTATGTCTAGTACTCTGTTGTTCACTATTTGGAGTGATAGATTTAGGAATCGACACTCTATTTACAGGAGACTATGATAAAGAGCTCGTTGGAAAACGGGTGGGGCTTATCGGTAATCATACTGGGATAAATAAGGATTTTCAATCCACGGTACATGTATTACAGAGCAAAGGGATAAAGCTTGTTGCATTATTCAGCCCAGAACATGGATGGGATGGGAGCCAACATTCTTGTAAAAAGGTGAGTTGCAGCAAAAAAGAGGGACTTCCCCTTTATAGCTTATATGGAAAAACGCGTCGTCCTAACGACCAAATGCTCAAAAACATCGACATATTAGTGTTTGATATTCAAGACATTGGCGTTCGTTCCTATACCTATGCGACGACCCTTTTTTATGTTATGGAAGAGGCGGCAAAGCGCAACATTTCCATTATAGTATTGGATCGTCCAAACCCAATCAATGGCGTAATTATTGATGGAGGAATGCTCGAAAAAAATTGGCGTTCCTTTATTGGCTACATCAACGTTCCTTACTGTCATGGGATGACTATTGGAGAGCTTGCTCTTTTTTTTAATAGGGAATACAAAATTGGGTGCAATGTAAAAGTTGTTCCTATGAAAGGATGGCGGCGTATGATGACCTTCAAAGATACTGGACTTCCATGGACTCCAACTAGCCCTCATATTCCTGAAGCCGACACCCCTCTTTTTTATGCTTCAACAGGCATTTTAGGAGAACTTAATATAGTAAATATTGGCATAGGCTATACTCTTCCATTTAAAGTCGTGGGAGCTCCTTGGATTGATGCGAACCTCTTTGCAAAAAAGCTTAATAGCCAACGTCTTGGTGGTGTATATTTCGCTCCTTTTCATTACTGTCCTTTTTATGGCCTTTTTAAAGGGCAAGAGTGCCATGGTGTTCTCATTCATATTACAGATATGCAAAAATATAGTCCTTCACGAGTGCTATATTTTCTTATAGGAACTTTAAAAAACCTTTTTCCACAAAAAATTAAAGAATCTTTAGAAAAATTGCCTAAAAGCAAAAGAGATCTTTTGTGTAAATCTGCTGGTAGCGAAGAAATTTATCGATTTATGTTGAATGAAGGGTATAGTATCTGGAAAATGCTTGCCTATCAAAAACAAGAAAAAGAAGAGTTTAAAGAGATCAGAAAAAAATATCTTCTTTATTAAGATGAAAAATGGAGTTTTTCTTCTGACTTCTAGAAAAAGGGTGTGCAGTCCGGGAATGGTGTTTTATTACTTGCTTATTGGAAAAATTTTGTGTATTAAGTGTGATTATGGTTGAGGTTGGAAGAAATGATTTTTGCCCATGCGGGTCGGGGAAAAAATATAAAAAATGTTGTGGCTCAAAAACCCGCACCCCCTGTCATTCTTATTCGCAGATATGTAAAACAAAATCTAAAGCCACTATTCAAAAAGTTACAAGCATGGTATCCCAAACAATGCGGAAAATCAAACCAAAAGCTTCGAATGAAAAGGGGAAAAAATTTCTCAATCATAGTGATGTATCCTCTTTACAAAAAAATAAAGAAGAATCTTCCTCATAAACCCTTAGTTTGGTATAAAACTTTCTTGTTTTAGCTGGAGTAGCTCAATTGGTAGAGCATCCGATTTGTAATCGGAGGGTTGAGGGTTCGAGTCCTTTCTCCAGCAATTTTCTGTGCGGGGGTGTCGCATAGTGGCAATTGCAATGGACTGTAAATCCATCGACTTCGGTCTTCGCCAGTTCGAGTCTGGCCGCCCCCATTCTTCTCAAAAAAAGGCGTGCTTTAATGCGCTTGAGAGCATTTTGTGCATCTTTTTTACAGGAAAACTCTTGATTTACGCGAATTCTGGATTAAATCAAAAAAACACTTGAAAAATTTTGAGGAATAAAAAATCCTGTTGTTATTTAAAAAAAACCAAACAACAACAGAAGGGACAAATGTCCAGAGATTTTGTAATTGCCTTATTTTACTTTATCGACGAATTTTGTATCAAATTTGAGCCAATGTTTAACAAAGTTTTGCTTCCAAACCATCGCAAACCTACCCGTAAGACAC
>Ga0209568_1000415_pt1 | contig 14798 bp, 14 predicted proteins | sample WorMetOlspDAHAB2_FD_187406 | JGI IMG/M metagenome (GOLD analysis project Ga0209568, IMG submission 187406) | Marine gutless worms symbiont microbial communities from Max Planck institute for Marine Microbiology, Germany - Olavius sp. DAHAB.2... ...
CTCCCTCCGAGGGTGTCGCAAAAGCCCCTCTCCCGCCGGGAGAGGGGTTGGGGAGAGGGAATCAAAAGAAGCGATCGGGCGTGGTTAATGAACCCCTCTACGCTGACCATTTAAATATTTACCACTGCCGGTTATTGATGTCATGTTGTCATCTCGCTTTTATGTGACGCCCTTTCAGGGCTCGATTCTATACACTGACGACCCAGGGCGTTGCCCTGGGCTGATATGTTCGACCCCTTCGGGGTCATGGTAGATGACCCAGGGCGCTGCCCTGGGCTGGTATGTTCGGACCCCTTCAGGGTCTCATGGTAAACGAGTCGCTTCGCGACAACCTGCTGGGTTACGGTCATCCCCGGCACTGGTGGATTCCGGCACTCCCTGCCGGAATGGCGCGGTGGGGGCTGAACGCTTACGCCTGCCGGTACACCGGTACCGAAGTCGAAATCCGCGAAGCCTGCGCGTACTGGGTCCATATCGTCCTCGCCGATGGCCGCGATGTCTGGGTAACATGGGGTGCTGTGGATGAGGTGGATAGAAGTTCAGCCCGAAAAGCGACCCTGAAAGAGCGCAGGATCTATGAGCAAGATGACAGATAAACGGTAGTGGTGAATTTTTAAATGGCTGGCATAGACTTTTCTTTGATCCCCTCTCCCCGGCCCTCTCCCGGCGGGAGAGGGAGTGTAGCCTATAGTGCGCCAAACTTATTGCGAGCGACGATGCTTCCATTTAAACCTTAACCATTACCAGATAAACAACAATGGGAGCTACGGCAATTGGCCGAGCTACCGGATGAAGACATCGATACCGGCGATATTCCCGAGGTAGGCGACTTTTCCGGCGCTGTACGAGGTCGTTTCTACCGACCGATTAAACGGCAAATAACGCTTCGCATCGACGTCGATCTGCTGGAGTGGTTCAGAGCCCAAGGTGGAAAGTATCAGACCCACATAAACGCCGCCTTACGCGAGTATGTCCAAGAACATCGCGGTCCGATACATAAGCTGTAACCCTTTAACTCCCTTCATTACCGGCTCTCACGCTCCAGCGTCACGAGATTATGCGCCGCCGACTCCCCCAACACCCCATGCGCTTCGCTCAACCTCTGCCTGCCGGTACGCCGGTACCCAAGTCGAGAGCTGAGAAGCCCCCGCATCGGGTCCGCATCATCCTTGCCGATGGCCGCAATGCCAGGGTGACACGGGGTGCCGTGGAGGCGATTGAGGCCGATTCCCAACGTTTGGGTAACAAGCTGGCGGCCGGTCAGTGACAACCGCCCACTTCCACTGGCACAGTAAGGGGTATGAACGCGCTCGAGTCCGCAAACGCCGCGACGGCTGCCGCCGGCATCGTCGGCCGGTTCGCCCTGCCTACCCCGGTCGGCAGTGTCGAGCCCTACGGCGGCGGCCTGATCAATACCACCTTCCTCGTCACGACCGAGGATGCCCGATATATCCTGCAACGGATCAACGGCACGGCGTTTCCGGAGCCGGAGCGGATCATCTCCAACCTGTCGGTGCTGGCGGGACATGTGGCGGCCCATGCCGAATCCGGGCTCCGTATTCCGGCCCTCATCAGGGCCCGGGACGGACGGTCTTTCGTGCGGGACGGGCAGGGTGGGTTCTGGTGTCTCATGGAGTTCATCCCGAACGCCCGGGGGCTTGTGCGCATCGAGGCTCTGGAACAGGCCCAGGAGGTAGGTCGCATCCTGGGCCGTTTTCATGTCCTCGTCAGCGATCTGCCCGTGGATCGGCTGGCGGTGACCCTGCCCGGATTCCATGTCACGCCGGGCTGTCTGGAGCGGTTCGAGCAGGCCCTGGGGGTATGCACCAGCGTCCATCCGGAGGCGCTCTCCCACGCTATCGCCTGCGTGACTGCGCGACAGGCGCAGGTCGATGTGCTTGAAACAGCACGGCAAGGCGGACAGCTCCCGGTGCGCGTAATCCACGGGGATCCGAAGCTCGATAACATCCTGTTCGATCGCGTGACGGGACGTGCCGTGAGCCTGATCGATCTGGATACGGTCCAGGCCGGGCTGGTCCATTACGACATCGGCGATTGTTTGCGTTCCTGCTGCGGCCGCGGTGGCGGGTCTGCCGGCACCTGCTTCGATCTCGACCTGTGTCGGGCAATCCTCGGTGCCTATGCGGACGAGGTCGGGGGGTTACTGGATACGGCGGAAATCGAGCTGCTGTTCGATGCCATCCGTCTCATCCCCTTCGAGCTTGCCTTGCGTTATCTGACCGATCATCTGGAAGGCGACCGTTATTTCCGGGTGACCGAGCGCGGGCAGAATCTGCGCAAGGCGGGGGTCCAGCTCACGCTGGTGGAGGACATCGAGGGCAAGGAGCGTGAGATTCGCGCCATCGTCGCGGCCTGCTTCGGACGCGGCAAGCTTTCCCTCTGAGAGGGTGTTGAAAAAGTCTATCTTTGCGCTTTCGCTCTGCGGGAATGGATAATGGCAGTTTCCTATTCCCTGCATTTTCAACCACCTGCGACGGTCAGAAATGGCGGTCATTCTCCGGCTCGTGACGGAAGTTGCCTTTTCAAACACCCTCTGAGAGGCTGTATAAAAACTAAAGTATTGATTTTATATAAAAACTACATTTCCATCCGGCGCTGGTAGTGGTAAATTTTTAAATGGCTGGCATGGACTTGTTCGATCCCCTCTCCCCGGCCCTCTCCCGGGGGGGAGAGGGGGTGTAGCCTGTAGTGCGCCCTACCCATTGCCAGAGGCGATGTTTCCATTTATACCTTAACCATTACCCAGGCGCTTACGCTCCCGCGGTAACCCCTTGTAGGCGCGGGCTTGCCCTGCACCTATTCACCTGGGCGCACCCTGGTATCGCTGGATCTCTCGGCGACAGGTGCGGGGCAAGCCCGCGCCTATGGGAGGGAATCGAGGCAACAAGTTCACCAAATCCCCTTCCACCAGGCTCTCCACCAACTTGCCCCACTGGCCTTCGAACAGCTCCTGCAGGGCCTTCATCTTCTTGTCCGTTTCCCGGAACATGCTTGATTTTGCTGTAGGGAACGCCCTCTGTGGCGTTCCGAACAGCTTGCGGAACGGTACGGAGGCCGTTCCCTACACGTGCAAAATGGGATGAAATGGGGTACTAGGTGGTGTTGACATTCATAACCGCGGATTGATTCACTCTCTCCCCAACCCCTCTCCCTCCAGGGAGAGGGGCTTTCGATGCATCGGTTCTGACCGTGGACCTATGGTATGTTGCGGGCATTTAAACACGAGAAAACAGTCGGTTAGTGTTAAATGTCAACAGCACCTAGAACATTACCCTCAAGGATTGCGGCGCAGGGGCAGCACCCGGGGCGTCCCGGCCTGCAGGTCCTGCTCGCGTTGGCGTTGCAGGAGCCGTCTCAAGACCGGTGGAAACTCACTCATCAAGCGCCTTTGGGTCTCCTTGAAGCCGGCGGAATAAGAGACGATTTCACACGCAACCGGGCCGTTCAGGGACTCGCGCTCCGCCGCCGGCAGCAGCTGCCAGGCGATGCGAATCAGGCGTCCCCCCGTTCCGTCCCGGTGCGCATAGCCGCCGTGGCTGTCCACGAAAATGACCTCCCCGGATTCCACCACGGCCTGGAATTGCATGGAGCGGATGGGGATGAACAGACTCTTGCGGCGGCTTCTCTTGAGCAGCAGCTGCAGGTCGTTGTACACGGCGGCCGGCAGTGTGCTGCGCTCACGGGCATACTCCGGCGGGCGGAAGAAGGTCTCGCGGACATCGTATCCGGCCATCGGGATACCCCCGGGGGTCAATCGTTGTCGTCGAGCTCCGGGGTCCAACCCTCCGCCCGCGCTCGCTGCACCGCGGCCTCATAAATGCGCCGGTGACGCTCGCGCAAGGGTGGCGGCAGACGGGAGGCCAGGTGGCCGTAGGGCGCCCAGGCCGCGGTGACCTTGTCGTACAGGGCGTCGATACCCTGCAGGGTCCAGCCCGCGCAGGTTTCGGTCTCGGGGATGATGCCGAACACCCAGGCGTCCCGGATGATGTTCCCGGTGGGCGTCATGCCGCCCTTGGGGTCTTTGTCGATGCCCTGATAGGTCTTGGGAGCGATCATGAGCGGAGGGTCCTTGCATGTGATTGCCCGCCATTGTGGCCGAACTGCGTGAAAAATGCCAAGCGCGCAGGTCGCGTAGTGTTACCCCGACTGCGCGGATATACTATCCCGATGGATTACCAGACCGACGATCTGCGCATTTGCGATACCAAGCAGGTGGCCGCGCCCAAGGCCCTGCAGAAGGAGCTCCCCGTCAGCGAGCGGGCGGCGGGTACGGTCTACCACGCCCGCCGGGGGATTCGGCGTATCCTCCAGGGCGAAGACGACCGGCTGCTGGTGGTGGTCGGCCCCTGTTCCGTCCATGACCCCCAGGCGGCCATGGAGTATGCCGAGCGGCTGTGCAGGCTGCGCGCCGAGGTCGAGCGGGAGCTGATGATCCTGATGCGGGTCTATTTCGAGAAGCCGCGTACCACGGTGGGCTGGAAGGGCCTGATCAACGACCCGGACCTGGACGGCAGCTTCGAGATCAACAAGGGGTTGCACCTGGCCCGCAAGTTGCTGCTGGACCTGGCGGAGATGGACATGCCTGCGGGGACCGAATTCCTGGATCTCATCAGCCCCCAGTATGTTGCCGACCTGGTCAGCTGGGGCGCCATCGGCGCTCGTACCACGGAGAGCCAGGGACATCGGGAGCTGGCCTCGGGCCTGTCCTGCCCCATCGGGTTCAAGAACGGCACCACCGGCTCGGTGAAGATCGCCATCGATGCCGTACACGCCGCGGCCCGGCCCCATGTCTTCATGTCCCTGACCAAGGAGGGCAACTCGGCGATCTTTCGCACCCGCGGGAACGAAGACACCCATATCATCCTGCGCGGCGGTCTGCGCCCGAACTATGACGCGGAGAGCGTGAACATCGCCACGGAAGAGATCATCGCCTCGGGCCTCACGCCCAAGCTCATGATCGACTTCAGTCATGCCAACAGCCGCAAGGAGCCGTCTAAGCAGATCCAGATCTGCCAGGATGTGGCCGGCCAGATCGGGCGTGGCGACGGGCGCATCATCGGGGCCATGATCGAGAGCCACCTGGTGGCCGGCCGTCAGGACCTGACTGCCGCCACCGATCTGGTCTATGGGCAGAGCATCACCGACGCCTGTATCGGATGGAGCGATACGGTGCCCATGCTCCACGAGCTGGCGGCGGCCGCGGCGAGTCGGCGCGGGTGACGATCGGGAAGAGGGCCTCATGGTCAACCGGTGGCTTCGGCCGCGGCTTTTCAATTCAATGGGATCGCAATCATAGGGGGATACTTCAGGGGCTTGCCCGCGCGCCATGGGTTCTACTCAACTCATGGCTCGTTTTATCATTTGTCGGACGTTCTTATTGGCCTTCATATAGGTCAACTCGATTTCCGGGTGGTGGTGTTTGAAAACTCGAAATACCTCATCGGCAAAGGCCTGTCCAATGGTTTCGACAGCGTCGAAATCGAGAATAACCGTCTTGAATCTATCAATCCTCGCGAGCAACCTTTTCGCTTGTGAACGCGAAACCAACTTGTCATCGCCGTATTGGGTGAGTCGGACTGGCACCACCGTTTTTATAAACCCATAGTCGTCATCCGTTGTAAAGGAGTCGAACACTTGTTTAGTCGCGCGGGAAGTATTATTGGCGATTTCCATGAATACGCTTGTGCCTGATTGGAAGTTTTGTCGTTCGAGTATCCAATCCTCCATTTCTTTCGAATTTATGGGAAAAATATACGTTACCGGACAGGATGGCGAAATCGTCGAACATCCGCGAGCTGAAAAAATGCCTTCACCGAATATCAATCGCATTCTCGGGCAAGGTGCTGACAAAAGGAGCGATATCGGAACGCCAGACCCTATCCTCCGCCAATCCTTCATCGAGTGGATAAATATGTTTCCATTCTTCAAGGGGGCGAAGGCGGTAGCGCCGGTTCCGCGTCGCGCTCTGAACAAGGAGTGCCTTTTGTTGCGTCAGCCTTTGAATGTGTTTATTGACCGCCTGGCGGGAGATTCCAAAAGCCTGTGCCGTAAGCCTGACGATATCCTGCGGGTGGTGTTCGACCTTATCGAGGATGAACTGCCTGATTTATTCACCGCGTTTGCGCATATCGACTATCGGATGATCCCGGCTAATTGACGATTGACAACCTTATGGATTTAAATTGTCAACCTTACCTGGCGCATCTCGGTACTGCATATGACGATCCGGTTGCGGATGGCCGGCGGAATCAGCTTGACGGCGGGATGCACTACGCTTTCCCGCCCTTGAATGTTCCGTTTCCGAGGGAGGGCCAAGGATAAAGTATAAAAAGAATTGATGGAGCGAACCTGGGGAAGCCGTCCCGCCCTGAGGTCTCGAGCCTGCACGTAGATTGGTTCCCCGCCCTCTTCGCCTATACCGGAGAGTATCTGAGGCCTTGAGCCATGCTCTTGAGCCCGTATACACAAGGTCGCTAGGCGCGGGTTCAGGGTCGGGGAACCAAGTTGCTATCTTAACGGGTTTTTACTGAATGGAGAACCGAACATGAAGGTAGCTGGAATTGATGTCAGACGCCTGGTTAATTACAGAGAAATCCACAGGCACCCACTCCGGGCGCCGAGTATAGCCACATGGCATCGGCACCCACCGGACTCTTCGAGGGTCTGATCGACCGCAAGGTAGTCGTGGTCGGCGACCTGATGCTGGACCGCTTTTTATGGGGGCGGGTCCGGCGGGTCTCGCCGGAAGCCCCGGTGCCGGTCGTCGATCTGGAGCGGGAGACCCGGTCCGCGGGCGGTGCGGCCAATGTGGCGCGGAACCTGGCGGGACTGGGGCTCCAGGTCGAGCTGGTGGGGGTGACGGGGGCGGACCCCGGCCGCGACCTGCTGCTGGCGGAGCTGACCAGGGCCGATCTGGACAGCGACGGGGTACTGATCGCACGGGATCGGGGTACCACCATCAAGACCCGCGTGCTGGGCAATCGTCGGCAGCTGGTCCGCATCGACGAGGAGCAGGCCGCCCCCCTGTCGGAGGGCGACCGGGAACGCCTGCTCACCGCCGTCACCACGCGCCTGACGCGGGCCGATGCCCTGCTCCTGTCGGATTACGCCAAGGGAGTCCTCACCGAGGATCTGTGTCGGGCGCTGATCGCGGCCGCCCGCGACCGCGGCCTGCCGGTGCTGGTGGATCCCAAGGCCAGTGATTTCGGTCGTTATGCCGGGGCAACCCTGATTACCCCCAACCGCGGCGAGCTGGCCCGCGTCGCCGGGGTGGCCGAGCAGGACCTGGACGCCTTGGTGGCGGCAGGCTCCCTGATGCGCGAGACCCTGAATCTGGAATCCCTGGTGCTGACGCTGAGCGAACAGGGGCTGGTGCTCATCGAAGCGGACGGCAACCATCCGCTACCGGCCACTGCGCGGGAAGTGTACGACGTCTCCGGGGCCGGAGACACCGTCATTGCCACCTTCGCGGCCGGTCTCGCCGCCGGGCTGAGACGGCTCGATAGCGCCCACCTGGCGAATCTCGCGGCCGGGATCGTGGTCGGCAAGGCAGGCACGGCGCCGATCACGGCGCGGGAGTTACTGGCGGCGCTCGATGCGGAAGCCGCCTGCGGACAGGCGGCGAAGATCCGCGATCTCGAGGCGGCCAGGGCCCAGGTCCGGCGCTGGCAGACCGCCGGCGAGCGGGTGGTCTTTACCAACGGCTGCTTCGACCTGCTGCACGTGGGCCATGTGACCTACCTGGAGCGGGCCCGCCGCTACGGCCAGCGGTTGGTGGTCGGACTCAATACCGATGCCTCGGTGCGTCGCCTGAAGGGACCCGAGCGCCCCCTCATCGGCCAGGCGGATCGGGCGCACGTGCTGGCGGCCCTGGCCGCCGTCGATCTGGTTATCCCGTTCGACCAGGACACGCCGCTGACGCTCATCGAGCAGCTCTGCCCCGACGTGCTGGCCAAGGGCGCGGACTACCGGGAAGAACAGGTAGTCGGGGCCGCGGAGGTCAAATCCCGGGGTGGCCGGGTCGTACTCGTGCCCCTGGTGGAGGACCGCAGCACCACGGGCATCATCGCGCGGATGAACGCCGACTAGGTGATGACGTCCGGTTCCGTCCGTCCGGTCCGGGCCAGCTCGCGGGCGATGAGGATGAGCGGTCGCATGGTCTCCTGGGTCTCCCGGTCGTGCCTGGCGGCATCCGGCTCGAAGAGCTCCAGATAGACACGCAGAGTGGCGCCTTCGGTGCCGGTGCCGGAGAGTCGGTAGATGATGCGCAAGCCCCCTTCGAGACCGATGCGCAGGCCCTGGCCCTCGGAGCGGCTGCCATCGATGGGGTCCGTGTAGGCGAAGTCGTCGGCGTATTCGACCCGGTAGTCGCCGAGCTTGGTCCCCGGCAGGCCGGGCAGCAGATGACGTAAGTGGTCCATGAGGTCGCCGGCGGCCTGTGCGTCCACCGCCTCATAGTCGTGCCGGGTGTAGTAGTTGCGCCCGAAGCGTCGCCAGTGTTCCTCGACGAGCTCGGCCACGGACTGCTTGCGGGCCGCCAGCAGGTTGAGCCAGAACAGCACCGCCCACAGGCCGTCCTTCTCCCGCACATGGTCGGAGCCGGTGCCGAAGCTTTCCTCCCCGCACAGGGTGATGCGTCCGGCGTCGAGCAGGTTGCCGAAGAACTTCCAGCCGGTGGGGGTCTCGAAGCAGGGGATGCCGAGGGCCTCGGCCACCCGGTCCGCGGCCTGGCTGGTGGGCATGGAGCGGGCGATACCCGTGATGCCGTCCTTGTAGCCGGGGACCAGATGGGCATTGGCCGCCAGCACCGCCAGGCTGTCGCTGGGGGTGACGAAGAAGTCTTTGCCCAGGATCATGTTGCGGTCGCCGTCGCCGTCCGAGGCCGCGGCGAAGTCGAGCCCATTCTCGCCCTTTGTCATGGCCACCAGCTCTTTGGCGTGGGCCAGGTTGGGATCGGGATGGCCCTTACCGAAGTCCTCCAGGGGCTTGCCGTTCATCACGGCGCCCGGCGCGGCGCCGATCCGGTTTTCGAGGATCTCGACGGCATAAGGACCGGTGACGGCGTGCATGGCATCGAAACGCATCCTGAAGGCCCCGGAATCGAAGAGCCGGCGCATGGCGGTGAAATCGAACAGGGACTCCATCAGGTCGGCGTAGTCCGCCACCGGGTCGATGATCGCTACGATCATATTGTCGAGCATGACCTCGCCGAGGCGATCCAGATCCAGGTCCTCGGCCTCCAGGATCCGGTAGCTCTCGAGCTCGCCGGTGCGGGCGTAGATGGCCTTGGTGATGGCCTCCGTGGCCGGGCCGCCGTTGGGGGCATTGAACTTGATGCCGAAGTCCTCGTCTGGGCCGCCGGGGTTGTGGCTGGCCGACAGGATGATGCCGCCCTGGGTCCGGTACTTGCGGATGATGCAGGAGGTGGCGGGGGTGGAGAGGATGCCGCCCTGGCCAACCAGTACTTTGCTGACGCCGTTGGCGGCGGCCATGCGCAGGATGACCTGGATAGCCTGCCGGTTGTAATAGCGACCGTCGCCGCCGAGGACGAGCACGCCGCCCGCGAGGTCCGTCCTGGTGTCGAAGATGGCCTGGACGAAGTTCTCCAAATAGCCGGATTGCCGAAAGACCTTGACCTTCTTGCGCAGACCGGAGGTGCCGGGGCGCTGGCCGTCGAACGGCCGGGTGGCGACGATTTTCGCATCCATAATCATAAAGCCCTTGATTTGTGCGCGTTAAGACTACATTCATCCACACGCATGATACGTGCGGCTCTGTCATTGGCGGGCGCAGCCGTGGCGTGTACGACCACTGCCCTTGGTGGGCACAGCCCACCCTACCGTCATCCACGCGCAATGCGTACATGATTGCTTAAGGAAACATTGTATCCTTTCGGACTTACGCCACGCATGACCTTTTGACTGATTCGACAAGGGGATCGTAGAACGATGACCGCAGAAGCACACAAGGAAACCCTGGAATTCAAGGCCGAGGTAAGCCAGGTCCTGGACCTGGTCATCCGCTCCCTGTACTCCAACAAAGAGATCTTCCTGCGGGAGCTGGTCTCCAACGGCTCGGACGCGGCCGAGAAGCTGCGCTTCGAGGCCCTGACCGACGAGGGGCTGCTCGAGGAAGATCTGGATCTGCGGATCCGCGTAGAGATCGACCAGGAGGCCGGGACCCTGACGGTCTCGGACAACGGCATCGGCCTCAGCCGGCAAGAGGTGACCGAAACCATCGGCAGTATCGCCGGCTCCGGGACCCGCCGTTTCGTCGCGCAGCTGACCGGCGACCAGGGCATGGACGGTCAGCTTATCGGCCAGTTCGGCGTGGGTTTTTATTCCGCCTTTATCGTCGCGGACCGGGTGACCCTGGTCTCACGGCGCGCCGGTCTCGGCCCCGAGCACGGGGTGCGCTGGGAGTCGGACGGGCGGGGGAGCTACACCCTGGAGACGGTGGATAAGCCCGAACGGGGCACCGACGTGGTGCTCCACCTGAAGGAGGACGAGAAGGAGTTTCTCGATGCCTGGCGTCTGCGCGGCATCATCGGCAAGTTCTCCGATCACATCGCCCTACCGGTGGAGATGCGCAAGGAGGTTATGCCCGAGCCGGAGGGCAAGGACAAAGACAAGGACGTGGAAGACGTGAAAGAAGCGCCGGAGTACGAGCGGGTCAATCAGGGCACGGCCCTGTGGATGCACGCCAAGTCCGAGATCGGGGACGGCGAGTACAAGGACTTCTACAAACACATCTCCCACGACTTCGACGAGCCCCTGGCCTGGGTCCACAACCGGGTGGAAGGCACCAACGAGTACAGCGCCTTGCTGTACCTGCCCAAGCGCGCCCCCTGGGACCTCTGGGACCGGGAGCAGAAACACGGCGTCAAGCTCTACGTGCGCCGGGTCTTCATCATGGACGAGGCGGACAAGCTCATGCCCCGCTACCTGCGCTTCGTCAAGGGGGTGGTGGACTCCGACGACCTGCCGCTCAACGTCTCGCGCGAGATCCTGCAGCACAACCGCAAGATCGACACCATCCGCCAGGCCAACACCAAACGCATCCTGGGCCTGTTGGAATCCATGGCCAAGGACAAGACGGACGACTATCAGACCTTCTGGAAGGAATTCGGAACCGTGCTCAAGGAAGGACCGGCGGAAGACTACGGCAATCGCGAGCGCATCGCCGGCCTGCTGCGGTTCGCCACCACGGCCACCACGGGCGAGGCCCAGACCGCGACCCTGGACGCCTATATCGAGCGGATGAAGGAGGGCCAGGACAAGATCTACTACATCACCGCCGACAGTCCGGCGGCGGTGCGCCACAGCCCGCACCTGGAGGTCTTCCGCAAAAAAGAGCTGGAAGTGCTGCTGTTGTCCGACCGGGTGGATGAATGGCTGGTCAGCGGTCTCACCGAGTACAAGGGCAAGCACCTGCAGTCGGTGACCAAGGGCGACCTGGATCTGGGCGACCTGGCGGACAAGGAAGAGAAGGAGCAGCAGGAGAAGGCGGCCGGTGAACACGGCAAGCTGTTGGAAAGGCTCAAGAAGGGCCTGGGGGAACGGGTCGACGCAGTGCGGGTAAGCACTCGCCTGGTGGACTCACCCGCCTGTCTGGTGGTGGGCGAGCACGACATGAGCGCCAACCTGGCCCGAGTGCTCAAATCCGTGGGTCAGGACGCCCCCCCGACCCGGCCGACCCTGGAGATCAATCCGGATCACCCCTTGGTGAAACGCCTGGAGGCCGAAGGAGACGAGTCCCGTTTCAACGATTTGGGGATGATCCTGTTCGATCAGGCGCAGTTGGCCGAGGGTGGACAGCTCGACGATCCGGCCGCCTTCGTGGGTCGGCTCAACAAGCTGATGATGAGCATGATACTCGCCGGCGGCTGACCCGGCCGCGCCGTCGCAGGTCCGGCACGGACAGGCGCAACCCACCTTCTCCTACCGGCCGGCGGCTACCGGTCGCCGGCCGGCGATTCTTCCTCCGCTCTTTACCTGGGGGTAATGGTTAAGTTTCTAAGAGGCTGTCTAAAAACTAATCCATTGATTTTATATAAAAATCATATTTCCATCCGGCGCTTACGCTCCAGCGGTAACCCCTTGTAGGCGCTGGCTTGCCCCGCACCTATCGCCGAGAGATCCAGCGACACCAGGGTGCGCCCAGACGATAGGCGCGGGGCAACCCCGCGCCTACGGGAAGGGATCGAGCTAGCTTGCCTTTTTAGACAGCCTCTAAGGATTTATCCATCTACCTGCAGGACGATGGATCAAGCGGGCGGCTTATCCCGGTCTCCGATCGGAGCGGGGACTTGCCGTCCGCATCCATAGGCCGCAGCTTGAGCTTGAGGCGATGGGTAGTGCCCTGGGCAGTGGTTGCGTCGGCCTCGGCATTATAGACCCAGAATTTGACCCCACCCTTGCCTTGGGCCTCTTTGGTGGTCGTGATCTGGACTTCCAGCTCTACATCCTTGATCTCGAACTTCAGCGCCTGCCCAGCACCCTCGCCACGGGCAGTCAGGAGCTGCTCGCGTAGCTCGGCCAGCATCTCGGCGAGCTCTATCTCGTTCCTCTTGCCCATTGCTGCGTCCCCCTGAGGCTGGGCTGCGTCACTTCAGCCTTTGGAGCTCCGGATGGATAGCATCGAGATCGGCTGCGGCCCGCACCGTGAAAGGTTGCCGGAAAGGCGATTTTTCAAGGTCTTCTACGGAGCGGTCCGGGTCAGACGCTCCTCGGCCTCCCGGTATTTGGCCGCGGTCTTGTTGATGATGTCCCAAGGCAACTCCGGGGCAGGAGGGGCCTTGTCCCAGCTCAGGGTCTCGAGGTAGTCGCGGACGAACTGCTTGTCGAAGCTGGGGGGACTGATGCCGGGGCGGTATTGGTCCTGGGGCCAGAAACGGGAGGAATCCGGGGTGAGCACCTCGTCGATCAGGTGCAGGCGGCCGGCGGCGTCGAGGCCGAACTCGAACTTGGTGTCGGCGATGATGATGCCTCGGTCGCGGGCAAATGCGGCGCATGTGGTATAGATGCGCAGGCTGATGTCCCGGACCTGCTCGGCCAGCCCGCGGCCGATGAGCGCCACGGTGCGTTCGAAATCGATGTTCTCGTCGTGTTCCCCGCCGGTGGCCTTGGTCGACGGCGTGTAGATGGCCTCCGGCAGCTGGTCCGCCTGCTCGAGTCCCCGCGGCAGATTGATGCCGCAGATCGCCCCCGTGCGCTGGTAGTCCTTCCAGCCCGAGCCGATGATGTAGCCGCGCACGATGGCCTCCACCGGCAGCGGATCGAGCCGTTTCACCACCAGGGCCCGGTCGCCGAGCAGGGCGCGTTCCTCGGGGTCGGTGACGACCTGATCCGGGGTGACGTCGGACAGGTGATTGGGGATGATATCCTGGGTCCGCTCGAACCAGAAGTTGGAGAGGCGGGTGAGCACCTCGCCCTTACCGGGGATGGGCTGGGGCAACACGATGTCGAAGGCGGAGAGGCGGTCACTGGTGACGATCAGCAACTGGTCCTCACCGGCTCGATAGATGTCGCGTACCTTGCCGCGGTTGAGCAGGGCCAATCCGGAGAGCTTGGATTCGAAGAGTGCCGACATGGCTATTGATTCCACTGTATAAAAAGAGCAAATATAGCAACTTGGCGTATCCTTTGAACAGTGGCCTTGTCCTTCCTCCAGGACCACCGAATAATACTCACAGCAAAAACAAGACCCAGGCGTGGCGTAACCGTTCAGCCCCCACCTCGTCATTGCGGGAAAAGTAACGCAGGCGTCCCCGCCCGCTCCCAGGGACCCTTTGTATTCCACGGCTAACCACTGTGGTCTCATCGAAGCAACTCCTGGGACCGCCGACATTCTGTCGGCCCCAGGAGTATTCCACGGCTAACCGCCGTGGTCCCATTGAAGTGCCGACAGGATGTCGGCGGTCCCAGGGGCCGGCAAGGGGGCTGAACGATTACGGCGCGGCAACGAGCCGGGTAGGTCGGGCCGAGCCGTAGGATGTGGTGAGTCGCTGGCCCACCCCGGCGGGCCAGCGGCGAACCGCATCTGTGGTGCGCGCCGGGGATTCCTACATGCGCCGCGACGACGGCGCTTTCCCCTGGCTACAACACCTTTATTTGGGACGGATGCGTTATCGAATCCAAAGCGGCGGCGGGCCGGTGCGCCAAACCCACTGCGAGTGGCGGTATTTCCATTTAAACACTAACCACCACCATAAGAACAAGCTGGCTTGCTCTCACACTGTCTGCGCTTGTAGTCATAACGTTTTTCTCTCTCTGGCCATTGGATGAATTACCACCGCTACCAGGCACTGATAAAACCCATCACTTGATAGCTTATGCGATATTGACGTTACCGACGGCATTACGCAAACCAAACGGATGGATATTATTAGGTTTGTTCTTTATCGCCTACAGTGGTGCGATTGAACTATTGCAGCCATATGTGAATCGTTATGGAGACTGGTCGGATATGTTTGCAAACACCGCGGGCGTGGTGTGTGGTTTTATTATCGCAGAGGTTGTCAATTTCTTCTTCCCTAGCGAAAGAAAAACTACAAATCACACGAATCCTCGCGGATCGATTCGCGCTGATTCGCGCGATTCGTAGTTTCCCCCCCAGAACGACCACAGTGTCTATACTTAGAATTATGAAGAAATTAACTTATTATTTAGCTTAAAGGCGAATGATGTTTACTATATCTTATTGTTTTGTAAGAGATTATTCTATGATTTGCTCGAATTTAATAAAGTAAATATTGTTAATTATCAAAGTATAATCAG
>Ga0209568_1000416_pt1 | contig 14771 bp, 17 predicted proteins | sample WorMetOlspDAHAB2_FD_187406 | JGI IMG/M metagenome (GOLD analysis project Ga0209568, IMG submission 187406) | Marine gutless worms symbiont microbial communities from Max Planck institute for Marine Microbiology, Germany - Olavius sp. DAHAB.2... ...
ATATATATATATTATATATTATTAAAAGTATGTAGAGATAGTTAATTTATATTTATAATAGATTTAAAAAATTTTAGCATCTTCAGTGCCATGTTTTAAAATAAACTAATCTATTAAATGAATATTGTATATAGAAAAAATAATAATAAAAGTGATGTAGTAAATGATATATATAATCTATTTATTATTATTTTTTTATTATCTATATATCTTCTTGTACTATAAATTATCTGTGTTAATCCTATTGTTGAGGATTTTTCTAATCATCTTTGATCTAAATATTTAAATATTCATATTGATATGTTATAATATATTGGTATAAAGAATTGCGAGGAAATAGGATTTATAAATATTATGGTAGATCTTAATTTATTAATTTTTATGTATATATTATTTGTTTTTATTGTATTTATTTTTTTACAGTTGTATATAATAATAATTATTCTTATGATAATTATTATATTTATAATTAGGTGGTATATTTTTTCTTGTAATGGATGGATTATATTTATTATCGGTGAGGTTCATTGAATAATTCTTCCAGATATAGTTCTTATTAAGGATATAGAGATTACAGGAGAATAATTTAGTTTTTTTTTAGAAAATATTGGAATTTTTATATTATTTATTGATATATTTATTACTATTAGTCGAAATGAATAATATGATGTTATTATGATAGATACTGTGAGGGTGATAAAAATTATATAGTTGATTGATGAAAATATCGATCAGTTTATGATTTGGTGTTTAGAGTAATATCCTGTTATAAATGGTATGCCTATTAATGCTGATGATGAAATTATTATAGATGAAGATGTTAAGGGTATATGATTTGTATTTTGTCCGTATGTTCGTAGATCTTGGTTGTGATTATTTTGTATTATTATATATCCTGTTGTGATGAATAGTAGTGCTTTAAATAGTGCGTGTATTGATATATGAAAGAAGGTTAATATTGGTATGTTTATTGATAGAGTTATAGTTATTAATCCTAGTTGACTTAGAGTTGAGAGGGCAATAATTTTTTTTATATCATTTTCTAGTATAGCTATTATTCTTGTTATAATTATTGTTGATAGGCTTAATAATAATAATCTTCTTTGTAGAATAGTTTCTTCTTTGATAATATTATTAAAGCGGTATATAATAAAGATTCCAGCTGTTACTAATGTTGATGAGTGTACTAGTGCTGATACAGGAGTGGGGGCCGCTATTGCTGCTGGAAGTCAACTAGAATATGGGAATTGAGCACTTTTTGTTATAGCAGCTATTATAATTCCTAGGCATATTATAGATGTGAATAAGTTTGATCTTGCTTTGTTTATAGGGGTAAAGTTTGCTCTATCTAGTCTTATGATAATTGCTATTAGTAAAAAAGTGTCTCCTAGGCGGTTTGTTATTATTGTTAATATGGCTGCCCTCATAGATCGAGAATTATTGTAGAATATAATTAAAATAAATGAGGTGATTCCAAGACCGTCTCATCCAATTAGTAGGCATATAATGTTTGGTATCATAATTAGTATATTTATTGATAGAATGAAGCATAAAAGAATGTAGGTAAATCGAAGGTTGTTTTTATTTTTGTTTATGTATATTTTTGAAAATCTTATTACATTTCTTGAGATAAATATAATAATGGATGAATAAATAATTCTTCTTCATTCTAGAAGAATGTTTAGTTTAATGTTTATAGATAAAGTTAGAGTGATTGTTCATTCAATTATTATATTTTTATTAGTTATTATAAGGAATAATCATAGAGGGGAAAGAGTAATTGATGTAATGTAAAGAATTTTTGGTGTTTTGGCTATCATGAGTATAAATAATTTTATATATTTGAATCCACATTTCAATAGTTTGGTTTAACTTATTATACTATTCTTTGTTTATTGTTGGTATGATGATAAAAAATATAAAAAATAATATTGTGAATATTTGTCCAATTTGAATAAAGGGTCATTCAACTGGACATTTACCAATTCATCTTAGGATTGATCATGATAGAATTAATATTCTAAATATTAATTTTTTTTTATATGAAAATCTTGATGATTTTTTTTTTATAGTAGTGATAGTGGATGGTAGATATATAATTATAATTGCTGATATTAAGGCGATTACTCCTCCTAATTTATTTGGGATAGATCGAAGAATTGCATATAGTCATAGGAAGTATCATTCTGGTTGAATATGTGTTGGAGTTATTAAGGGATTTGCAGTAATGAAGTTTTCTGGGTCTTTGGATATATTTGGAAAGAATAGAACAATTATTATAAATAGTGAGATATATAATCTGAATCCTATGATATCTTTTACAGAGAAATATAGATGAAATGAGATTCGGTTTGAGTTTGAGTTGATTCCTAATGGGTTATTTGATCCGATTTCATGTAGAAATATTAAATGAATTATGGTTATTAAGATAATAATTATTGGGATTATAAAATGTATAATAAAAAATCGATTGAGAGTTGGATTGGAAACAGCGAATCCTCCTCATAGTCATTGGACTATTATTGTTCCAATATAGGGGATTGCTGAAAAAATATTGGTAATTACAGTTGCTGCTCAGAAGCTTATTTGTCCTCATGGTAAGACATATCCTATGAATGCTCTTATTATAGTTAAGATAAACATAGTTACTCCAGTAATTCATACTTTTTTTGTGTGAAATGATCCATAGTATATTCTTCGAGCTATGTGGATGTATATTAATAATATTAGTAAAGATGCTCCGTTGGCATGTATTCTGTTTATTATTCAACCTATGTTTATATTCCGAGTGATATGAATTATTGATATGAATGCTAGTTCTCTATTTGGGCAGTATTGTATTGATAGAATAATTCCTGTTCTTATTTGTATAAATATAAATATTCCTAGAAGTGATCCATAGTTTCATCATAGTGAGATGTTTATTGGAGCTGGTAGGTCTATTAGTCTTGATGATATAGGTTTTATAATAATTCTTGATTTTCGAGTCGGAGTCATAAATATATAGATTTTTAGTCTTTGGTAATCTTTCAAGGATTAAGTTAGTATATTAGATATTGGATTTAATTATCTTATTTAACATCATCAGAGTTATCCGTTCAGACCGGCGCAATATCATTTTGTTATTAATATGATAGATATTCTTATTATAATTCATATTAGTCTTAGAGGTAGAATTTTTTTTCATAGTATATTTATTAAAATATCATATCGTATGCGTGGTAGGGCTCTGCGGGTAAAGATGAATATTATAGAAATAAGTCTTGTTTTTATAATTAATTCTATTCTGGATCATCTTTTTGATATAACTGATGCTGTAATTAGTCTTATTATGATAATATTTATATATTCAGCTATAAAAATTATTGCGAATATTGATCTTTTATATTCAATATTGAATCCTGATACAAGTTCTGATTCTCCCTCAGCAAAATCAAATGGAGTTCGGTGGGTTTCTGCTATAATTCTAATAATTCATGATAGGCTTAATGGAATTATTAGAAATATTATTCATGTGAATTGTTCACGTGGTATATTATTGATGTTTATTGATGATACATGAGAGATAAAGCAAATCAAGATTAGTGATATTCTTACTTCATATGAAATTCTTTGGGCCACTCCTCGAAGGGCTCCAAGTAGGCTTCATTTTGTATTAGATCTTCATCCTGTTAAGAATGTGGTATATACTATTATTCTAGTAATACACAGAAAATATATAATTCTTAGTTTTATGATAAATATGGAGTTTTTGTGTGGAAATATTGGTCATAATAATATAGATAGAATTATTATTATTATTGGTGTTCAGTAATAATATTTGTAATTCATTGGAATTATTTTTTTTTCTTCCTTAGAAAATAATTTTCCTGCGTCTGCTATTGGAATTATTATGGCTATAATTGACGGTTTATTTGGTCCTTTTCGAAATTGTATATATCCTATGAATTTTCGTTCTGTTAAAGTATAGAATGCTATGGCTATAAGGGCTGATATTATTATAATTGTTATATTTAAAATAGTTAACATTTACAATCGATTATCTACACTGGTTATATGCTAATTAACTGTTCTGTTTAAACTAGATTGTAGGTATCAGAAAATGGTTTCTCTTAATTAAAAGTTAAGTGCTTTGTAAATAAGCTATCTGATAATATTAAGGAAAGTTTTTATTAGTAGAGTTTAAATCTATTGCATTTTTCTGCCACCTTAATTATAATGTTATTTTATTATGAATCCGCGTAGTGGTCCGTTATTATTTTTTATAATTTTTACAATAATTATTATTATTATTAATAGTGTTATGGTAATTAATAGGAGAATCGTTAAGTTTGAATTAGTGTATATGGAGTAGATATTTAGTCTTTCATATCTTGGTATTATAATTTTTATATTTATTATTTTTATTATGATTATAGGCAGAATAAATATATGAGTTTTTATTTTTATTGGTATTGGCTCATTAGATCTTAATCTTACAAAGTATGAGAATATTACTATTATTCCTCCAACATAGATTAAAAATAGAATTATTGCGTATCATGATGATATTGATAGATTGTATATTAATGATATTAAAATTGCTAGTATTATAATTAGTAGGCTTAGATTTATTGGATTATTTATAATTAGTATTATTCAGATTATTCTTATTATTATTATTATTAGTATATTTAGTGCTGTCATTATGATTTTCAGTTTAATGATCCATCTATTCATTCATAGATTAGGCCGATGCATAGAATAGAGATAAATATTGTTATGAATATGATTATTCTATTTATTCATGGTGTGGATATAGGTATTGCTAGAATTATAACAATTTCAATATCGAAAATAATAAATAAAATTATTAATAGGAAGAATTGTAGTGAGAATGGTTTTCGAGAAGATGAATTTAGGGCTATTCCACATTCGAATGATGAGTTTTTTTCGGTTCATTTATTTATTATTATTCTTATAAATATGGGGATTAGTAATATTATTATTATTATAGCTATTAGTATAGTAGTATATATTGTTATAGTTATCATGTTATATATGATCGTTGCTGTATAAAGATAATAATAGGCAGAAGATATATGCTTGAATTATACAAATTATTAGTTCAAATATAATATATATTATTATAATTGTTGTTAGTATAAAAAATGTGTTTATTTTATAAGAAATGGAGAAAGATGAAATTAATGATAAAATTATGTGTCCTGCTGTTATATTTGCTATTAGTCGAAATCTGAGAGTTATTGGTCGAATTATTATTCTAGTTGATTCAATTATAATGAGGAATGGATTTAATCATAGAGGTGCTCCGTCAGGTAGTATATGAGCTATTCTATTTTTTGTTTTTAGGGTTATTGTTCTTAGAATTAGGTGTAGTCATATTGGAAGTCCAAATGATAGGGTGAAGATAATATGGCTTGTTACTCTAAATATATATGGTAATATACCTATTATGTTTATATATATAATAATTATGAATATTGTTCTAGTTCTTATAAGTATAGATTTTAAGTTTTTTCTGTTAGTGGTTGTTATTTGTTTTGTTATTATTTGTATAGTATTTAGTATAGCGTTTATTTTTTTGTTTTTAAATCAAAATATATTAAAGCTTATAATTAAGATGGTGAATAGTATTGGGAAGTTTTTATAACATAGATTAAATCATATAGGATCAAAATTTGAAAAAATATTTATTAACATTAATAATAAATAATTATTATTTTCAGGGTTTTAATTTTTAACTTTGAAGGTTAGTAGTTTATTTTAACTTAAAACCCTATAGATTTAAATATGAATTTAATCTAATAAGTTCAAGGCTTATTGTGCTCCTTACACTACTCTATAAAGATCCTCATCAATAAATGGATATATATAATAAAATTCATACTACATCAACGAAATGTCAATATCATGCTGCAGCTTCAAATCCAAAATGGTGGTTTCTTGAGAAGTGGTTGTTTAGTATTCGTGTTAATATGCTTAGTAGAAATAGTGATCCAATAATTACATGGATACCATGAAATCCGGTTATAATAAAAAATGTAGATCCAAACACGCTATCGGCTATTCTAAATGAGGTATAGTTATATTCTGTGATTTGAAGGTATGAGAAGTATATTCCTATAATAATTGTTATTATTAATAGAATAGAAGATTTTAGTAGTTTTTTTATGATTAGTTTATGATGAGATCATGTAACTAAAAATCCTGAAAATAATAGAGTAGCTGTGTTTAAAAGTGGAATTCTTATTGGATCAATTGGTTGAATTCCAATTGGAGGTCAATGGGCTCCAATTTCTATTGATGGTGATATTCTTATATGGAAAAAACTTCAGAAGAATGAGCAGAAAAAACAGATTTCTCTTGTAATAAATAAAATTATTCCAAGTCGAAGACTGTTTTGAGTATGAGAAGTGTGTTTTCCTATATATGTAGCTTCTCGGGATATATCTCGTCATCATTGATATATTCTTATTATTATAATTATTATTCTTATAATTAAGATATTTGTTCTTTTAGAATGAAATCAATTAATTATTCCTATTGTTATTATTATTCTTCTAACTGCTGTAGTGATAGGTCATGGGCTAATTTCAACTAGATAGAATGGAAGTCGTTTCATTATACTTAAATTATTACTTTTTATTTGGAGGATAAATGTACTAGTTATACTATAAGTATCAAGAGGGATAGTCCATTTATAAATTTACAGTTTATAGTTTTTCTTGATATCAGTTTCATTGTATATTTTTGTTTGGTCATTTTATTTTTGCTTTTTTTAAATAGTTGTTATTTCTATGAGAATTCATAATTGTAAATGTAAAAATTATAGATCATGATATTATGATTATTATTATTCATTGTATTGGGGATGTTTGTGGCATTATAATTCACTTTGTTTTGTAATTTAAGTTTGACAGTCTTATGTTATAAATTAACTAGAATTATAGTATTTGTAGTTTTTTATTCAGTTGATAAATGATTGTGTTTTTACTGATTCTATCACAATTGGTATAAATGAGTGGTTGATTCCGCAAATTTCTGAACATTGTCCATAAAAAATTCCTCTTCGTAGTCTTATGAATCTTAGTTGATTTAGTCGTCCTGGAATTGCATCTGCTTTTACGCCCAGTGATGGGATTGTTCATGAGTGGATTACATCTGAAGCTGTAATTAGTAGACGAATTTTTGTTTTTGTTGGAATAATTAGTCGGTTATCTACTTCTATCAATCGATATTGTCCTGTTTTTAATATATTGTTTTTTGTTATAAATGAGTCGTAATTAATGTTGGTGAAATCATCATATTCATATTTTCAGTATCATTGATGTCCAATTACTTTAATTGTTAGTTCTGGTTTTTCGGCTTCTTCTATTAGATACAGTAATTGTAGAGATGGTATAGCAAGAAATATTAAAATTATTCTTGGGATAATAGTTCAGATTAGTTCTCTTTTGTGTGCTTCTTTTATTTTTCGATTTATGAGTTTATTTAAAAGTATAAAAAGTAGTGAATATCTGATTATGATTATAATTATTAATATGGTTATTATTACAGAGTCGTGAAAATATGTTAATATAGATATTGTTGGTGAAATTGGATCCTGGGAGAGTAGTTGAGTTCAGTATCTCATTTCTAAGTGAATAATTATATATTTGTTCCTAGTTAACAGATAGGTGCTATTAGAGCTTTCACTTAATTTTGTAATAATGAGTGCTTCATTATTATTATGAAAATTTATTGGTAAGGTTTGTCTTCATTCTATTGATGATCTAATATGTCTACTAGAGATTATTATTCGTTGAGATCTTAGTATTTCTCATGTAATAAAGATAAATATTATTATTGCTGATGAGGAAATTATTGCTCCAGTTGATGATACAATATTTCATATAGAATATGTATCTGGATAGTCTGAGTATCGGCGTGGTATCCCTCTTAGGCCTAGAAAGTGTTGGGGAAAAAATGTTAAGTTTACTCCAATAAATATTGTTATAAATTGGGCTTTCATTCATCGTTGATTTATTATTATTCCGGTGAATAGTGGTATTCAGTGTGAGATTGCTGCAAAGATGCCGAATACTGCTCCTATTCTTAGTACATAATGAAAGTGGGCTACTACATAGTATGTATCGTGTAGAATAATGTCTAGGGATGAGTTAGATAAGCAAATTCCAGTTAAGCCTCCTATTGTGAATAGAAAAATAAACCCTGTTGATCACATCATTGATGGAGAGAATTTTATTTTTGATCCATATATTGTTGATAATCAGCTAAAAATTTTAATTCCGGTCGGGATTGCGATAATTATTGTTGCTGCTGTAAAATACGCTCGAGTATCTACATCTATTCCTACTGTGAATATATGGTGCGCTCAGACAATAAATCCAATTACTGCAATTCTAATTATTGCGTAGATTATTCCTAGTGGTCCGAATGTTTCTGATTTTTTTGTATTATGACTTACGATATGGGAGATTCTTCCAAAACCTGGTAAGATTAGGATATATACTTCTGGATGGCCAAAGAATCAAAATAAATGTTGAAATAGAATTGGATCCCCACCGCCTCTTGGGTCAAAGAAAGAGGTATTTAGATTTCGATCTGTTAATAATATTGTAATAGCTCCAGCGAGAACTGGTAGTGATAGTAGTAGAAGAATTATTGTTAATATTATGGATCATACAAATAATGGAATTCGTTCTATTGATATACCTTTTGATCGTATATTTATGATAGTTCTAATAAAGTTAATTCTTCTTATGATTGATGATGCGCCAGCTAGATGTAAGGAGAAAATTGCTATGTCTACTGATGGTCCATTATGTATTATATTTCTGGCAAGAGGTGGATATACTGTTCATCCTGTACCTGCTCCTTTTTCTACTATTATTGATGTAATTAATATAAATAGAGATGGAAATAGAAGTCATAGGCTTATATTGTTTAGTCGAGGAAATGCTATATCTGGGGCTCCTAACATTAGTGGTAGTAGTCAGTTCCCTAGTCCTCCAATAAATATAGGTATTACAAAAAAGAAAATTATAAGAAATGCATGGGCAGTTACGATTGTATTATATAGTTGATTGTTATTTATGAGTGGTCCTGGCTGGGATAGTTCTATTCGAATTAGTATTCTTATTCTTGTTCCTAGAGTTCCTGCTCATACTCTTATGATTATATATATGGTTCCGATGTCCTTATGATTAGATGAAAATAGTCAGCGCATTTGCGCGTAATTGTGGTTACGCATGATGATTAAGTTTTATAGTATAATAAATATTAAGCTTATTAGATTAATTCTAATTATAGTAGATATAAATATTCATGATTTTTTTTTATTTTTGGTAATATTTATTTGATTTCTTATTAATATGTTTATTCTTATTTTTATATAGAAAAATATATTTATTGCTGATCTTATTACTAAAATAATTGTAACTATTGTTGAAAATTTTATTAATATATTGATTAATAGTATTTTTGGGATGAATCCTATTAAGGGGGGGAGTCCACTAATAGATATTATTAATAGTGGGATAAGTAGTGATGATGTAGTAGATAATTTTTTTTTTCTTCAACTTTCATAGATTTTATCTATGTTTTCTTTTTTTATAATTATAAAAAGAGGAATTATTATTATTGAATATATTATAAAATATGCTACTGATAGGCATGGTGTATTTGTTATTATTCCTGCAAGTATTCATCTTATATGTCTTAATGAAGAATAGGCTATGATTTTTTTTATTGATTTTTGTCTTATTGCTATGATTCTTCCAATTATAGCATTTATTATAATAATTATTGATATTATTAATTTTTTATTTTGTGGGACCACAATATATAGGATAATAAATAGTGGTGCTAATTTTTGTCATGTTGATAATAGTATACAGTTTGTTCAGTCTAGTATTTCTATGGTTGTTGGATATCAGTAATGACATGGAGCTAGTCCTAATTTTAGTATAATTCTTATAATGATTATTATTTGGTTTATTTCTATTAGTCAGTTTGTTCTTATAATTATTATTATTCTAAGAATAAAAATAGTTGATCCTAGGGCTTGAGATAAAAAATAATTAATTGATGCTTCTGTTTCATTTGTTGTCGTTTTGTTTAGTATGATAATAACAAATGAAAATATATTTAGTTCTATAGATATTCATATTATGAATATATTTCTAGAAGAGATTACTATTATTGTAGATATAATTATTATGGTATATGTTAGGAATTTATATTTCAGTCTCATAAGATCTTGGTGGTTCCTTTTAGTAGTTAGAAGTTACTATTATAAGATCTTAGTAAGTGGGTAGTTTCCATACAATAATTCTAAGTTATTTACATATTATCTGTCAACTTACTATAATAATTATTTAATTCTAATCCTTTCGTACTAAGAATTTAAGTTTTGTCGTAGATAGAATCTAACCTGGCTTGCGCCGGTCTGAACTCAGCTCATGTAATTTATTATGGGTTGAACAAACCCATTATTTTAGTTTTTGCTCCAAAAAATTTAAATAAGCCAACATCGAGGTACTAATCTATTTTTTTAATATGAACTTTTAAAAATAATTAGCCTGTTATCCCTAAAGTAGCTTTATTCTTTGTTCAATTTTATTGGTTCATTAATGATTTGTTTTTCTTAGAAATGTAGATTGTTTTTTAAATCTAGATCGCCCCAATCAAATTTTGTTATATTTTTATTATATAGGTAATTTAAGTTTATAGGGTCTTCTTGTCTTACGGATAAATATAGGCTTCTTCATCTATATATAAGTTTTTGTTTTATAATATGAAACAATTTAATTCTCATGTATTCATTCATTCTAGTCTATAATTAGTAGACAAGTGATTATGCTACCTTAGCACAGTTATATTGCGGCAATTTATTATGACATTGAGCAGAAGATACTAAATATTAAGATCAGTTAGCTATGTTTTTGATAAACAGTTGGATTTAGTTTTGTCGAGTTTATTATATTATATTTGTATAATACTTGTTTTTACATAATATGTATAACATTATGTTGGGTTATATTATTCGAAGTATTAACAGTATGTTTATGAGTAAATTATATAATTAATTATAATATTTTATTTAGTAGTTAATATTAAATTTATATATTTTGAGTTTAAGTAGTGTTTGATTTTCTATAAGTGCTTATCCTCTTATAGTTAATAATTTATTTTTATATAAGTACTTTATTTTATAATTTTTAGAATAACTAGAAATTTATTTATGCGGCGGGTATGTAGCTTCTGAGTACGTATTTTAGTAATATAGTGTAATATATTTTTTAGATTCTGTATAATATTTACTCAGCTCATAAATTTTCGGGCGTATTAAATTGAGAATTTTACTTGTAAAACCATAGTGCAAAAGGTACATATATTTATTATTTATATTTATTGTTGATATTTCTCTTGTGATAGTTATTTGTATAGATATAATAGAGATGTTATTAAATTATTTTATGTTTTTCATATAGAATAGATTTTATATCTAGTTACTTAGTGTAAGTAAGTATTGTTATATTCTAAGATACAGTTTCTACTACATCTACTATGTTACGACTTATCTCTGTTTTCAGTGAGAGTGACGGGCGATATGTACATGTTTTATTATATTTTATTATTTTTTAGTAAAAATTAATTACAATCAAGTTCTAGTTATATTTTATTTTTGTATAGTGTGATTTATATATAACCCATTTTCACCATATTATGGGCTGCACTTTGACCTGTAGTTAAATTATATAATTTATTGCTAAGCTATTTTAGTTTAGCGATTAGCGGCAGTATACATGCTGGAAAGTTCTTTATATGGTAAGATTTTTGTGGATTGTCATATTAAGAAACAGGTTTACCCTGACAATATAAAACACCGTCAAGTTCTTTGGTTTTTGTACTATTGTATGTATTAGCCGAATGGTAGGATATGAATAGAAGGGTATCTAATCCTTGTTTTAATTCATATTTTATTAATAAAAGTTATTTTGAGGTTGAATTTTGAATTTGACTTCTTGAAATTGTTTATAAATTATTTAGTTAGTCTTTAGTATTAATTTTGGCTTTCTGATTAACCGCAACTGCTGGCACAGATTTTGTTATCCATAAAAATAATTTTTAATTCAAGATTTTCTTATTGATTAATTTTATTTATTGAGTAATAATTAATTATTTTATTTTTGTCATAGAAGTAATTATTATAATTAATATATTAGTTAGAATCAAACTTATATAGTAAGAGAATTATCATTTTTGGGTTATGGGCCCAATAGCTTTATTTAGCTTATCTTACTATAAGCTCTGCGATAAGACTTTTAAATTTGCAATTTAATGTTGTTAGTTCAACTACAGTGCTTAGCATCATATGATTATTTTGGTTGGTATAGAAATTATTATCAGGGTTGGTCAAATATGTGATAGAAACCTAATTATGTTTATTGATGATATTCTATATAGCGGGTTAGTTATTTTTAGTTGATTGCCATGGTTAATATTAATATAGAGGATTAATGAATATATAGAGGTTGTAAATCTTGTTGATATTATTAGAATTATTATTATTGGCGATGTTATAAATCTAGATATTATAATTATAATTTCTCCTATAATGTTTATTCTTGGTGGCAGGGCCATATTTATTCTTATAGTGATTATTCATATTATTGATAGTTGGGGACTTATTCTTAATAGGCCTCTTATTATGATGATGTTGCGTGTATTTATTTTTTCATATATTATATTGGTTAGTAGGAATATGCATGATGATGTTAGTCCATGAGTTAATATTATGACTATTCTTCCATATTGTCCTAGTTTTGAATTAGATATTGTTGCTACTACTAAAAGTCCTATATGTCTAATAGATGAGTAAGCGATTAATGCTTTTAAGTCAGATTGACGAAAACATATTAGGTTGGTAGTAATTGCTCCTACTATTGCTATAGATATAATAATTCATTTTGTATGTTGAATATTAAATATTATTATTTTATTTACTCGAATTATTCCATAAGCTCCCAGTTTTAATAGAATAGCTGCTAAGATTATGGATCCTGCAAGTGGTGCTTCGACATGAGCTTTGGGTAATCATATATGTAATGAAAATAAAGGTAATTTTACTATAAATGCTATTATGAATATTAGTCACATAGTATTATGATTTAGTATAGTATTTATGTTTATTTTTATTATTAGTCTTATATGAAATCTTATGTTTAGAGTTTTTATAATTATTATTAGAAGAGGCAGAGATGCTGTGATAGTATATAAGATAATGTATATTCTTGCATTTTTTCGTTCTGGTTGAGTACCTCATAATATAATTAATAAAATAATTGGTAAGAGAGACGATTCAAATATAATATAAAATAATAACAAGTTATTAGTTGTAAAACAGACTATTAGTATATTTATTAATCTTATAGTAAGGATAATAAATATGTTTGATTTTATATTGTTAATTTTAAATTTTCATCTGGTTAGAATTATTAAGGAAGAGATTCATATTCTTAGAATTATTATTATTATAGATATAGAGTCAGTTATTATATTTATTGAGATTATTATGGTTTTTGGTAGTAGTGGATTTATTATTATTGATATTATTATAATTATATTAATAATAATTATTATTATTTCTCATGATTTATTTATATTTCTTATAATTAGTATTGATATTAAAATAATATGTATTTTTAGCATTTGTTTATTGAATTATTTATAGTTCTGTCATTTCCATCTTTTCGTCTTGCTATAACTATTAATCTAGTGCCAGTAGTAACTGTTGAAACTCTTATAGCTAATAGAATAATTGTTGATGGTCTTATATTTATATACATATGGTTTATTAATATTGGTATAAAGTAGATAATTAGAAGTATTATTCTTTCTAGACATAGTAGAGTTGGTAGAAAATGATTTTGTCGAGAAATTGTCGAAATTAGAATAATTATAAATGATAGTATGATTAGTGTATTTATTGATTTATTCATGAGAGTTGAGAATAAATTCTATTATGATTTACAAGATCATAGCTATTACATTAGCTTTCAATTCGTTTATTTGTGATTTGTATTTAGAGACTTAAAAATAAGAATTTTAATTTCCAGAATTAGTGTTTTTTTTAAACTATTTCTAAATTGATAAGAAATCTATGATATGAAAAATCAGTGTATTATTTATACTATCAATAAAATTAATAGATACTGGTTTATAGTTATAATTGAGTCGAAATCAATATTATTTGTCTATTGTAGCAGTTAGTTTATAAAGTAGGTATTTATTGTGCAGGTCTTAATTTGGTATTTAATGTTGATTTTGAATACGGGGGTTTTAGCATTTAATTATAGAGGTTATATAAATATTTTTTTATATTATCAATTTAATATTGATAGTTTTATGGTAGCTATTTTATAAAGTAGGTATTTATTGTGCAGGTCTTAATTTGGTATTTAATGTTGATTTTGAATACGGGGGTTTTAGCATTTAATTATAGAGGTTATATAAATATTTTTTTATATTATCAATTTAATATTGATAGTTTTATGGTAGCTATTTTATAAAGTAGGTATTTATTGTGCAGGTCTTAATTTGGTATTTAATGTTGAATTTGAATACGGGGGTTTTTAGCATTTAATTATAAAGGTTATATAAATATTTTTTTATATTATCAATTTAATATTGATAGTTTTATGGTAGCTATTTTATAAAGTAGGTATTTATTGTGCAGGTCTTAATTTGGTATTTAATGTTGA
>Ga0209568_1000417_pt1 | contig 14744 bp, 12 predicted proteins | sample WorMetOlspDAHAB2_FD_187406 | JGI IMG/M metagenome (GOLD analysis project Ga0209568, IMG submission 187406) | Marine gutless worms symbiont microbial communities from Max Planck institute for Marine Microbiology, Germany - Olavius sp. DAHAB.2... ...
ATCGTCGCAAGTGAAGTCTGTGCGTAGGGGAATGCCGCGTGCCATGGAAAAACTCCTCTGTTTTCCATGTTGAATCACACCCCGCCTAACAGTCCCTTAATGAGTCAAACTTTTTACAGCTTGGTATAAGACTCAATCCGAGCCGGTCGCAGCGACCCGCATCGCCGGTCGTAACGACCACGCCGGAAAACTGCCGCGGAGGAAAATGGTGGGCACGGCTAGGATTGAACTAGCGACCTCTCCGGTGTGAACGGAGCGCTCTCCCGCTGAGCTACGCGCCCTTGATCTGGAGGCCGTCATATAACGCCTCGGCGGCGCTCAGGCAAGCCTCGGCAGCACCTCCCAAAGCTCATCGAACCGGTCGATCACCATGTCGGCTTGAAGATCCGCCACCGGGCCACGCGAATAACCGAAGGAGACGGCGATGGCCGGAACGTTCAGGGCCTTCGCCGTCTTAACGTCATTGGCGCTGTCGCCGACCATGACGGCCTTCTCCGGCGTCGTGTCCAGCGCTTCCAGCAGGGCGGCCAGCGGCCTCGGGTCGGGCTTGCGGATACCGGGAAGCGAGTCGCCGCCGATGACGGCGCCGAAATAACCGGCAAGGCCGAAATGATCGAGGATTTCCCGGGTCGGCACCGCCGGCTTGTTGGTACAGACGCCGAGCCGGGCACCGGCGGCCGTCAACCCCTCCAGGATATCGACGGCACCTGGAAACGGTTCCGACAAGTCCGCCGGCGCGGCCTCGTAAATCTCCAGGAACCGCGCCGTCGGCGCCTCCAGGCCCCCCTCGGGCAGCCCGCCGGTGGCTCGAAAAGCCCGCTCCACCAGCTTCGGCACGCCGTCACCGACCATCATCACCACTTCGTCGCGGCCGACGGCGCGGCGGCCCACCTCGGTGAACAGCTTGTTCAGGGCCGCCCTTAAGTCCGGTTCGCTGTCGATCAGGGTGCCGTCCAGGTCGAAGACCACGGCATCGAGGTTGGCGGGTAGGGAGAGTGAAGGTTTTGAAGGCATTGCAAGAATCCGAAACAAACTTTGACTTGGCGGGATTCCGCGCCTATGGCAATGTCCCCGCGCCGGCCGACGCCGGCCCCTTTGTAGACGACGAACCGTCCATGACCAAGCGTATGAGCCAAAAAAATCCACCCGCCGCCGCCATCGTGCTGGCCGCCGGGCTCGGCACGCGGATGAAATCGTCGCTCCCCAAGGTCCTGCATCCCGTCTGTGGACGGCCGATGATCCAGCACCTGCTGGAGACCCTGGAGGGGTTGGAGCTGCGCGAGATCGTCGTCGTCACATCGGAGGACGCCGATGCGGTGACCGCCGCCGTGGCGCCGCATCCCACCGTCGTCCAGGCCGAGCAACTGGGCACCGGCCACGCGGTCCTGCAGACGGCCGACCGGCTCAGGGACTTCGGCGGCGATATCCTGATCCTTTTCGGCGCCGACCCCCTGGTCACCGAGGAAACCATCCGGCGCCTCCTGGACAGGCGCCGCCAGGCCGACGACCCGGCCGTGGTGGTGCTGGGCTTCCGACCCGACGACCCGGGGCTCTACGGGCGGCTGATCACCGACGCCAAGGGCAACTTGACGGAAATCGTCGAGGCCCGGGACGCGACGGCCGAGCAACTGGCCGAGGGTCTTTGCAATTCGGGCGTCATGGCCGTCGACGGCACCGCCCTTTTTGACCTGTTGGCGAAGGTGGAAAACGACAACGCCAAGGGCGAGTACTACCTGACCGACATCGTGGCGCTTGCCCGCGCCGAGGGCTGGGTCACGGCGGCCGTCGAGGCCACGGACGCCCTTGAGCTGACCGGCGTCGACAGCCGCGCCGACCTGGCCCGCGCCGAGGCGGTGCTGCAAGACCGCTTGCGCGCCCGGGCCATGGCCGATGGCGCCACCCTGGTGGCCCCGGAGACCGTGTTTTTGAGCTTTGACACGAAGCTCGGCCGGGACGTCACCATTGGCCCCAACGTGGTCTTCGCGCCCGGCGTCACCGTGGGCGACAACGTCACCATCCGGCCCTTCTGCCACCTGGAGGGCGCGACCATCGAGGTCGGCGCCGTGGTCGGCCCCTTCGCCCGCATCCGCCCGGGCGCGGAGATCGGCCCCGACGCCCGGGTCGGCAACTTCGTCGAGATCAAGAACGCGCAATTGGAGACCGGCGCCAAGGTCAACCACCTCACCTACGTGGGCGACGCCCGCGTCGGCACCGGCGCCAACGTGGGCGCCGGGACCATCACCTGCAACTACGACGGCTTCGCCAAGCACATCACCGACATCGGCGCCGGCGCCTTCATCGGCTCCAATACGGCCCTGGTGGCGCCGGTGAAGGTGGGCGCAGGCGCCATCGTCGGCGCCGGCAGCGTCATCTCCCGGGACGTGGACGCGGACGCGCTGGCCGTCACCCGCGCCGCGCAGAAGCAAATCGACGGCCTGGCGGTGAAGTACCGCAAGACCCGGGCGGCCAAGAAAAAGAAAAAGCAGAAAAAAGAAAAGAAGAAGGACAAGGCGTAACCATCCATGTGCGGCATCATCGGCATCATCGGCAAGACGGAGGTCGCGCCGCAACTGTTGGACGGCCTGAAGCGGCTTGAATACCGGGGCTACGATTCGGCCGGCATCGCGACAATCATCAACGGCGGCATCGACCGCCGCCGCGCCGAAGGCAAGCTGGCCAACCTGGACGAGCGCCTTGGGGCGGAGCCGCTCGCCGGCACCACCGGCATCGGCCATACCCGCTGGGCCACCCACGGGGTCCCCAACGAGGTCAACGCCCACCCGCACGCCACGGACCGGGTCGCCGTGGTGCACAACGGCATCATCGAGAACTTCCAGGAGCTTCGCGCCGAGCTGGTGGCGGCCGGCCACGAACTGGCTTCCGACACGGACACGGAAGTCATCGTCCATCTCATCGACCAGTACCTGCGGGACGGCAAATCGCCCCAGGATGCCGTCTCGGCGGCCCTGAAGCGTCTCGAGGGGGCCTTCGCGCTGGCCATCATCTTCGGCGGCAAGAGCAAGCTTATGATCGGCGCCCGGCGCGGCAGCCCGCTGGCCATCGGGGTCGGCGAGGACGAGATGTTCCTGGGTTCCGACGCCATCGCCCTGGCGCCCCTGACCAAGGTGATCATCTACCTGGAAGACGGCGACTGGACGGTGCTCACGGACAAGAACTACACGGTATATACGGCCGACGACGAGGAGGTCCGCCGCGACATCCACCTGACCGAGCTCACCGGCGCCGCCATCGGCAAGGGCGGCTACCGCCACTTCATGCTGAAGGAGATCTACGAGCAACCGCAGGTCATCGGCGACACCCTGCATTCCTACGTCAACCCCGTGAGCCGCGCCGTCACCCTGCCGGAGCTGGGCTTCGACCCGGCCGCCGTCACCAAGCTGACTTTGATCGCCTGCGGCACGTCCTACTACGCCTGCCTGGTAGCCAAGTACTGGCTGGAGACCATCGCCCGGATCCCCGCCGAGGTGGATATCGCGTCCGAATTCCGTTACCGCGAAGCGCCGCTCCCGGACGGCGGCGCCGCCCTGGTGATCTCCCAATCGGGGGAGACCATCGACACGCTGGCCGCGCTGCGCTACGCCCGCGACCAGGGCCAGAAGATCCTCTCCGTGGTCAACGTGCCGGAAAGCGCCATCGCCCGGGAATCGGACGCCGTCCTGCAGACCTATGCCGGACCGGAGATCGGCGTCGCCTCCACCAAGGCCTTCACCACCCAATTGACGGTGCTCGCCTGCCTGACCATCGCGCTCGCCCATGCCCGGGGCGCCATCGACGATACGGAGCGGGGACGCCTGGTCGGCGCGCTGACGGAAGTGCCGGCCCGGGCCGCCGAGATCCTCAATCACGACGAACATCTGGCCCGCATCGCCCACGACATGGCGGAGGCCCGCGACGTCCTCTATCTGGGCCGCGGCACCAGCTACCCGCTGGCCCTGGAAGGGGCGCTCAAGCTTAAGGAGATCTCCTACATCCACGCCGAGGGCTACGCCGCCGGCGAGATGAAACACGGCCCCATCGCGCTCATCGACGAGGCCGTACCGGTTGTCGTGGTGGCGCCCACGGACGGGCTCATGGACAAGACCGTTTCCAACGTCCAGGAAGTCATGGCCCGGGGCGGCCGGGTGGTGTTCCTGTCGGACGCAAACGGCGTCGCCCGGCTCGGCGGCGAGGCCGAGGCCACCGTGACCCTGCCGGCCGTGGATCCCTTCGTGGCGCCGCTCCTCTATGCCATCCCGGTGCAGCTGCTGGCCTACCATATCGCCGTCATCAAGGGCACCGACGTGGACCAGCCCCGGAACCTGGCGAAAAGCGTCACCGTGGAATGACGCCGCCACTGCGCCGCTGAGCATCCCATGGCCTGCTTCGTCTACGTGCTGGGCAGCAGGGCGGGGCCGGACCGGCGCACCTACGTGGGCTGGACGACCGGCCTGGAGGCCCGCCTCAAGGCCCATAACGAGGGCCTGGGCGCGAAATCCACCCGGGGCCGGCAATGGGTGCTGCTCTACGCCGAACGCTATCGGAACCGGGGCGAGGCCATGAGCCGTGAATGGCACCTGAAGCGGGACCGGGCGTTCCGCCGTTCCTTGGCGGAGAACCTGTGATTCGGCCCCTGATCCGGCCATAAAGATGTCATAAAGGATGTTTAGCTAAGGTATGCGGACCAAATGCCCCGCCCCCTACCGGGAGATAAGGTTATGACCCATCGGCCTCCCCTCATCGGCGCCCTGGCCGTCGCCGCGATGCTTCTTCTCGCCGGCCCGGCCTTCGCCGAAGGCAAGACCAGCGCCCAATGCGGCCACGAGTTCGACCAGTGCCAGACGGCCTGCAACACCGACCACAAGAGCGACGCTTCGAAGCGCGCCCCCTGCGTGGCCAGGTGTTCGGCGCTTTATGCGGCCTGCGATGCGGGGGTCGCCTACGACAAGGCCAAGCCCTGGATCGAGGAACAGGCGAAGAAGACCAAGCGGTTCTTCGACGAACTGATGAAGAAGCACGGACCCAAGAAACAGTCCGACCCGGCGAAGAAGGACAAGTCGAACAGCATTTGACTTCCGCGGCCGGCAGAGTGCTTGGAGAGCCGCGCCTTGGCGGTTAGGATGGCGTCCTTCCTCCGAACGGCTTGGACATCATGGCAACCTATTCCCGACAGAACCCCAGTCTCCGCTACGTGGAACTCCTCGGTTATTACCGGGAGATGCACGAGAAGGGGGCCGTGGATCAGAACATCCCGCCCGAACAAACATTCGACGGCCGCAGCCTGCCAGCGCACGCCTCGAACATTCAGTCGATCATCAACGTGCTGGGTTCCCGAACCATCCTCGATTACGGCTCCGGCAAGGGCCGGCAGTACGAGGCGATGACCGTGGAGACCCCCGACGGCCGCAAGTTCCCCGACATCAGGTCTTTCTGGGGCGTCGAGTCCATTGCCTGCTACGACCCGGGGTACGAACCTTTCAGCACCTTGCCGGAGGGAAAGTTCGATGGCGTCGTCTCCACGGATGTCCTCGAACATTGCCCGAAGGACGATATCCCGTGGCTGGTCGAGGAAATGTTCGGGTTCGCCACGGAATTCGCCTACATCAATGTTGCCTGCTATCCCGCCGCGAAGACACTCCCCAACGGTGAAAACGCCCACTGCACCATAGAATCGCCCGAATGGTGGCTCGAGATCTTTGAAAATGAGGTGCGTCGGGTGCCGGGGCTTCGGTTTTTCGCGGCATTCGACGTCCTAACCAAGGACAGCAGCGGCGGCCAAGGGATTGAAACCATACTTCACAAAGGGAAATGGAACGCGGCTGCTTGATGGCGCAGGGCGAAAACGCAAAGATTTTCCCGCAATGACGACGTAGCCGATGGATATCGAAGCGGTCCTAGATCGAGCCCTGCGGTGTCACCAGTTGGGGAACATGGAGGAGGCGCAGGCCCTCTACGGCGAGGTGCTTCGCCAGGCACCGAACCACGCGGACGCCCTTCATCTGTTTGGTGTCCTGCACCACCAAACGGGCGCCCACGAGGAAGCCGCGAAACTGATCCGCCGGGCGATCAAGCGCCAGCCCCGTGAACCGGCCTACCACTGCAATCTGGGCGAAGCCCTGCGCGGGCTTGGAAAGCATCGCGACGCGGAGAAGTGTTTCCGCAAAGCCTTGAAACTGGCCCCCTCCTTCGCCGCCGCCGCCATCAACCTCGGCAACCTGAGGCGCGACCAGGGCAAACTGGACCGGGCCATCGTCCAGTACAAGAAAGCCCTGGCCATGGATCCGGCCTCCTATCTGGCGGCATTCAATCTGGGCGGTGCCCATGCCGAGACGGAACAGTGGACGGAAGCCGCGGATGCCTACCGGAAGGCCATCGGGATCATGCCCGAATCGGCAGATGCCCATGCCGGTCTCGGGAACGCCCTGGCCGCGCTCGAGGACATGGACGGCGCCATCAACGCCTATGAAAACGCCCTCAAGTTCATGCTCGGGGATGCGGCGCTTCTCAATAACCTGGACAACGCCTGGGCGGCGAACGGCGATTTGGGCAAGGCGACGGAATGCCTCGAACAGGCCCTTGCCCAGGAGCCCGATTCGCCGACGCTGCTTTGCTCCATGGGGGATTTCCTGGTGGCCGGCGGTGATCTGGACGGCGGCGCCGATCATTTCCGGCGGGCCCTGCGGATCGATCCCGAACACTTGGCGGCCAAGTCCGGCATGGTCAACGTCCATTTCTTCAAGGGCGACTGGGCCGCGGCCTGGGAAGAAAACGAAATCCGATGGCAAATCGGCAACATCGCCGACCGGCCGTTTCCCCAACCGCTCTGGCGCGGCGAGCCCCTGTCCGGCGAGACCGTCCTGGTCTGGGGAGAACAAGGCGTCGGCGAGGAAATCCAGTTCGCCTCCATGGTCCCGGACCTCCTGGACAAAGGCGCGTCCGTCATCCTGGAGAGCGACCCGAGGCTGGTCCCCTTGTTCGAACGCGCTTTTCCGAGCGCGACCTGTATTTCACGCACGACGCCCCCGGACCCCCGGGCCCTATCCGAGGAGGTCTCCTATCAAACGCCGTCCGGCTCCTTGGGCCGATGGCTGCGCCCCGATGACGGCAGCTTTCCCGATCGGCTGTCTTATCTCGCCGCCGGCGCCGAGCGACGCGGAGAGTTCCGGGACCGCTACCGGCAGGCGGACGATGAGCTTCTGATCGGCCTCGCCTGGCACAGCCGGTCGGCGGCGGTGGGCCGGCACAAATCCATGACCCTCATGGAATGCCGGCCGTTCCTGGAGGCAGCGAAGGATGCGCGGATCGTCAATCTTCAATACGGCGATACGTCGGAGGAACGGGCGGCGTTCGAATCGGCAACCGGCATCGGCCTCATCCACGACGAGGCCATCGACCAGTTCGCCGACCTGGATGGGTTCGCGGCCCAGATTTCCGCCATGGACCTGGTCATTTCCGTCTCCAACACCACCGTCCACATGGCCGGCGCCCTTGGCGTGCCCACCTGGGCCCTGCTTTCGGCGGCGCCCTTCAACCGATGGATGATGGATCGCGAAGACAGTCCCTGGTACCCGTCCGTACGGCTTTTCCGCCAGCTGCGCCTGAACGACTGGGCGCCGGTCGCGGCCCGCATCGCCGAAGCGTTGGCGGGTTTCGGCCCGCGGGAGTCCTAGGGTCGGATCGCGGCGCGCCGGGAGGGCTAGACAATCCTCCGCCCCGCCCATACCATCCGCTCCACCGTCGCCGCCCCATTAGAGAGTTCCAGTTCATGATCCGCATCTTTATCGGTTTCGATCCACGGGAAACGGTCGCTTTCCATGTGCTTTCCCAAAGTATCCATGCCCGCGCATCGGAGCCCGTATCCATCACGCCGCTGATGCTGTCGCAGTTGGGGAAACTGATGACCCGTGAACGCAATCCCCTGCAATCGACGGACTTTTCCTTCTCACGGTTCCTGACCCCCTATCTCTGCGGTTTCGAGGGCTGGGCCCTGTTCATGGATTGCGACATGCTGGTGCTGGACGACATGGCCGAGCTCTGGGCGCTCCGCGACGACAAATACGCCGTCCAGGTGGTGAAGCACGACCACGTGCCGGAGGAAGAGGTCAAGTTCCTCGGCGCGGCGCAGACCAAATACGAGAAGAAGAACTGGTCGAGCGTCATGCTGTTCAACTGCGGCAAATGCCAGGCCCTGACCCCGGAGTACGTGAACTCAGCCTCGGGACTGGAACTGCACCGCTTCCAATGGCTCGAGTCCGAGGACCTGATCGGTGAAATTCCGCATGCCTGGAACCATCTGGTCGCCTACGACCCGACGGTGCCCGTGAATGAGGTCTCCAACCTTCACTACACCATCGGCGGTCCCTACTTCGACGACTACGAAGACACCGACTACGCCGCCGAGTGGTTCACGGAAAAGGACCAGATGCTGCGCTGCGACCAGCTTGCGAAGAAAGGCTGATCGCCGCGGCTCGGCGGACCCACCGAACTCACCGCTGTTTGCGAAATTCCGCCAGGGCGGCGGCAACCTCGGCGACGGCGCCATCCCATTCACCGATCGCGTTTTGACGGAACAGACGGGCGCACCCGTACCAAGGGCTGTCATCGCGGTCCACTAGCCAACGCCGGTCCCCGATTTTCTGCAGCAGCGCCCAAAGCGGCACGCCCAGGGCCCCCGCCGCGTGGGCCGTGGTGTTGGAGATGGAGATCACCAGGTCGACGGCGGCGATTTGCGCCATGTGCCCATCCATATCCACCATGGAATCGATTTCGTCGTCGTGAATCAGTTGAATGCCGGTGGCCGTGGCGAACTCGGCCCGCTCCGCTTCCGTGTCACCGTATTGCAGGTCTAGGAACCGCACGCCGGGGACCTCCAGCAGGGGACGCAGCACATCCAGCGATACGGATTTGACATCGCCGATATCGGCGTTGCGGCTGTTCCAGGTGATCCCCACCAGCAGATCGTCGGCACCCCCCAAATATCGCTCCCGCAGCGCCTGGGCGCGTTGGCGGTCGGCCCGCAGGAACGGCGCGCCGCCCTTGAAATCCGCCTCGCAGGTACGCAGCCATCGGCCCAGGTTTCCCGTCGCGACCTGAAAGTCGATGCCGTCCACATTCGTCTCGGCCGCCGGGGGGTCGCTTCGGGCGACGCAGATCGCCGTTTCGAAGGACCGGCTGAACACCGGTTGCAGGCGCGGGTCGCATTCGACGATGACTTGGGCGCCGGCGGCAATCAGATCGGGCACCATGGAGGCGAACATGATTTCATCGCCCAGTCCCTGCTCCCCCCAGGCGAGAATGGTCTTGCCGTTCAGGTCCTGGCCTTGCCAGGGTGCCTGGGGAAACGGCCTAGGCGGGAAGGTGTCCCATTGCCAGCGCGCCTCGTAGGCGGTCCAGGCTTCCGGCCAACGCTCCTCGAGGAAATGCACGATGCTCGCATTGACCAGCGCCTGGGAATCGTCCGGCGCCATGGAGAGCGCCCTGGCAAGCAACTCTCGGGCGGCCGCCACATCGCCCTGGGTCAGTCGGCTCATGGCCAGGTTGTTGTAGACGCCGTGATCGGCGGCACCCTGGTCGATGATTTCCTGATAGCAGGCTTGCGCCTGTTCCGTCTTCCGGAGCTTCATGTATACGGCGCCGAGGTTGCGCAGCACTTCCGGTTCACCGGGCATCCGCCTCAGGGCGTCCTGGAGAACCGCCTCGGCTTCCGGAAAGGCGTCCAGCTCGATCAGGACATTGCCCAGGTTGAACAGAGTGTCCAAATGACCGGGCCGCAGCCGCAGGCTGTCTTCGTAGGCTTGCCTGGAATCCTCGAAGCGGCCGGCGTGGCGCAAGGCGTTGCCCAGATTGTTGAGTGTTCCCGGATCGTCCGGCGCCAGCCGCAGGGCCCGTTGGTGGTGCTCGATCGCCGCCTCCGGTTCGCCGGTCTCCGTCAACGCGACGCCCAACAGATCATTGAGGCCCGGGGATTCCGGCACCCGGCGGAGACCCTGACGCAGGGACTTCACCGCCGCCCCCGGCTGGCCCGTTTCCAGGGCGATCATCCCCGAAAGCTGCCAGGCGTCGGCCGCCTCGGGCGCGGCCTTGACCAGCTTCTTGGCGGCCCGGGCCGCGGCTTTCATGTCACCTTCGTTGAAGGCCGCCAAGGCCTTATCGAAAAGCATCTGAGGCGATGCGGCGGGGCGTCTTTTTCCGGGCCGTTTCATGCCGTCAGCCGTGCCCACCGTCGGCATCCGCAAGGGGACCGAGTGCTGCGCGCAAGGGCCCCAGGTGGTTCTCGAAGCGGCGCCAACGCGCCACCGACCCCGTATGGACCGGCTGGCGGACCTGGGCGGCGCTGGCCGTCGTGATCTGCCGTTTGGTCTTGTCGAAATCCAGGCAGTCATCCTCCCAAGGCAATCCGCAATGGTCCAGGAGGCGGCGGACATGCGGTTCGGGGTCCCTCACCAGGTCCTCGTATTGGAGGTCGAGGATCCGGCCGGGAAAGCACCGGTGCCAATGTTCCATGAGGCCGGCGTAGCTCCTGTAATAACGGCCCAGATCCTCCAGGTCATAGCTGAAATCCTGACCATGGGGGAAGTGAATGGCGAAGCAGGAGACACAGGTATCCATGGGGGATCGCCGGCAATGAACAATGGATGCGCCGGGCAGGGCCAAGGCGATCGCCCCAATGAAATAGAAATTGCGCGGCATCTTGTCGGTGATATGGGAAGCCTCCGGCGCGTGGGCCTGGAGGCGCTTCAGGTAACTCCGGCCAATGGCGTCCAGGCGGCGCCCGTCGAGGCCGGCGACGCCTTCGGGGAACCCGTCGGGAATACCCGAAGCCGGCGAACCGTCACCGATGACGACGTCGCGCAGATAATTCACCTCGCCCGCACCGTGCACCTGGGAATGACTGGCCAGGATCTGTTCCACCAGGGTCGTCCCCGAGCGCGGCATGCCGAGCACGAAGATCGGCTTCGGCCGCCTGTCGATGGCGCGGTCCTGCCCTGTGATGGACGCCGCCATGCCCGGTTTGAAGGCGGCCAGGATACGTGCCGCGAAATCCTCCTCGGCGGCCATATCGAATGTGACCTGTGCGCGTTTTCCCCGGTTGGCCGCCAAGAGGTGGCGCATGGCGGCGTCGAAATCGCCGGCGTCCTCCTGGGCCTTCGCCAGGGCGAAGCCCAGGAACATGCGGCCGTACGCATCCATGGACCCGGATTCCAGGCGCGCCGTCATCTCGTCGATTTCCGGATCACCGGATCGAAACCGCTTGATGCGGGAGAGATCGTAGTACAACTCGCCGTCGTCGGGCGCCTCCGCGAGGGCCCGGCGGTACAGGGCCTCCGCGTCGTCCCGCTGGCCCATCTGCATGCGCAGGTTGGCGAAGTTACCGAGGACCGCCGCCGAGCGGCCGTCCAGCGCCAGCGCCCGCTCGAAGGCCCGCGCGGCGGCCTCCGGTCGGCCCAGTTCCATTTCCACGGCGCCCAGATTGGCCCAGGCGGCGAAGTTTCCTTGATCGGTTTCCGTGGCCTTCCGCAGCGCCTTCGCGGCACCTTCCATGTTGCCGGCCCCGAGGTGGCGCTCGGCCGATGCCAAGTGATCGACGGATCCGCGTCCCGGTGATTTTCGCTTCGCATCGCGGCGGCGTTGGCGGCGGTTCATGGGGATCCCGAGGCCCTGGTGAAAAGCGACGTGAGCCAGCGCTCACGCCACCATTCACATAAACGAAAACCGGGACTCTTTCGAGCCCCGGTTTCCTTTTCGGAGGAGCGATCCGGAGGATCGCCCGATTCCGTGGACGCGTCTTCCTTAGAAGTTCAGCTTCGTCTGGAAGTAAACCGCATCGATGTCGTCGTAGTTGACGCCCGTGGTGTCCTCGAGCTCATAGTGGGCCCAAGTGATACCCACTTCGGAGCCGATGGCATCCAGCTTCTGGACGGCCGTCACGTAGATGGTGTCCAGATCGCGATCCTTGGTAGCGACATCTTCGTTACCATGGAACTCGAGGTGGAAGTGGGTCTTGCCGAGGCTCGACAGCTTGGCGATGTAGCCAACGCCGACCTTCCACCACGTCGGGGAACGACCGCCACCGGCAGAGCTGTTGCCGAGGATCTGGCGGGTATAACCGCCATCGACGTTCAGGCCGCTGTCGTGCAGCAAGCCACCGGACACGCCCCAAGTGGCGTTGTCGCCGGTGCCGCCCGTCGAGTAGTAGTGGGCGCCAGCTTTGATCTTGATGCCAGCGAACTTACCGGAATAGCCGAGGCCGGCATCCCAGGCACCGTCGCCATCAATGGCGGAAACCGCGATGCTCGCGCCCATGAAGGACGGGAAGTCATAGCGGACACGGTCCGTACGGCTGGCGCCGTCGAAGTGGTTGCCCTGGCCGCCGAGGCTGATAGCGGTCCGGGTGTTGGCAGCGGAGTTGGTGAAGTGCACGTTCTGGGCCAGCGAATCGGGGGCCAGAACTATGCTGCCGGTACCGGCGAGCGAGACTTCCGAACGGCCGTTGGAGGCACCATTGCCGCGACCGATGGAGATCGCGCCCAGCGACTTGTGGCTGAACTTGATGTCATGGTGGCGGATGCCGAAGGCCGTGCTGTCGGAGGTCGAGTCGGCGCCGTTGGCGGAGAAGGTCGAGGTACCGCCGTCGTTGGACTGCCCGACGTCATGCTCGAGAAGGCCGGAGACCTTCACCGATTCGGTCAGCTGACCGGACATGATGTAGCGAACGCGCGTGCCGGTGGTGATACCGTCCTGCTGGAAGATGTGGCTGTTGCGGCCATCATCGATGTAGTTCAGGGCGCGAACGATCTGGCCGCCGACCTTAAGGTCGAGCTTGCCATTCTGGTTCTTGATGCCGCCGGCTTCCGAAACCGACGAGAAAGCCACGGGAGCGGCGGCGACAAGGGCACCGACGGCAACCGAGGTTTTCAGGGTTTTTTTGATATCCACTTTGGTCTCTCCTTATTTCATTACGGGCTAACCCGGTTTATCGGAGGTTCTGGCCCGAGGTACCTTCCATCCGGAATGCGGACCCCCCTCTTCGATGCGGCTATATTAGGCAATCCTTTGATGACAGAAAGTGAATACCACGGCCGATTGGTTTTTTTGTGTCACGGTGTGTTTTTTTTGCAACACGCCATTTTCGGACGAGACCCGTCGAATATCAGCGAAATACGGAGATAGGCATCCGCGACACCAGGGAAAGCAGGCCAAATTGGCCCATTTCATGGGATTTTCGGGTCGGTTCCGGTGTTTCCGGGGCGCTTGGCGGCCCAATACCCGCGGGCGGGTCCCCGCGGCGGGATGGGCAAGACCAGGCCGCAGGGGCTTCAAGGGGAACGTCGGGCGAATCGGGGGTTTCGCAACCCCAAGAGAAAACCGGGGCTCTTCCGAGCCCCGGTTCCCTTTGCGGAGGGGCGATCCCGAGGACCGCCCGATCCCTTGGACGCGACTTCCTTAGAAGTTCAACTTCGTCTGAAAGTAGACGACGTCGATGTCGTCGTAGCTGGCGCCGGTGGTATCCTCAAGCTCATAGTGGGCCCAGGTGATACCGACTTCCGAGCCGATGGCGCTGAGTTTCTGCACCGCCGTCAGATAGATGGTCTCCAACTCGCGGTCCTTCGCCGTGTTGTCGTCGCTCTGGTGGAACTCAAGATGGAAATGAGTCGCGCCCAGGTTGGATAGCTTGGCGATATAACCGATACCCAGCTTCGCCCAGGTGGGAGATCGGCCACCGCCGGCATTGCTGTTGCCGAGGATCTGACGGGCGTAGCCGCCATCGACGTTCAGGCCGCTGTCATGCAGCAACCCACCGGAAACGCCCCAAGTGGCGGTGTCGCCGGTGCCGCCGTTCGACAGGTAGTGAGCACCGGCCTTGATCTTGACGCCGGCGAACTTGCCGGAATAGCCAGCCGCCACGTCCCAGGCACCGTCCGTTTCATGGACGGAGGCCGAGAGACCGAGGCCCATGAAGGTTGGCGCGTCGTAGCGGACGCGGTCGGTCCGGCTGGCACCATCGAAGTGGTTGCCCTGGGCGCCGAGGGTCAACGCGGTCTGGACGTTGGTGTTGGAGTTGACGAACAACACGCCGCTGCCCAGCGCATCCGGGCCGAGCACCATGGCGCCGGTGCCGGCGAGTGAGACTTCCGAACGGCCGTTCGAAGCGGCGTTGCCGCGGCCGATGGAGATCGCGCCCAGCGACTTGTGGCTGAACTTGATGTCGTGATGCCGGATGCCGAAGGCGGTGCTGTCACCGGTGGAGTCCGCGCCGTTGGCATCGAAAGTCGAGTTGCCCGGGTCGTTGGACTGCCCGACGTCATGCTCGAGAAGGCCGCTGACCTTCACGGATTCGGTCAACTGACCTGACATGATGTAGCGCACGCGGGTGCCGGTGGTGACGCCGTCCGTCTGAAAGATGTGGCTGTTGCGGCCGTCGTCCACGTACATGAGGGCGCGGACGATTTGGCCGCCGACCGTGAGGTCGAGCTTGCCGTTCTGGTTCTTGATGCCGCCAGCTTCCGAAACCGACGAGAAAGCCAAGGGAGCGGCGGCGGCAAGGGCACCGACGGCAACCGAGGTTTTCAGGGTTTTTTTGATATCCACTTTGGTCTCTCCTTATTCGACATTGGGGGTTATACCAAGCTGTAAAAAGTTTGACTCATTAAGGGACTGTTAGGCGGGGTGTGATTCAACATGGAAAACAGAGGAGTTTTTCCATGGCACGCGGCATTCCCCTACGCACAGACTTCACTTGCGACGAT
>Ga0209568_1000418_pt1 | contig 14718 bp, 11 predicted proteins | sample WorMetOlspDAHAB2_FD_187406 | JGI IMG/M metagenome (GOLD analysis project Ga0209568, IMG submission 187406) | Marine gutless worms symbiont microbial communities from Max Planck institute for Marine Microbiology, Germany - Olavius sp. DAHAB.2... ...
CCGCCTCGGTGACCAAATCAATGCCGTCATGAGCGCCGTCGGTTACAACCTCCGACTCATCCTCAAGTGGTTGAGGAAACTTTTACGCAAAATCATCGCCGCAATATTGACCGTGACAACGCCATTCCCAGCGCTCAAAACGGCTTATTAACGATCGACTAAGATACGGTACCCAGGAAAATCTCAGATTTTCCTCATCCTGGTAACCTGCGCTTACGCGGCGCCACCGGCGCCACGGTCGCAGAACAATGTCGAAGGATGCGGCGGTTTGCCGTGCTTGGGGTCGGGCGTGGGAAGACACATCGGCATGGCCGACCCAGCCATCCCTCCCTCCGGGGGATAACCTGGGCTTACGCGGCGCCGTTAAGGCGCCACGGTCCCAGAACATCCTCATGCCGTGCATGGGGCAGCGCCGGGCTAGCCCGCGGCCAGTTGCGCCAGCTCGGCCCGCAACTCGGCAATCCCGTCGCCCTTCCGCGCACTGGTGGTCAGCACCTGGGGATGGGCGGCCGGATGCTTGGCGGCCTCCCCGGCGACGGCCTCGATCAGCGCCGCCAGGGGCCCCGGCTTCACCTTGTCGCATTTCGTCAGCACGATCTGGTAGGGCTGGGCCGCCTGGTCGAGGACCATCATGACGCTGCGGTCGCCATCCTTGAGGCCGTGGCGCGCGTCCACCAAGACCAAGATGCGGCGCAGGTTGGCGCGGCCCGTGAGGTAGGCTTCGATGAGGCGCGTCCACTGCTTGACCTGGGCCTTCGGCGCCTTGGCGTAACCGTAGCCGGGCAGGTCGGCGATCATCAGGCGACCGCCCAGATCGAAGAAGTTGATCTGCTGGGTGCGGCCCGGCGTGTTGGAGGTGCGGGCCAGGGTCTTGCGGCCCGTCAGCGCGTTGATCAGGCTCGACTTGCCGACGTTGGAGCGCCCGGCGAAGGCGATCTCCTGCAAGTCCGTCTCCGGCACCTGATCGAGGCGCGCGCAGCCGAGGAGGAAGGTGCATTCCTTGGCGAACAGAAGCCGCCCGGCCTCCAGGTCCGGCTCATCGGGTGTCGGGGTCAAGGTCTCGCTCACGCTCGGCGCTCCCGGACCGGGCCCTCTCAGGGCGCTCAGGTTACTGCAGGGCTTCCTTGCCGGTGATGCCCATGCGCCGCATGATCACCCACTGCTGGAGGATCGACAACAGGTTGTTCCAGGCCCAGTAGATCACCAGGCCGGCCGGGAATCGGGCCAAAAGGAAGGTGAAGAACAAGGGCAGGAACAGGAAGATCTTGGCCTGGATGGGGTCGGCGGGCTGCGGATTGAGCTTCTGCTGCAGGTACATGGTGGCGCCCATGATGATCGGCCAGACGCCGACCAGAAGGAACTCCGGCGGCGTCCAGGGGATCAGCCCGAACAGGTTGAACAGGGTCGTCGGGTCCGGCGCCGAGAGATCCTCGATCCAGCCGTAGAAGGGGGCGTGGCGCATCTCGATGGTGACGAACAGCACCTTGTAGAGGGCGAAGAACACGGGGATCTGGATCAGGATGGGCAGGCAGCCGCTTGCCGGATTGACCTTCTCCTTCTTGTAGAGGTCCATCATCTCCTGGTTCATGCGCATCTTGTCTTCGGCGTAGCGCTCGCGGATCTGCGTCATCTTCGGCTGCAGCTTCTTCATCTTGCTCATGGACGTATAGGACTTGTTGGCGAGCGGGAAGAACAGGAGCTTGATGCCGACGGTCAGGACCAGGATGGCGAGCCCTAAGTTGAGGATATGGTCGTTGAGCCAGAGAAGCGCGTAGAAGATGGGCTTGGTCAGGAAGTAGAACCAGCCGAAGTCGATGGCCAGGTCGAAGCGCTTGACGCCGATGGCCTCCTCGTAGGCATCCAGAAGCCGCACCTCCTTGGCGCCGGCGAACAGGCGGTTCTCGGTCTTGCCGGTGGCGCCAGGCTGGATGGTCACGGGCGGCCCCACGTAGTCCACCTGGTACATGTCGGCGCCGTCGTGCTTGCGATAGAGGAAGCGCGAGGAGAAGGTCTGTTTCTGGTCCGGCACCAGGGCGGCCAGCCAGTACTTGTCGGTGATCCCGATCCAGCCGCCGGTGGAGGTCTTCTTCACCTGCTTGTCGGACTGGATGTCCTCGTAGTCGATCTCCTCCAGGGTCTCGTCGAAAACGCCCAAGAGGCCCTCGTGGAGGATGTAGAAGCCGGTGGTCTCCGGCGTCGTGCGCCTCGAAACCAGGCCGAAGGAATAGAGGGTTTGCGGCGCGCTTGAGGTGTTCTCCACCTCCTGGGTGATGGTGAACAGGTAATTGGCGTCGACGGTGATGGTGCGGGTGAACTTGAGCCCCTGACCGTTGTCCCAGGTCAGCACGACGGGGCTCTCCGGGGTCAGCTTGGCGCTCTTGGTCTGCCAGGGCGTGTCGGCGCCGGGGACCGCCGCCTTCTCCTTCGGCACCCAGCCGAACTGGGCGTAGTAGGCGTCGTTCACTCCCTTCGGCGTGAGCAGCACGATCTCCGGGCTGTCGGGCTCGATCTCCTCGCGGTAGTCGGCCAGGGTCAGGTCGTCGATGAGCCCGCCACGCAAGGAGATGGAGCCGTGCAGGCGCGGCGTGTCGATGGGGATGCGGGCGCCGTTGTCCTTGGCCAGGATCGCCGCCCGGGTCTCCTGGGCCAGCGGCGCCACGGCGCCGGGCAGCGCCGGCACGGCACCGGGGGCCTGGGCGGTGGGCGAGGCCGGCACGGCAGGCACCTGGGCGCCGTCGGCGGGTGCCGGCGGCTGGGCGTCCGGCTGGCTCTGGGCCGTGGTCTGGGCCTCCGGCGGCGGCGCCGGGCGGGTCGCCTTGTAGTAGTGCTCGAAGCCGAGAAGGATCGCCACGGAGAGCACGATGGCCAGGATCAGGTTCTTGTTTTCGATCATCGTCCGGCGGAGCCTCCAGGCGCGAAAGTCGGGGTGTCGTCAGGGCAAGGTTGGCGGTGCTTCGGTTCCGGCACCGGGTCGACGCCGCCTTCGTGCCAGGGATTGCAGCGGCCGATGCGTTTCATGGCCAGCCAGGCGCCGGCCAGCGGCCCGTGGGTCTCGATGGCCTCCATGGCGTAGGCGGAACAGTTGGGATGGAACCGGCAGTTGTTGCCGAGCACCGGGGAAAGCAGCAGTTGATAGACGTAGATGACGCCTTTCAGAACCTGCCGGATCGCTGCATCTGCCCGTTGCCACATGGCCTCGTTTCCCGTTCGGCGCCCGGTCCCGGGTCAATCCCGGTAGGCGTCCAGTTTTTTCAGCGCCTTCTCCAGATCACCGATCAGGAGACGGAACGGCCTTTTCAGCGTCGCCGCCCGCCCGATGACCACGAAGTCCGTGTCTTCGCGCCCATGCCGGGCCAGCACTTCTTCCGCCACCGCCCGGAGCCGGCGCCGGGCCCGATTGCGGACCACCGCGTTGCCGACCTTGCGGGTGACCGTCAGGCCGACCCGCGATCCCGCCTCGGCCCCCGCGGCGCCACGGCGCCGCCAGGCCTGCAGGACCAGTCCGGGCGCCGCCCACTTCCGGCCGTCGCGTGCAACCCGCAGGAACTCCGAGCGCCGTTTCAGGCGGGGCAGCGGAGAGATATTCTGACGAGCGGGAGAAATCACGCGCAACACCGAGATGGACGGCGTCAGGACTTAAGCGGAGAGCCGCTTGCGCCCTTTCCGGCGCCGGTTGGCGAGGACCCGGCGGCCACCGACCGTGGACATGCGGTTGCGAAAGCCATGGCGGCGCTTGCGGATCAATCTGCTCGGTTGGTACGTTCTTTTCACGGGTCGACTCCGACGAAATTTGCCCGGTGTATAAGGGCTAGCCTGAGGGAAGTCAACGGTGCCTGTGCCGGTTCCGCTTCGCCGGCGGATCGGCCGGCCCGGCGCGGGATCGGCCGGGATACGGACGGGGCGGCGGTGGGCCCGGGAATTCCACCCGACGCGCCCCCGGCAAGGCCCGGTGCCGGCCCCTTGGCCGGGGCCGGTAAATGGCTCACAGGAACGTTATTCGCCGTGTTTATTAGAAAACCCTGAGGCAAGATAAAGTCCCTGCATCGAACGACACTGAACGGTCCGGAGGATCGGCGAGATCATGGAAGAGACGCAGACAACAACCAAGAACGGGACCACGGGCCGCCTGTCCCTGGCTCGGCTGTGGCCGCTGGCGGTCATCGTCGCCGGCGTCGCCGCGTTCTTCGCGCTGGGCTGGGACCAATATCTCTCCTTCGAGGCGCTGAGCGAACACCGCCAGGCGCTGCTGCAATGGACCGCCGAGAACCGGCTGCTGGCGATCACCGTGTTCGTCCTGGGCTATGCCCTGGTGGTCGCCTTCTCGCTGCCTGGCGCCACCTGGATGACCTTGGGCGGCGGCTTCGTGTTCGGCACCGTGCTGGCCACCGTGGTGGTGGTCGGCGCCGCCACCATCGGCGCGCTCGCCATCTTCCTGATCGCGCGCTATGCGCTGGCCGATTTCTTCCGCGCCAAGATGGGCAGCGCCGGTGAACGCATGGAGGCCGGATTCCGGGAAAACGCGCTTAGCTACCTTTTGTTCCTGCGCCTGGTGCCGGTCTTCCCGTTCTGGCTGGTCAACCTGGTGCCGGCCTTTCTCGGCGTGCCGGCCCGCACCTACGTCATCGGCACCTTCTTCGGCATCATTCCCGGCAGCGCCGTCTACTGCAGCGTCGGCAATGGCCTGGGCGCCGTGTTCGACGCCGGCGGCACGCCGGACCTGGGGATCATCTTTCAGCCGGAGATCCTGGTGCCCATCGTCGGCCTCGCCGTCCTCGCCCTGGTGCCCATCGTCTACAAGAAGGTGAAGTCGGCGAGGGGCTAGGTCCGTGATATAAAGGGGGAACCTGCACAACATGAGCGATCACCTGAACGTCGATGTCTGTGTCATCGGCGCCGGTTCCGGCGGCTTGTCCGTGGCCGCCGGCGCCTCCCAGATGGGTGCCGAGACGGTGCTCATCGAGAAACACCAGATGGGCGGCGACTGCCTGAACTACGGCTGCGTGCCGTCCAAGGCGCTGCTCGCCGCCGGCCATGCGGCGCAAGACGTACGCGAGGCCAACCGTTTCGGCGTCGCCACCCAGCCGCCCGAGGCCCAATCGGCCGGCGTCTACGGCCATGTCCACAAGGTCATCGGCGCCATCGAGCCGCTGGATTCCGTCGAACGCTACGAAGGGCTCGGGGTCCGGGTGATCCAGGCCGAGGGCCGGTTCACGGGGCCCCGGGAAGTGGAGGCCGGCGGCACGCGCATCCGAGCCCGCCGGCTGGTGGTGGCGACCGGATCGACGGCTTTCATGCCGCCCATTCCGGGCCTCGACCAGGTTCCCTACCTGACCAACGAGACGGTCTTCTACCGCGATACCCTGCCCGAGCACCTGATCGTCATCGGCGGCGGCCCCATCGGTATCGAACTGGCCCAGGCCCATCGGCACTTGGGGGCCCAAGTGACGGTGCTGGAAATGTTCTCGATCATGCCCAAGGACGATCCGGAGCTGGTCGACGTGGTCCGCGGACGCCTGACAGCCGAGGGGATCGATCTCCGCGAGGGCGCCAAGATCGCCCGGGTGGAGCCGGTCGACGGGGGCGTGCGCGTGGTCCTGGAAACGGAAACCGGCGAGCAGGCCATCGACGGCACCCACCTCTTGGTGGCCACCGGCCGGCGGCCCAACGTCGCCGGGCTGGAGCTGGAGAAGGCCGGCATCGCCTACTCGGAGAAGGGCATCGAAGTGGACGCCCGGCTGCGCACCACCAACAAGAAGGTCTTCGCCATCGGTGACGTGGCCGGCGGCTACCAGTTCACCCACGTGGCCGGCTACCACGCCGGGGTGGTGATCAAGAATGCGCTGTTCCGCCTGCCCGCCAAGGCCGACCACCGATGCGTGCCCTGGGTCACCTACACGGCGCCGGAACTGGCCCAGGTGGGACTGACGGAGGCCGAGGCCCGCAAGGCCAGCGCCGATTTCCGCATCCTGCGCTGGGCTTTCGCGGAAAACGACCGGGCCCAGGCGGAGGCCGCCACGGACGGGTTGGTCAAGGCGGTGGTGACGCCGAAGGGACACATCCTGGGCTGCGGCATCGTCGGCGCCCAGGCCGGCGAGTTGATCCAGACCTGGGTCCTGGCCATGAGCCAGAGGATCAAGATCGGCGCCGTGGCCCAGATGATCGCCCCCTATCCGACCATGGGCGAGGTTTCGAAGCGGGCCGCCGGGAGTTTTTATACGCCCTCCCTTTTCAGCGACCGAACCCGTAAGATTGTCCGGTTCCTGGCCAAATTCGGCTGAGCCAGGGCGGGTCCGACCGTTAAGGGAGAATTCCACACCAACGCCATGGCCCAATCGGAAACCAGAATGCCCGCCCCCCTCTCGAGCCTTTCGGCCCGGCTTCTGGTGCTGACCATCCTGTTCGTCATGCTCGCCGAATTCTTCATCTGGGCGCCCTCCGTGTCGCGCTTCCGCAAGGCCTACCTGGAGGAGCACGTGGTCCGCGCCCATCTCTCGACCCTGGCCTTCGAGGCGATCCCCAAGGAGGCCATCGACCGCCAGTTGGAGGAGGTTTTGCTCAACCACACGTCGGCCTACGGGATCGTCCTGAAAGGACCGGAACGCCGCGCCCTGATGGTGTCCCGGGACATGCCGTCGAAGGTCTCCACGGTGGTCGATCTGCGCCGCGGCAGCTTCGTCATGTGGATCCGCGACGCCTTCGAGACCCTGGCCCAGGACGACAACCGCGTACTCAGGGTCATCGGCGTCTCGCCGAAGAGCCCGGAGATCACCGTCGAGGTGGTCATGGACGAGACGCCCATGCGCGAGGCCATGTACGATTTCTCGGCCCGCATCCTGCAGCTCTCCCTGGTGATCTCCTTCTTCACGGCGTTCCTGGTCTACGCCACTCTGCGCTGGCTGATGGTCCGGCCCATGCAGAAGATCACCCGTTCCATCCAGGACTTCCGCCAAGCACCCGAGGACGCGACCCGGGATCTCCGGCCCAGCGAGCGCCTGGACGAGATCGGCGTCACCGAGCGGGAACTGGCGAAGATGCAGGACGAACTGCGCAACGCGCTCTCCCAACAGAACCGCCTGGCCACCCTGGGCGCGGCGGTGGCCAAGATCAACCACGACCTGCGCAATTCCCTGGCCACGGCGGTGCTCGCCTTCGACAAGCTGGCGACCATCGACGACCCGGAGGTGAAAAGCGTCCTGCCGCGCCTGTATAACGCCATCGACAAGGCGGTGAACCTGTGCAGCCAGACCCTCAACTACGCCGGCGACGCGACGCCGCCCCTGAAGCCGGAGCGCTTCCACCTGCAGGAAGTGATCGCCGAGGCCGCCGCCGCCTTCCGCGAGGCCGACGAGGAGGGCCGCCACCTGAAGGTCGACAACGCGGTGGATTTCATCATCGAGGTGACGGCCGACCGGGAACAGTTGTTCCGGGTCTTCTCCAACCTGTTCCACAACGCCCGCGAGGCCGGCGCCGCGTCGCTGACCGTCTCCGCCGAGTGGCAAAGCCGGCAAACGATGATCACCGTGACCGACGACGGCCCCGGGTTCACGGACCGCGCCCGCGAACGGATCTTCCAGCCCTTCGCCGGCTCCGCCAAGGACGGTGGCACCGGCCTCGGCCTGGTCATCGTCCGCGACATCCTCAAGGCCCACGGCGGCGACATCCACCTGCTGGAGGCCGAACCGGGGCAAGGCGCGGCCTTCCGGATCACCCTGCCCCGGCGCCGCGCGCCGGGAACCTGAACCTCGCCGTGCCAGGCATTTTCTATTCGCTGCGGCGCCGCTAACATGCGCCCCCGTATCCATGGAGAAGGTTGACGCATGGCCCAGGTCTGGGACCCCGATCAGTATCTGAAGTTCCACGGCCCCCGCATCCGGCCGGCCCTGGACCTGCTGGGGCGTATCGCCGTGGACGGCGCGACGCGCGTCTACGACCTGGGCTGCGGCCCCGGCAACCTGACCTCGTTCCTCCGCGACCGCTGGCCGGACGCCACCATTACCGGGGTCGATTCGTCGCCGCAGATGCTGGCCCAGGCCCGCGACAAGCACCCGGACGGCCACTGGATCGAGGCCGACCTCAACACCTGGTCCCCGGACACGACGGCGGACGTGCTCTATTCCAACGCCACCTTCCAGTGGCTGGCCGATCACGAGACCCTGTTCCCGCGCCTCGCCGGCATGGTCAAACCCGGCGGCGCCCTGGCCGTCCAGATGCCCCGCAACTGGAGCGCACCGTCGCACAGGGCCATCCACGAGGCCGCCGCCGCCAGCCCCTGGCCCGACAAACTGGCGCCGGCGCTTCTCAACGACCCGGTGGCGCCGCCGGAGACCTATTACGACATCCTGCGTCCCCACGTGGCCGAGTTGGACATCTGGGAGACCGAGTACCTGCAGGTCCTCGACGGCGACAACGCCGTCGCCGAATGGACCAAGGGCACGGCCCTGAAACCCCTGCTCGACATCCTCGACGCCGATGAGGAGAAGGCCTTCTTCGCCGACTATTCGGCCCGCACCCAGGCGCATTATCCGAAGCGCGCCGACGGCAAGACGCTCTATCCGTTCCGGCGGCTGTTCATCGTCGCCACGCGCTGAGGGCTGTGCTTCCGCGCACGGCGTGAGGCATGGGCCGGGCGCACGGGAAATGCGACCGCTTCCGCTTTAACAACACCCCGGGACCCATTGATCCACAACGACCATCGGGGCCTCGCGCCGATTCCTGACTCTCAGAAGTCAGCATGGGTCTACATTGGTCTACATTTGGCGCCTTGTCGAAAATTTACCGTTCGTCTTCAAAGGCTTGCACCGCTGACTTATGTAGACCCAATCGTTTACCCGGTACGCATGGGTAAGCATTCGGTCTACATTTGGGCCTGCTCGACGCTGGCAACGAACGCCGGCGTGAGGTTCGGGGATGGCTGGGTTGGCCGGACCGATGTGTCAAATGGCCTTTCCCCACGCAAACACACCCTATGCTCAAAAGCCTCTTGTCATTCCCGCGAAAGCGGGAATCCATGCCGGACATCCGTGCCCCATCGCCCTGGATTCCCGCTTTCGCGGGAATGACGGAAGAAAGCCGTGCGGCACCCATCGGCGGACGGCTGCCGCGTCCGTTTTCCTGGTTCCCCCGGTCACAACACCTCGCATCGCTCCCGGCGGTGCCGCGCCCTCACCCTTGAGCCCGCGGCCCTCTTCACAATATTAAATAGCGTGCGACCCCCGTTCTTCCGGGGCGCATGCCATGAATATAATAGGAAAATATTATTTTATCAAGCAAAATTACGATAAAATCAATATTTTCGCGGAATTATAGCAGAATATGGGATCGTAGAATGGCCACCATTACGCCTTACGGCTAATCCGGTCCACATGGCGTGTCAGCCGGTTGATCATCTCAGCCACCGGCATGGTCTTGTTCAGGTAGTCCTTGGCGCCGGCGATCATGCAGTCCTCGACGGCCTCGATGTCGTCGACGGCGGTCAACATGACTACATAGGCGGCGGCCGATTTCTCCTTGATGGCCGTTAGCGCCTCCAGGCCGTCCATCCCGGGCATACGGATGTCCAACAACACCAGATCGGGCGCCGTTTCCTCGAACAGGGCGAGGCCGCTTTCCCCATCGTCGGCCTCGCCGACCACCTCGCAGCCGACCGCCGACAAAGCCGGCTTGATGATCTCGCACATGATCCGCTCATCCTCGATGAGGATGACCCGCACCGGCGTTTCCGTATTCATGTCCCGAACTCCCGATCTGTCCCGTTGTCCCTCGGGCCCGGTATCCGGCGCTGAAGCCCCCGGCTCGCGCCGCCCCGCCGTGCCCGTAATAACCATTGTCATTCATTCGCCGTGCTTGGCAACGGGAAGCTGACGGCGGTTCCTTTTTCTCACCGGCCGTGGGTTTCGGCTTCAGCTTGGAGATCGCCTTGTCGCCAGGCTTATCGGCGTTGGCTACATCAACCCGACGGACTTGTAGTACTTCACGGCCCCCGGATGCAGCGGCGCCGTGAGGGCGTTCTTCACCATGTCGTTCTTGTTCAGGTGCTTCAGCGCCGGATGCAGGTTCCGGAACTTGGCCAGCCTGGAGAACACCGCCTCGACCACGTCGTGGACCAGGGGCGCCGGCAGGCCGGCGGTGGTGACGAAGGTGGCGCTGACGCCGAAGGTGCGGACGCGCCGGGTGTTGTTCTTGTAGATTCCGGGGGCGATGGACGCCTGAGAGAAATAGGGCCGGGACTTGATCAGGGTATCGATCTTGGCGCCGGTGACATTGATCAGCCGGGCGTCGCACTTGTCCGTGGCGAGCCGGATGGTTTCAGACGGATGGCCCACCGTATAGACCATCACGTCGATGGCGTTGTCGCAGAGCGCCTTCGCCTGTTTCGCCGTATTCAACTGCCTCACCTCGGCGAAGGTCTTGGCCCGCCAGCCCATAACCTTCATGACCTCGATCATCGTGCCGCGGGCGCCTGAGCCCGGATTGGAGACGTTCACCCGCTTGCCGGGCAGATCGGCGAAACGCTTGATGCCCGCATCGGCCCGGGCGACCACCGTGAACGGTTCCGAATGAAGCGAGAACACGGCTCGAAGCGCCTGGAAGGGGCCCTTCTTTTTAAACTTGGCGGTGCCGTGATAGCCGTGATACTGCCAGTCGGACTGCACCACGGCCATTTCCTGGGATTTGCCGCGAAGCGCATTGATATTGAAGATGGAGCCCTTGGTGGACAGCGCCGCGCAACGCACGCCGCGCCCCTTGTTGGCCTCGTTGAACAGCCGGCAGATGGCCCGGCCGGCGGGGTAGTAGACGCCGCCCACGCCGCCGGTGCCGATGGTGACGATCCCCTGGGACTGCGCCCGCGCCGCGGGCGCCGCCGCCAGGGCAACTATCGCCGCGAAGCCCGCAATCAAACCGATACGCCGAATCATGGCCCTGTAGCCCCCGCGTCGGGTCCACCTATTGCGCCCAAGCTTAGAGGATGGCGGTTCGGAGTAAAGGGCCAATTTCAACCGCGGGTCGATCGCCCGTCAGCGTTCGCGGAAGGCCGTCTTCACGGAACTGACCACCGGCTTCAAGAGATATTCCAGCAGCGTCTTGCGGCCGGTCTTGATGTCCGCCTGGACGGTCATCCCCGGCAGCACCCGGTTGGCCTCCGGGTCGAAGCCCACGTATCCCCGATCCAGCGCCACGATGCCCTTGTAGTAGGGATCGCCCGATTGTTCGTCGGCGAAGGTGGTGGCCGAAACCTCGCGCAGCTCGCCGGTGATGCCGCCATAGCGGGCGAAGTCGTAGGTGGTCACCTTGACGGTCACCGGCTGGCCGATCTTCACGTGGCCCACGTCGCGGGTCAGGATCTTGGTTTCTACCAGCAGTTCCTTATCCAGGGGCACGATCTCCATGATGATGGCGCCGGCCGGGATGACGCCGCCGACGGTGAAGAACTTCAGCCCCTTGACGATGCCGCGCACCGGCGCGGTGATCTCCAGGCGCCGCACCCGGTCGAACAGGCGGCTGAGCGATTCGTTGATTTGCGCCAGTTCGTTGGTGACGATGCCCATCTCGTTCAGGTTCTGCTCGCGGCCGTTGGTCTCCAGTTCGACCAGCTTGGAGGTCGATTCGTCCAGGGCCTCCTGGGCCCGCTGGCGCTCCACCACCATGTTGGAAAGCTCGCCGCGCACGTCGTTGACGGCCCGCTTGGCGTCCAGGTAGACGATCTTCGACGACAACCCCTTTTTGTACAGCTCCTCGCGCAGCTTCAGCTCCTCGAGGCGCATGTCGGCGTCCGCCGCCAAGGTGTCCTCCTGCTCCTCGAACAGGGCCAGCTCCTGCTTGCGCTGCTCGATCTGGGAGCGCAGCACCTTGCGCCGGTTCTCCGCCGCCTCGCGCTGGCTGATGAAGATCACCTGCTGGTCCTCCACCAGGTCCTTGTACTCGGGCCCGACGAAGGAGAAATCGGGCTCCCGGCCGGTGCCCAGCGCCCTCAGGCGTTCGGCCTGCAGCTCCAGGGCCGCGCGGCGCGCCTTGGTCTGGTTCAGCTCGGCGGCGGCGCCGGCCGGATCGAGGCGCATAAGCACCTGTTCCTTCTCCACCAGCTCACCCTCCTTGATCAGGATGCCCGAGATGATGCCGCCCTCCAGGTGCTGGATGGACTGGACCTGGCCCGTCGGCACGATCTCGCCCGACGTCACCGCCACCTCGTCCACGTTGGTCACCGCGGCCCAGCCCAGGAAGGCGACGATGACCAGGCAGATGGTCACCATGGCGACCCGGATCAGCCCGGAAGAACCGGCTTCCTCGAGGATCACCGACTGGGCCAGGAAGCGCGTCTGCCGGTCGCCGCGCCGCACCTTACGGGCCGGCTCTTCCGCCATTTCCGCCGTCGTTACCGCTTGCTCGCTCATGGCTTCCTCATCATAGGAAATCCTTGGGCATTTCGCGCATCACTTCTTCGGCCGGGCCGTAGGCCCTGACATTACCGTATTCCAGCCACAACAGCTTGTCCGCCATGCGCAGGTGGCTGGGCCGGTGGGTGACGATGCAGACCGTGGTGATGCCGCGCAGTTCGTCCACGTAGCGCATGAAGGCCTGGTCGCCCTCGAAATCGAGGCCGTTGCCGGGCTCGTCGAACAACATGATCGGCGCCTTCTTCAGATACCCCCGGGCCAGGTTCAGGCGCTGCAACAGGCTGGTCGGCATGGAGGCCACGCCGGTATCGCCGATGCGCACCTCGAAGCCCGTGCGCTTCCATTTCCCCGAGCCCTGCTCGAGGGCCAGTACGTCGTCCAGGACGCCGGCCTTCTCGCAGGCCCAGTGCATGTCCTCGTCCGTCGCCGTGGGGTGCGCCAGGCGCAGGTTCTGGGCGATGGTGCCGTAGAAGAACTCCAGCGTCTGCGGCACGTAGGCCACCGCGTGGCGCAGTTCCACGGGGTCCATCTGGCGGATGTCCTGGTTGTCGATGCGGATCGAGCCGGCCTGGGCCGCGTACATGCCGGCCAGCAGCTTCAGCGCCGTCGATTTCCCGGACCCGTTGCCGCCGACGATGCAGATCACGTCGCCGGGCTCCGCCTCGAAGCTGACGCCGACCAGGGCCGGGTCCGATTCCGGGCTGTAGCGGATCGACACCCGGGCGAAGCTGACGTAGCCCTCGAAGCGCTTCAGGGGGTTGACGATGGAATGCTGCTCGCGCTCCGCCTTGATGTTCATGAGGTTGTTGATCTGGCCGATGGAGGACCGCACCTGGGTGATCCGGGACATGGAGATGAAGGCGCCCTGCAGGGGCCCCAGCACCCGCCAGACCAGCATCATGGTGGCCACCAGGGAGCCCACGGTCATGTCCCCGTTGAGCACCCGGAAGACGCCGAAGACGATGGTCCCGACGCCCGAGGCGACCATCAGGATGTGCGACGCGGTCTGCACCACCGATGACAGCTGCGAGGTGTAGAAGCCGTTCAAGGCCGCCTTGGCGCTCAAGTCCCGGTAGCGCTCCAGCCAGGTGGCCTCGGCGCCGCAGTACTTGACGGCCCGCATGTTGTTCAGGGATTCGACCACCAGTTCCTGGCGTTTCGACGAAGCCCGCGCCGCCCGGGACACGGTGTTGCGGATCAGCGGCGTGAAGATCAACCCGAGGATGGCATAGAGCGCCACCATGATCACCGGCACCCAGACCAGCGGCCCGGCCAGGTGGATGATCACGGCGACGAAGATGAAGGCGAAGGGCACTTCGAGGAGCATGGTGGCCATGGCGCCGGTGAAGAAGTCGCGAATCGATTCGAAATCCTTGATCCGCGCCACCTGGGCACCGACGGTGGCGCGCTCCGTCAGGGCGGGCGGCAGGAACAGAATCTTGTGGAAGATGGCCAGCCCGACGATGTTGTCCAGCCGGGCCCCGACGAAGGCCAGGATGCGGGCCCTGACGGCGCGCAGGATCATGTCGCAGGTGATGGCGATACCGACGCCGATGGCGAAATAGGCGAGCGTCGGGATCGATCCCGTGGCCACCACCTTGTCGTAGACGGCCATCACGAACAGCGGCGTCGCCAGGGCCAGGAGGTTGAGGATCAGGGTGATCCCCAGCGTCTGGTAGAACAGCGAGCGGAAGCGTTCCGAGACGGCCCGGAACCAGCCCACCTTCTGCTGCGCCGACAGGAGATCGTCGGCCTCCACGGCGCTGAACACATAGACCGTGCCCCGGGTGGCGGAAACCTCGATCTCGCCGTAGTCGTCCTTGCCGCCGTCGAACACCTGGACCCGGTTCAACTGGCGTCCCAGCAGCACCATGGCCTCGCCCTTCTCCGGCAGGAACAGGCACGGCATCAGGCGCGGGTCGATGTCGCCCACCTTCAGCTCGATGGGCCGGCTTTCGTAGTGGAGCGTCGCCATGATGTTGCGGAAGGACGTGATGTCGATGTTGTTGATGAAGTGCGGCAGCGCCTCGGCCACGTGGCGCGGATCGCCGCGCCAGTGCAGGGCCGTCAGCAGCGGCATCAGGCAGTTCGAGAAATCCGTGGTTTCCCGCAAGTTGGCCAGGGTGCCGCGCACCACCTCCTCGCGCGACGGCTGCGGCGCGTCGAACTCGTGCCCGGCCGGCGGCGGCGGCGGCGGCGACGGCGGCAGGTCCGGCGGCGCCGCGGCGTCGGCGACGGCCACGCCGCCTTCGCCGTAACGCCGCTGATAGGCGCGGGGCGGCCGGGGCGGCGGCGGCAGCAGCTTCATGGGCGCCGCATCGGGGGC
>Ga0209568_1000419_pt1 | contig 14711 bp, 3 predicted proteins | sample WorMetOlspDAHAB2_FD_187406 | JGI IMG/M metagenome (GOLD analysis project Ga0209568, IMG submission 187406) | Marine gutless worms symbiont microbial communities from Max Planck institute for Marine Microbiology, Germany - Olavius sp. DAHAB.2... ...
GTCTGGTTATATTATATCCTAAGTGGACATCCAATAAACAGACGTTTAACTTAACTGGCTGCCGTGGTTGCTGTGGATGCTGTGACTGAGTCTGTTTGCGCTGATGTACATTGTCATGTGCATTGTTGCTGAAGTATGTTCGGTGTTGATGTTGGACATGACATGACATTGCTGTATATATTTGCGAGATATCTATAACATAATAGCTGTAAATAAAGCTTCCTTTTATATCATATTATGAATTTGTGATGCTGTTTTTGCGTCCAGTTTCTAGGCCCAAACAATTGAGTGATCTCTGAAAAATGTAATGTAACAGTCTAAAATTAGTGCTGTATCTGCAGCATAAATTAGTACCATGTTAGTAATGTCAATCATGTCGTTTGTACAAATAGAACTAGAACGCAGTTACCCCATGCCATTCAGCTAGGTCTAGTATTAATGTGCACTTAATGAAGGCATTGAAATTGAAATGTAGCTAGTTTTACGACAATGGAATGCACCATTGGTCTGTATATAGAGTGCATGGTGCATTATAAATGCTGCAGTTACTGTTAGGCTAAACAAGCTGTTGGCAGAACTTCCATTACCGACTGCTTGGCTAATCAAGATAGGGTAATTGCAGCAAAGTTCACGAGTGCAAGACAATTCGCAAGGTTGTCATTCAGTGGGGAGTAGGCAGAACATCGTCGAGAATATGTCATCTCCATGGTTTTTTTGTGCCGTGATACTACTTCGCGGGGAAATGCTAGTGTTGATAGTGAAATTAAAATACAAGGTGCAACATTGTAAACGTTTATTTGAATTTATTCGGCGAATTTCTTGAAACTATGGACTCTACAGCGTTGTTAGCCATGGCGCATGGCTTGCCGCTGCGGCGCAGCTCAGCCTAAAATGGCGGCTGGCTCGCCCACTGGGCGTTTAACGCATTTATAGAGTTCAGTGGTTTAACGTTAACCAATGGTTTGCATGACTATCTTTTTATCTATGGACTGTGGTCCAAACAACTCACGTGACACTGTCGTCAGAAATCTGTGGATAACCGGATGCAACGTCAACGAGCTCTCGTGACGTCAGCTCGAAACCGACTTGCATGCTCCAATTTGCAGACCTAGATGGAACAGCGCATACAAGTACACAAAGCAATCGAAGTGAAAAGTGACTCAGTGCAGTGAATTAAGATTACTGTTACTACTGACGCCATTCGCACATCGCAGTGATATTTTGGTTAGCACGTTCGACTGCGGCGTGAGAGGTCCCAGGATCGAACCCGCATTGCAGACAGTTCTGTGTTTTTACGAAAGCCACTGCGATACACAGCTTTGGGCACAGGCTGCACACTTATTTCAGTGCCTGGGTCGACTCAGCCTTCCACTCTCTGAGGACGGTAAATGAGTATCAGCCTTATGGCTGAGCAATAATAAAAATGGCGACAAGTGAATGTTAAACCTATACCAGTATACAGGCGGTCTCAAAGGTCAAGTTTCCAGTTGGCCAACGAGTTTGCGGCCACCTGGCGCTGACCGACATTCACTTATATGTGACCTCTCGTATCTGGATCTGCCATAGAATATTTGAAGCAGAACACGACAAAGACTAGCGTAATAGCACCCAATGTGGAGGGGTGAGTGAGTGAGTAGAGTTTAACGCCCCACCCGACACAATATAGGTCATTTCGGAGGCGGAGGGTTTACAATAGATTTGAATATAAAAAGTAAACATTGCCTAAGAAGTAATAAGTTGTAGTTTAAAAGCGAAATTACCTTTCAAGTACCACCGAGCAGCACATCTCAGCATTTGCAGTGCAGTAGTTATTAACAACGTAAACGATCCATTGAAGAAAAATCTCCAACGATTTCAACATCTGTGAAAAACAAACACCCAGCTGCTACAAGCAAAAATCTCAAGCCGCTGATCACTTCATTCACTTGTAGGAAAACAATTGCACAATCGACTATTAGTTTCATTATTGAGGCACTCCAAGAATCAGCTGCACAAACTACGAAAATGTCAGTAACACACATGGTAACACTATACATAACAAGAAGATTGTACAAATCGAAAAATTAGGTAATTCAAAATAAAACTTAGGTGTCAACAGAGTTAAGGGTGCATACGGTGGCCCAAAAATGGCGTACAGAAATGTGCCAATTTTTCGGCCACCTCGTATAGTGTCAAAAACTGAAGTCGGCATACCTTTATGAGGTCAGCGTTCGTGAGACGAAGTAATGCACCTTCCATCTGTTCGTCTGGATTCGCTGCGAATAGCAGATCAATTAGTTCAATGTACACAGAATCTTAAGGTAATACTTGAAAATAGACATACGCAAATGCAACAATTAATGTACTAATGATTAGAGCAGTGTGACGATTACAACCTAAAGTCGCACAGACGGTGCAACAACATGTTTCGTATGAATATACCTGGATACGTAGGACATGTGTTTATATTTAGTTGAATGCTCACTATTGTGTGCTGTTTAGTAGTAGGCTTCGGGTTAGGATTAGGGTTAGGTTTAGATTTAGTGTCTGGTTGTTAAGTTGTTATACACACGTATTTGTGCGACTTTGGGTTGTACAGTAATTGTCACGGTACTCACGGACCGAATGATTAGAAGATAATGAAACAGAGAAGAAGCAACATGGCTACGGAATATGTGTCCCAATCTTCTGTTGGCCTGTCTGTATGACACCTACGGTTGCCGACAATGGACAAGCATGGAGGAATCTTTGTTCGCCCACATGTTTTCTTGTATTCAGCATGCATGTGTAAGTCACAAACATCATACAGTCTGTAGTACGTTCGTTATGCGAACACAACCCACGACATTATGGTGTTACAACTAACTTACTGAATGACTGCGATAAATAAACTCTGAGTGCTCTGGTTGATGTGCTCACTGACGTTGATGTCGCCTTCAGTTGGCGCAGTTATTGACTGATGATGCACAGCAGACTGTATTTTAGACATGAATTCAATGTATGGTGAATAAAATGTTGATGATTTGTACGCTCCTATGCAGTTCAGACAAACAAAAATATTACAGAGTACACACCGTTACACGGCCGATTGAGGTTGCAGAGCTGATGCTGAACGCCGTTACCATCGCACTGAGATTGGGGCAGGCACGTTCGAAACCTTTGGTGCACGCCAGGGTCGCAAGTTCTCGAACATGGTCCAAACTGTGACCAAGGTCCCCATCCACTCGGAGCAGACGTATCGATCGTCGTCATCATGTAGCTGATGCTTGTCATATCCGCTTCCGTAGTCAACTGAAAGACATTAACTGAAACGGCGACGTTCCTGTACCTTGCAGTGAGTGATGTTCGCTGAACAGCCTCAACAGTTCCGACAAGACTTCCAACGAAATTTGGCGGTGGTGTTAGAATCACGACGCCGAAGTCAACTGCTGCAAGAAGGACACCATCAGCAACTGATCTGCCTTTACTGAACGTCGTGCCGCTCGCAAAGCCAAAGAGTCTCACTTCAAGAGTTTCGTTCTGCTCCAGCTCTTGCACCGACTTCGCGGACACGAACATCTGCAGCGGTGTGTTGACGGACGTGGTGTTTCGGTAGGAAATTTCGAGTATCGGTGGTTCCACGACCGCAGAGCTCTCCGTTCGACAATCATGCCCGGCATATCCCGACGCGCATCTGCACAAACCTGACGGAAGACAGTCGCCATTGCCTGAACAGTTGTTCGGACACGACGTCTTCACGACCAGCGTGAAAATGTCCTTTGCGGTGATCTCTCCGCTGTTGCCGACATGGTCTGACGCGACTGCTGCAAGTCTCATCGGCTGATTAACAGGCACGTTGTGCAACACTACGACGGACTGGTTAATTCCCGTCTGGAACAGACTCAACTCGTCGAAGTCGGATAAACGGAACAGGTCGACTTTTCGAGTCCCTGATCCGGTGTCACGGGTGTCGAACTGCAGCAAGACCTCATCCGAATCCTGCGTTGCGTTGACGACCACCGTCGGTGATGAGCGATCCACCGTGTAGAAGATCGGTGGCGTGTCGATCGGCGGATTCTCGTCGAAAACGATGCTCGCGTTTTCGTAGATTTTCGACAGGTCGGCCACCTCTCTTTTCAGAGCGACCCGGAAAGTAACATGACCCTGGCCGGTGGTGCCGTTGTTGGGCGGCAGAAATCCAGCGTAAGGATTGGTCGGAGGAAGACCGGTCAGTGGATCTATCGACTGAAACAACCAGACGGCCTCAGAGCGCGCGATGTCCAGAGAAGCCTGAATAAAGACGAAGTCGCCAGTCTGTTCTTCTACGTCGACCAGCTCTTGATGAAAGTACGAGTTGAACTTGGTGTCCAGCAGAAAATCGCCGAACGCGAAACTTCCGAGTCTAAAGCTGCTGAGATCTATGTTGTCGTTGATCGGGCAGTTGATGGTGACTCTCTGCGCCGCGGCCGTTGCATTCGGCTGGTTCTCAAAACGGATTTTGAATTCGAAAACCAATGAGGGATGAATGAAGTTGCCGTCGCCATAACCAGCTGGTCCAAGAATATCGTTCGGATCTTTGGATGCCAACCACTCGATGATGTACGGAATACCATCCGGCGTGTAACCGATGATTTTGCCAACTGTTAAAGTTGTCCAGACTGACAGCCCGGCGCGGTCGAATGGACTTATCAGCTCGCGAAATTTGTGCGCAGGCACGTTAAATCGCTGCTTGTTCCACCAAACTCTCGAATTCTGATAGCCGAGCATCTTGGTTGGAAACACGTTCAGCAGACCGGACAGGATGCCCTGAGTGTGCGAAAATTCGGAGCCTTCGATTTTCGACTGGAGATAGCTTCCGGTGTAGCCACCGGCGATCGAGATTCCGGTCGAGATAACCGCCGCGCCGCCGACACCAATGCCGACGACAGCGGCGCCGGTTGTGACAGCAGCGCCGGAAACAGCTCCGTTCACAACGGAACCTGCAAATCCAGCCAGAGTGCCTTGATTGCCGTTCTGAACAAGGTACGACACGCCACTGATGATGCCTCCGATGAGGGCTCCAGCAGCAACGACTGGTAGGAAGCGACCGGACGGATCTTTATAGAACAGCGGATTGTTGTTGCTGTAGGCGTAAGGGTTCGTTGGGCTGCCCTCGAACAGCAGAGGATCAAGCGACAAAAAGCGACCATGTTCCGGATCATAGAGTCGACTTCTCATAAACACAATGTCGCTCGTTAGATTATATGTGCGAATACCGTATTGAGCGAGATATCGAAATGCATTGCCGTCATCTTCCGATCCATACATTACTACCCCGAATGGATCATAGCGATAGGTGGATCTAACCTCGCCCTCAGCGTTAGTTGTGTGAACAGTTGATCCATCCCCGTCAAACATGTAGTATTTGGCATCACTTGCATCACTATGCTGACTGACAATTAAACCCAAGTCTAGCCCGTGATATGTAAATATAGGCTGCTCGCCGTTGGAACTCTCAGATATCAAATCGGGGCCGAACACACCAAAAGGATCGACCAGGTAAGTGACAGAAACTGCGTCAGAACACGTTTTCCTGGACAACAACCCGAAATCGTTGTAGCTAAAGTAGCAAGAAATATGATCTCCAGCGATGTTGACAACACGGTCGTCAGAATCAAACGTGTACTTTTCAACAGCAGTTCTCGTTCCAAACTTCGTCCTCTTTTCGACCAAATTTCCTTTTTTGTCGTAAGTAAAGTTCTGCATGTCGCCGTATCGCACATATTGCAGCATGCCATTGCTATAGTAGCTGTTGGTTGAATCAGACGACGCTTTGCTAACTCGATTCATTTCGGCGTCATACTGAAGAGAATAATATCCGCTTGTTGTGGAATTCCACGCAATCAGCTGGCCGACGGCGTCATATTCATAAGTTACGTAATCATCATTCGTTTCCATGCTTATTCTGTATCCGAAATCGTCATACGCATATCGAAAATACGACAGAAGCGATGCATTTTCCGCGTAATTTCTTATCTCGCGCAGCTGTAACAGTCTGTCGTCGTGATCGTATTCGGTATACATGCCGTTTCCGAGTGTTTTTCGAACCAGCTTTGAGTCTGACCCATACTCAAATGTCACCATGGCCAGTCCCTGGCCATCTATCATTGTAGATAATCGTTGCATTTTATCATAGACATACGTCACATTGTAACCGTCCGACGACAACAGAGAAGTCCGCTGCAGATACTTATTGTACGTGTAGCGAAGAAACGTGCCGTCAGGATAGACGACAAGTGAAGGTAGACCGTCGTCGTTATATTCCACTTTTGTTGTGCCAGAACGTGAGTTTATTTCGCTTAGCTGTTGCCGCGTGTTGTGCGCGTACCGCATCGTGCCGTCCGGCGTGTGCTTCGCTGTCGGCAATGAATTCTCATACTCGTACGAAGTCACGGAACCGTCCTGCGCGGTGAATTTCAACAGATTGCCGGCCGCGTCGTACTGCATTGTATTCGCAGTGCCGTCGCGATATGTCAGGTTCAGCGGCGTGCTGTTCACGTCGTAACTGGCGAGATAGTACGGAGACTTGCCCGTCAATCCAACGGACCCGACCTCTCCGTTCTGCCCGAAACTGAGCGACGTCCCGTCCCCGTTGGCGTCCACAATGCTCACAGTGCGCGTTCGGTTGTCGTAACGTTGACGAAGCTTCACGTCGTCGCCGATAATCATAGCGACAGAGTTTGAGCGTCGGTCGCGCACATAGTGGACCAGCAACTCGGATGACGTCGATGTTTGGATCAAGGCGCCATCGAAGCCGTGAACGTAGTGTCCGGAGACGTTCATTGGCAGCACCGTAATAGTCGAACTGCCGTCGCAATTCTGGCTTCTCAGCACCGACTGGACAAGAGTATCGTCGAGGAATGTCGTCGTCGAGTTCAGCCATCGCTTTTCGTCGTACGTGAAAGTGGTTCGGGTGCCACGACCATTCTTCCAGACCACAAGATCGCCATTCGCGCTGTACTCGTACTCGGCTATGCCCGAAGCATCGATAACCTGTTGCAGGTATCCGTCGTTAGAATACATGTACGACACATTGGCAAAGGGCAATCCACTTTTCCAGAGTTTGGCTGTTGATATATACCCCTGGCCGTTGTACTGCAGCCTGATTTGACTGCCGCTCGAATGAACAAACCGCTCCGGTTTGCCATCGGCATCGTAAGTCACCGTTATTCTGCTTCTGCCGTCACTGTCACTAACATACTGCAGTTGCCCAGTTGATCTATCGAATGCGAACACGAAACTACCCTGATAATAAAGAATGGCAGAATTGTTTCGCACGATCTGATCACCGGACAGACGAGAACTCCAATACACTGAATTATCAGCGGCAGTGGACGCGAACAGATACTGGCGTCGACCTTTAATAAGCAAAACTGTTCGTCGTTGGTCAAAGATTTTTATGTCAAAAAGATCAGAAGTCCAGCCTCTTCCAAACAGCCCCGTCGTCAGTCGACTAGTGAGAGAAGAACTGTAAGTTCGTTCCAGAGCGAGAAAGATGGAATCGGAGAAATTTTCATCAGACAGATCGACAGACTGAGCAAGCACAAATATGGGAACGGTATTGTCTGCTATTTCAACAAGATGAGCCATTATGGCATCGAGCGTATACGTGGATGAGTAATGCTGATAGATGAAGTGTCCCAATCGGTAGAAAAGATCGCTCGGATTGTTACCGAGGCACTGTTCAACGTTTTCCCAGATACGGCGCCAAACGTCGCCCGAAAGCTCACGTGGTCTCAGATCGATCCTCCACTGAGCAATGATGTCTACCAAAGCAGTGTCAGTCACAACTCCAGCAACGATTGGCATCCTCCCGTCTTCACTCGTCTGAAAAGTGAAAGACACCTGGTACGTTGTTCTTGGCGGAATCACAGATGATGGTCGGTTTCGTTCGAATGGTAAAAAGATAATCTTACGTGACCACGACGCACCAACATTTCCAAGAGTAGGCATCGCTACGACATCTGGTGCGCATGAGAGCAATAATACCGGATTTGGGATGTCTGAATATCCAACATTGGACGCCACTACACTAGCAACTGCATCAGAACCAAGTCGCAAAACAGAATCGCCCTGAATTTCGATTTCTGCCTTACCGGGAAGTGCCATGTGCAGCACTTTAACGGCAGTCTCGAGATTAACTTCTTCAACTTTGTCTAGATCCTGCAGCGTCAGCGTGTAATTTCCATCGGCAAGACCTGACACGATGATTGTACAGTATGCCTCCTCGGGACTAAAACGATCGACAACCGCAGAACAGGCAGCGACTGTATTTTTCGATGCAACCAAGCAGCAGCGAAGGCGATATCCGAACAACGTTCCAACGATCCGGAGCGTCGCGGTCCCCACTGGGGAAATTACAGTCGGAAACACGGAACTGATCTCGAATTTAGCGACTTTGGCAAGAACGACGACTTCGTACTGTTCGGGCACGACGACTGAACTGCCGCTTTCCATGAGCAAGTAGTATGAACCAAGCTTGACGTAAGGCACAGTGACAATCTGCTTTGTTGTACCGGGCTCAGACGATGCAAAGTCATACACGTTAGTTGACGGCGGCAAGAGGTGTCTGACGTACAGTCTGTGGAAAGCCAACTGGTAATCAGTGTTCAGCGCTATGGTGACGGGTGTGCTAGCAGGCAGATCAACGAGTCGAAAGACCAGCTGCTGGTTTGTACGCGTGGACACCGTCTTTGGCTCGTCGAGGTAAATTACTGGTGGACTTACGGATAGGTTAGCAACGCTAACACCGATGTTGTTGATGAGGTTGAAATCGTTCACGTTAGACCGCGTTCTGACGATTGTCTTGTACTCACCAAATGCAACGGGAGGAACAGCGGCAACTGTAGCCTCCTGGCTCCCGCCACGCTGTCCATAGCTAAAAGACCTGCAGCTCGGTTCAGTTAAAGCACGGTCAGTCACGTCCCAGACGTCGTCAAACGACAGGTACACCGAATCGCACTTGTATCCAGACACAGCCAGACTTCCGTTGTTACCGACGTACCATCCGAACGTCACGTCATCCCAGTACGTGACGTTCGAATGTGAAAACGACACATCGGTAACCGTAAGATCCAATGCTGGAAGGGATATCACGCTGAGCAACTTCACCAATTTGTTGTTGTCGGCTTCAGACTCGGCGAGTTGCGAACCAGCATTCACCGAAATAATCAAGTAATGCGACAACACGGAAAGGTCATACGGAATGGCAACGAGGAGGTCCTGCGTGTAATTTTGTCCAACGGCGAGAATGGACGGCCTTTCTGACGACTTAAGTGTCAAGTCAAAAGGATCGAGAACGTCGTCCTCGCTGAGGTAGACGATGTCAAACCATGTCCCAGTTGCCGTCCTGTTTCCAGAATTCAAAACCACGAATGACACGTTGTACACATTCCCCGATTGTATGTCAGTTGGGATTTGAGCTGGAATAACACTAAGATCGGGAAGAGGTCCAGTGTCGATGACAAACGACGTGCTCATAAACATGGACTCAGCTAATCCAAGTCGCCCATTAATGTCAGTCACGAAGTAGGCATATACCGCCTGTCTGGATTCGGCTAAAAATGGCAGTTCTCCAACTAAGCGAATAGCGTAGCGCCCATTTATTTCCACTGCCCTGTTCTGTATCGTCGATGCGATAAGGTAGCCGCCACTAATCACCTGGCGCGCTGTAACATGTTCCCTCGTGGCCACGTACACAGCGTCAGTCCAGCTTGACAGCGGGATATCAGCGTGTCCTTTGTTATGTACTTCACAGTTCAGTGACAGAGTTGTCCCGCTCAGATACGTGGCGTTTTGTGGCAACGCACTGCAGTTAACTGCCAGCAGAGCTCCAGGCGCTGGCCGCAGATAAATGGACTCGGACAGATGAAGGACGTTGTTTTCCTCAGCATTTCCCTCCGGCAGAGAGTCTGTAACGTCAGCGTGAATGTGCAGCTGATAGTAGCCGAGAACAGCTGACGGTACCACCATGGACACCGACGTCGAATAGTTCTCATCAGCCAGCAAATGTTTCGTCTGTGAAACACGTGACCTGATAATAGCGTTGCCACTGCCGTCATCAAGCGTAACCTCATCACTCCAATTAGCCGATGCCCGCATCGAATTTCCTCTGTTCGATACCACATATTTTACAGTCAACAACCGAGATGTCATGATGATCGAGATGCTATAATTGGCTGTTATTACTCCAAGATCTGCAGATGGAGGCAATAAAACTCTCAGATCTTGTGTTCTGAGATTGTTAGCTGTGTTAGTCTCGAGTGATGCCGGTGCTCCAACTCCAGTGCTAACAGTCAGGCGACACTGGCCAGCCAGATTATCTGGAATCGTTAGATTCGCGTGATTTCTATAAAACCCTCCCGGCAGAAGCAGTTCTGTAGCCGCTGGAACAATTAATGATGACACTACACTTCCGTACGAAACAAAACTGATTTCATCTTTCCATTTAAACTTGGCACTTAGATTACCACGGTTGACAACCATCCACTCAACCAACACAACTGAGCCAGCGAATATTTCACTACTGGCAGTAAAGTTTGCCAAGATCAGGTCTGACATTCGTTGGCGAATCGTTACGGAACCCAATGTGCGTCGATTGTTCGATCTGTCTGCGTCTGTCGTTGTTCCGTAGTAATCAGCGGCATAAATGACATTGAATTCGCCAAAGTAAACACGAGGAATATATACCACTGCATTCCACGTCGTGTACGAGTGTTCTTCAAGAGACGACAGACGTATCACGCTTGTACTGATAGGCGTAGTGGTTTCCAGAGCTTCGGACACCGTAATGAACAGACCATCGATCCACGAAGTTCTATGAAAACTTCCCAGTCCAATCTCTTCTACCGTTACATTGTAGTGGATGTAACTGCCCGTTGTGTTTTCGAACACTAACGCTGATCCAGCGGTGACTGACAAGTCAGGCAAGCGTTCAATAATGTTGACAGTTGTGCACCGCCGATTGTTGGCTTTCTGACTGTACTCAAAGACATCGTTGTTCACGTCAGTCACAACGCAGACGCTGTACTCGTCATTCGGCAAAACCGGTATGAAATACCGGAACTCAGTGACGTACGAAGAACCCGGAAACAGGTGTCTGTCAAATACGCTCCGTTCATCGTAGCGGACCTGTCGTTGAGCGGAGGAGACGATCAGTGCATCTTTCCAAAAAGACTCGAACGGTGCGCCCGCTCCGCTGTTTCGCACAACTGCGGATATTAGCAGCAAATCGCCTGTGAACGACGGAGAAGCGGCGGTTACTTCTTCGACGAACAGGTCAGGATAAGGAGACAGAATTACGTTTATAACGACTGCACGATCGTTGTCGTTCTCATCCAAACCTTCGAACACTTCGTTGTAGACATCTGTCCGCACAATCATCGAAAAATTTCCGTATTTTCCACCGGGCATCTGTAACGACGACGTGGACACCCTGTAGCTGGCTCCACTCGCAAGCACACCGGAGTGCGGTACGACGGCCAACAGCGGGTCAGTCGTGTCCCAGTGCTCGTCAGCCGACATGTACACTGCATCACTCCAGTTGGCCTTCCCAGTGATTCCGAGCCCGTCATTCACGACCACCCAGCCACCAGATGCCGCTTTTCCGGAAAATATATTTCCAGTCAAAAACACCGACGACACTCTCAGATTAGCAGCAGGAGTTAACTGGACCTGCATCCTTTCTGTGGAACGAAGGACGTTGTTGTCCGTCGAAAAGTCGTCAACGTTGTTGTATATGTCCACTTCTACGAAAACGTAGAACTGTCCAACGTCACCCCGCGGCAGCTGTAAACTGCCGCTGCTTTGATATCCGTCGTCTGGATCCACGTAACGCTGAACACAGTTCCTCCAGCGACGAACTGCATTCCGGAAGATTTCAGAGCGGCCGAGATATATGGCGTCGCATATCCGCGAAGTCGACAGACTCGTACTCACATTTCCGACGTTTCTCACAGTCCACGTCACCACAGCCGACGATCCAGAGAACGCAGTTGCTGGAACGCTAACGTGCACTACAGCGACATCAGCGAAGGCCCGCGTAACAAAACCCCAGACAGGACCGAAAATAAAAGACCCGCTGACATTGTACACGACTTGCCACAACATTCTGGTGTTGGCAGGATATGCAGAAACCGGACGATACGTTCTGCCACGAAGTACTGCAGAAGGAACGTCTGGCCTATCATTTCCATACTGCCAGACGTAGAGGACGTATGTCTTTGATCCAGGATAATTTGGCCAGCTCAGCGACTGTAAAAGTGCGATGTTCGTTTGTCCGTTGGCTGGAAAGAGAGGATTACTTGGTTGCAGGACGAACACCGTCTGATGAAACTGCACTTCATTGCCGCAGTCGTCAGCGATCACCCAGCGTCGAGACAGCGTGACTCCACAGACGCTGACTGCAGGCTGACTGGCAGCGTTGATGGTGATGCTTCGGCCGCAGAGGCTCGTGATGTTCAGCAGAGAGATCACGTAGCTAGGCACGTTCAGCTTCTCAGCCTCGCTGCATGCAATGTACAACTCACTGGCAGCGCCGACCTCTGGCGCGACCACATCACTGAATGAGATGGTCTGATTGTACTGACCGACGTTCTGAGCCCGATCTCGCACCGTCCAAGTCCGCAGCGTCTGGCAGTTGCCGATCGAACGGTCCGAGAAAGTGATCGGCAGATTATTATCGAGGTTGTCACTGTAGGTGGGAGTTTGAACGGTCGGCGGGAAGTAATCGTCACCACAGCGGACCGTGATATTCGGGACACTGTTAACAACCGGCGGCTGGCTGTCAACAGTGAACCGATAACTCAACGCTCGGCCTGTGTTGCCCACGGCGTCCACTGCGTACGTCGAATACTGATATTCGCCGTCGGAAAGATTTCGCCTCGAATACGACGACCCGCAGTCGCTGTATGAGAGCGACCGGCCGACCAGTTGCAGAGAGCAGTGGATTGTACACGGGGTGGAGTCATCGCACGTGACCCGGAACAGCACCAGCGAGCCGTTGGTGATCGAGCCTGGAGTGACATAGAAGCGCAAGGCCGGAGAGCTGCGGTCGACGAACCACGTGTGGCGATACTGCGCCGCGTTTCCGTATTCGTCGCTCGCCTGAATGAAGAGCGTGTGGTGGCCTTGCGAGGCGAGGTTGGTCAGAGACACTGACCGGTTGCAGGCGACCGAGAAAGTTGACTGAGGCGCCTGGACGGTGCAGGTGCTCGTCGCGGGGACGTCGTACTGCCAGGATATCTTGACGTCGGCGCCGCTGTAGCGAGGAGCTGCGACGAAAGTCAAGGCGGGCGGCAGAAATCGAGGCACACACGAAGCACCGTAATAGTCGTCAGCGCACCTGTCGCACAGCGCTCCAGCCCAGTTTGGTCCGTCGCAATCACACGATCCTGTAATCATGCGTCATTTGCAAATTAACGAAGTGCAGTATCACATATGACGGTCACTATGTTATTGAAATAATAAGGAAAATGATAAGGATTGACGAACTGATAGTTGTTAAAAAGTGCAGTTGGGTCGAACCACACAATTGCGGAAGTGACAGGACTGGACGCTTATCCGGCGAAGAAGTTCTCAGCAAACCAGTGAAGGCAAAAAATAAGTCACTGTGACCAATCAGTCGTTTATTTATCAATAACGATCGAAGGCTACTTCAATTCTGTTCAGCTGATGAAAACAAAAAACTATTGTTGGCCCTCGTCAAAAATGGTGTTTTCATGCACAGCTTCATCACATGATATTTAACACAAAACTGAACAAGTGAAGCCTACCAGTGTCTGGATTGCACAGCCCGTGGTCGCAAGCAGGGCAGCGTTGACATTGAAATCCCCATCTTCCAGTTGCGCAATATGAACAGTCACTTCCACCATATTGCTCCGGACAAATGCACCTGCACAACAAAATAATACATCACGCTATTTGATATCCAGTATACGCTGCTTTATAGATTATTTAACTTGTGTGGCCACACCGGTCTTGCGTAGACAGAAATCGTGCATGCGTAGGTTTAACTGGACTTTCAGTACTTGAAGGAAACCAACCAAGCCAACCTTAGTTAGTTAGTTAGTTAACGAATAAGGCATTAAGCCCGAAGGCTGGTAGACTAGTGAACCAGACAAGGAAACTATAGAGCTTCACATCATAGATGGTAATTTGTAAGTATTTTTTGAAAAGACCAAGTGACCATCGAAGAGCCATGGAAATAAATAGGACAGCTAAAGTTAGAGAACATCATCAGAGACAGATGTGTATGCGCTGGTTTGGCCATCTTTTACAATTCCATTCGCATGTATATCAACGCCACTCATCAGGATGATAGGATCTCGCAGACGGATAGGTCCCATATAACAGAGCGAGGTACATCCGAGGAAACTGGGTATCAGCCGGGACGCACTATTGGACCCCGCAGAAGACGGAAGCAGCTGGAGTAGTCGCATCGCACAACGTGTCTATGAAACTAGAACCAAATATAAAGTAACTTACTATTTTATTTTCGATAAATAAGTGTAATCAGGCCTGTCTGTATAGGGGCTGGCACTGGGACATTGTGTCACAAGCCCTTGCCCCTGAGAAGCTCTGCGCTTCGGCGGCTGATTGGCGCAATGGACGAAATAGTGCACCGTTTAGGAGGTCTTTGGCCTCTCAATTGAAATATATATGTAGGCGTCCTAACAGTCCTAACGATCATCTACGAATGTATATATATATATATA
>Ga0209568_1000421_pt1 | contig 14699 bp, 12 predicted proteins | sample WorMetOlspDAHAB2_FD_187406 | JGI IMG/M metagenome (GOLD analysis project Ga0209568, IMG submission 187406) | Marine gutless worms symbiont microbial communities from Max Planck institute for Marine Microbiology, Germany - Olavius sp. DAHAB.2... ...
AAGGCTTCTAGCCACCTGGTTGCGATAGAAGTGCTCCCCTGATCATCCAGGAAACGGACAATTGCGGACCCGGAATCACCACCGGGATCACCATGGAGTCTCTGGATTCTAGACACGTTACAGGAATAGAACCGCGCTCTACCATCCAGCACAGAGATCATTGCGGCTGCTCACCAGTAAGAGAATAGTACACCGTCTCAGATATGTTTTGGACGTGGTCTCCTATTCGCTCTAGGTTCTTGGCGCAAAACAACAGATGCGTGCAGAAAGTGATCGTTCTAGAATCCTCCATCATGTATGTGAGAAGCTCCCTGAACAGTGAAGTGTAAGCGGCATTTATCTCGACATCACCGTGCCAGACAGCCATTGCTTCCACAATATCGTCAGAGATGAAACTTCCCAACACACGGCTCAACTGCAGAACGGCCTTATCGGCTAGACGCTCAACCCCGCTGACCAGGTTCTTCATAAAGCAGGAGTTCTTAGAGTGCTTAATCCGTTTGGCAATGTTCTTAGATAGATCCCCAACCCTTTCCAAGTCACCAGCGATGCGCATACTGGCCATTATCTCTCTGAGGTCCTGAGCCATAGGTTGTCTTCGCGTGATCATCAATGTGACCCTGTCTTCCACTTTTCGCTGTAACGCATCCAGATGCACATCTGAATCCACGACCTTTTGAGCTAATTCCTCATCACAGTTAGACAGTGCCGCAATAGCGTCGCGAACCGAAATCTTTGCAAGCTCACCCATCTCTGCCACCATGGCAGCGAGTTGCTCCAATTCCTGATCGAATGATGATACTGTATGTCCAGACACACCCACCTCCACCTTATCGGCTGACCTCCCAGGTACTACCAATGAACGTCGATTATATGCATCACAAGGGTCAATTCGCAATTAATCCGTGACCTCGGTATCATTTTTATGTTAAACTTTGTTAACATGAGGACGCAAGATTGATACAATCTCATTGCACAGTTGACGTTTTTGTGTCAAAATTGGTGTCTCGGGTTTCGCAATCACCTGTCTTGCTGTCTGGGTCTGCTTCTTGCAAGGCGCGGCGGATCGTTGGAATATGTGAAGTGATGTCTTTCTGTCTGCAGGCTTGAGTGTTTGGTTTCTCGTTTCGGATGGGACTGATCACTTGATCGGAGGTCTCGATCTTGACTCTTCGTATGCGCTTGTTTTTGCGAGTTCACTTGTCGAGTGTTGGTTTAGTAGCCTGATTAGGTTTCGCGTTTATAGATTTTCAAGGTGGTGAGCAGGTGGTGAGCAAATGACGATTGCGTCTGAACAAGTGGTGTCGAAAGATTCTTTTGTAGTGGGTGAACACGTAGTGTATCCCTGCTACGGAGTCGGAGAAATCACTGGAATGGAAGAACAGGAAGTCTTGGGATGCAAGCTTGAGCTGTTTACAATAGAATTCTCAAGCAAGAGGATGTTGCTCAGAGTTCCAGTCTCCAAGGTTGCTCAGACTGGAATGAGAAGGCTTTCGAGTCCTGATCTGTTGTCGAAGGCTATGGAAATAGTAAAGTCTCGCCCTCGCGTTAAGCGTGCCATGTGGGCTAGGAGAGCTCAAGAGTATGAGTCCAAGATCAATTCCGGTAGTCTAGTCTTGATAGCCGAGGTAGTTCGAGATCTGCACAAGATTGGAAATCCCGCAGATCAATCCTACTCCGAAAGACAACTGTACGAGATAGCCCTTGAGCGCATGGCTTCCGAGTTCGCTGTAGTCAATGGCTTCTCTCGGGACCATGCTACATCTCATATAGAAGCGGCGATGCGCGGAACAGCAAGTACGGTCTGTCTTCCCAAGCCTGTCTTGTCTGAGGGTCGTGTTGCTGAGAGTGTCAGCGATCATGGTGTAACCGATTTCGAGTTCAGTAACGACGAAAGCCAGGAAAGTGTTGAAAATCGTGAAGAGGCAGCTTGAAATCCTTCATGGAGGAGTTTGTCATCACTGTTTTCATCATGTTTGCATTTTGCTTGATCGGGTTGCTGTACCTTGATTCTTTTTTGCATTTTATCTGTGTTTTTTCCCTGTTTTTGTCGAATTTCTTGGTGAACAGGGTCTTTTCTTCTGTGAATGGAATCGCTTTTTGAATTTTTGTCCTTAACCTTTCTTTAAGTGAGATGCATCACATGTTGCCTGTTACGTGAAGGTCACATTCTGGAATTCAGGTGCGCTGGGTCGCAGAAGCCTGGTGATGCTACCTCAAGTGACTGATCATAGACTGCGGCCCCTGTCGGGTTCGGAATAGAGAAATAAAGTGTTGATACTGGGTTAATGGCTATTGTAGAGACCAAAGTAGTAGTTTAGCATGTGGAACTTCGCTTTCATCCGCTGTTGACTGTTCTTCTATATTTTGGATTGGGTTTTCTACTGTGCTTTGATGAGTGGTGTCTGTAGGGAATTTTTGCTGCATGAGCGATATGGACAGTGGTGGTAGTGGCACTTTGCACATCAAACAAAAAAAGACGCTGACACTGAAGAGCAAGCCTGCTCCGGTCAGTCTGGTGCGCCAGAGTTTTGGGCATGGACGCTCTAAGTCTGTGATAGTCGAAACTAGGAAGCGTCCTGTAAGCGTCAAAAGGTCTTCCGTCAACCGGATTGCAGAAGCTGGGTCTCTGCCCGCTGTCAGCCAAGTCTTGGATTGCGACAAAGAAGCAGTTTCCAGACAAGATGATACCGCTGTTGCTGTAGATTCTCTTGTTACCTTGCATTCTACGGATCAGGAAGCTAGACCAGCGATCGAGACTTCCGATTTGTCTCATCAAGCCTCCTCCGCTCCTGTACCAGATCTTCCTGGTGTCGATGTCCCTTCCTCTTCATCTGCGAGTCCAGATGAGCCTGCTGAGATTTCTGAGGCTATTAATATCTCTGAACCTGTTGAGCTTTCTGAGGCTACTAATATCTCTGAACCTTCTGAGCTTTCTGAGGCTACTAAGACCTCTGAACCTGCTGAGCTTTCTGAGGCTATTAAGACCTCTGAACCTGCCGAGCTTTCTGAGGCTATTAAGACCTCTGAACCTGCCGAGCTTTCTGAGGCTATTAATATCTCTGAACTTACCAAGATTTCTGAGCCTATTAAGATCTCTAAACCTGCTAGGGTTTCTGAGGCCACCAAGATGTCTGAGGCTTCATCGGATGCTTCGCTTGGTGTGTCTCAAGACGATGTCAGTGTGAAGCGCAAGCCTGTACTCCCAGCTCCTGGACGGCCCTTTTCCAGGATCGGCGTGGCTCCACGAGGCCTTTCTAAACAGGAAGAGCTTGCGCGTACCGCCGCTCTCAGTGAGGCAAAACAGGGTGTAATATCTGGGCTAGTGTCAGCTCAACTGAGAGAACAGTGGCAGGCAGACTACGGACCAGACAAAACCAACTCCAGCCAAAAACAGGTCGAAGAAGAACCAGTCCTCACTGAAGAGCAGACACTCGACAAGGATACAAGCAAGCCAGATGAGCTTGATGAGACCTCGAAGCAGGATGAGACTGCAGCCTCTACTGAAGACACCACTGATCCTACGCCTTCTCGCAGTAGGGATTCAGAAGATGCAAACGGTGAGGCTTCGGAAGGCGATTCTGGACGTCGGAAGGGAAAGCGTTCTGGATCACGATCTGCTGCCCCCAAAAAGTCCGCTCTGTCTGGGAGCCCCAGGACAGCGAGAACTGCAGATGGATCTGATCGATCCCGTGCAACCACCCTCATTCCAGGAGAAGAAGATGATGGTCCACGAAGTCATTCAGTCGCCGCCTTTAAGCGTCGCGTCAAGAAACAACAGAGAAAAGGCGTAACAACTGGAGAGCGTGAAAAGGTAGCGCGAGACCTGACGATACCTGAAACGATCACAGTTCAAGAACTCGCAAACAGAATGGCAGAGCGGAGCTCAGATGTCATAAGGTTCCTTATGAAACAAGGTCATATGGTCAAGAGCGAAGATGTGATAGAAGGAGATACAGCTCAGCTCATAGCAGAAGAGATGGGACACAACGTGCGTCGTTTCTCGGAGGCAGACATAGAAGCCAATCTTTTTGGCAATCACTGCGACAATCCTGCAAGCATGTCGCCTCGTCCTCCTGTTGTGACCATCATGGGTCACGTGGATCACGGTAAGACTTCCCTGCTCGATGCCATCCGCTCCGCTAAGATAGCAGGAGAGGAAGCCGGAGGGATAACACAGCACATAGGAGCTTATCAGGTCGATTTCAAAGACAGCAAGATCACCTTTATCGACACACCTGGGCACCAAGCATTCACTGAAATGCGTTCCCGTGGAGCAAAGGTAACCGATATAGTGATTCTAGTGGTTTCTGCGGACAGTCAGGTCATGCCTACGACAGTAGAGGCTATCAATCACACCCGTGCGGCTGGAGTCCCAATCATTGTAGCCATCAACAAGATTGACAGACCTAATGCTGATCCTGGTCGCATCCGCAACGAACTCCTAGCCTACGATGTGACAGTCGAGTCGATGGGTGGAGAAGTCCTGGAAATCGAGATATCAGCTAAGTACGGAACCAACATTCCTGCCCTCATGGACGCGATCTTACTTCAAGCGGAAATGCAAAACCTAGTCACGAACTCAAATTGTCCCGCCGAGGGAACCGTGATCGAAGCCGGTATTGACAAGGGTCGTGGCTGCGTGGCTACTCTTCTTGTCCAGTGCGGCACGTTGAAAAGAGGAGATCTCTTAGTAGCAGGAACCGCTAGAGGCAGGGTGCGAGCCATGATCAACGATTCCGGAGGAGGCGTACAGGAAGCCGCCCCGGCCATGCCTGTAGAGATACTCGGATTTCAATCTCCACCCGAGGCTGGTGACAGATTTGTAGTCGTCAATTGCGAGTCGCGGGCACGGGGTCTCGTGGATTACAGAGTCAGGTTGAAGAACGAGAGGCTACATTCGCACAGGTCCTTGATGCGTGGATCCTCTTTGAGCAATTTGACGAGTCAATTTAGCAAGGATCAATCCGACAGTAGGGTGCTCACGGTTATAATTAAGGCCGATGTACACGGGTCCCTGGAGGCTATCAGTGGTGTCTTGGAGAGCATAGGCAATGAAGAGGTCAGCATTCAGCGAATTCACGCTGGTGTCGGTGATGTCACTGAGTCGGACGTCGCTCTAGCCATTGCTTCGAGAGCCCTTATCATAGGATTTAACGTGTCTGCTTCTAAGCAGGTCAGGGAGCTTTCTTCGAGAGAAAGCGTCGAGATACGCCACTACTGTGTCATTTACGATCTCGTAAACGACATGAAGAAGACAATGGGTGCCATGTTATCTCCTGGGATACGTGAGATGGCCTTGGGGGTTGCTAGAGTTTGTCGCGTCTTTGACATCACCAAAGTCGGCAAGGTGGCTGGTTGTCTTGTTATCGATGGCAAGTTGGAGCGTTCGGCTTCTGTTAGGGTTGTGCGTGATGGCGTCGTGGTATACCAAGGAGACCTGACACGCTTGAAGCGCTTTAAAGATGAAGTACAAGATGCGGTATCCGGTCAGGAGTGCGGAGTAGCTCTTGCTGGCTATCAGGATGTGCGTGACGGAGATTTTCTCGAGTGTTACCGAGTGGAAAGCGTAGTAAGGGGGTTATAGACCGTCACTATTTCTTGATGGATATCCCACTGCAGCGTTGATTCTGTCTATGACCTATCTGGCTGTAGTATCGGTTCCTGTTTTTTGTCTAGTGCACTGAGGGTTGTATCTTTGTCTCGCTATACTGTAAGTCCGTCTTTTTTTCTGTCACAGAGGAAGTTGCGTGTCGGGGAACTAGTACGACGTGCTTTGTCAGAAGTTTTGACGCGTGGTGAGATCAAGGATCAGCCTCTCAATGACTGTGTCATTTCCGTCACTGAAGTCCGGATGTCCTCTGATCTGAAAATAGCCACGGTTTTTGTCATGCCATTAGGAGGAGTTAATCAGGTTGAAGTTCTCGAGATGCTAAAGAAGAACAGCAGATGGCTTAGAGCTTTGGTAACTCGTAAGGTTGACCTCAAGTTTTCTCCCTCTATCCGCTTTAAGATTGACACCCGTTTTGAAGATGCCGATCGCATTGCTGAAATTTTGCGAACTGACAGGCAGGTTAAGTAGAAACCTATGCCCGCACACCCGAGAGACCTCGATACGATCTTTTTGGTCTTTTTGGTCGCACTCTCACATTTTGGTCACACTCTCACATCTGGTACTGGTCTCGCATCACTACCTCACCAAATGCTCTCCAACTAGGTGACTGAAACAGCTTCCTCATGTCTCATCTCGATCAGGTGTCATTTCGCTTGTTCCGAACACCCTTTCAAAGATGGTATCTACATGTTTCAGATAATGCCGAAACTCGAAGATCTGCGTCAGTTCAAATTCAGATAACAGAGAGGAAATTTCTGGATCTTGCTCGATCAAAAGTCTGAAGTCCTGCTTGTCAGCGTAAACTGACTCGGCTTTGCTCTGAACTAACCTATAGGCTACTTCCCTGCTGACCCCTTTGCCAGTCAAGGCCAAAAGCAGAGACTGAGAATGTATAAGACCAGATGTATAATTCAGGTTCCTCATCATATTGTCAGGATATACGACCAAATTGCTCATCACATTCACCAAACGATGCAAGGCAAAATCTAGAATCGTAGTAGCCTCTGGACCAATAACCCGTTCCACGGAAGAATGAGAGATATCACGCTCATTCCACAGAGCTACGTTCTCCATAGCGGGTATGACATAGGACCTGACAATACGAGCGAGTCCAGTCAGGTTTTCTGACAAAACGGGGTTCCGTTTATGCGGCATGGCAGAGGAGCCCTTTTGACCCGATGAAAACTCTTCCTGGATTTCTGAGATTTCTGTACGCTGAAGATGTCGTACTTCACATGCTAACCGTTCAACAGAACTGGCAATCACACCCAAGACACTGAAAAACACAGCATGCCTATCGCGTGGAATAACCTGTGTAGAAACAGGTTCAACCAGTAAATTCATCTTTTCCGCCACATAAGCTTCCACTCTGGGGTCGACATGAGCAAAAGTACCCATAGCACCGGAAATTGCACAAGTGGATACTTCCTGTCTGCCAGCCAGGAGACGCTGTTCATTTCGATCGAATTCAGCGTATGCGCCGGCTAGCTTTAATCCGAAAGTCGTTGGCTCACCATGAATGCCATGCGACCGCCCGATTATGGGGGTCATCTTGTACTTATTTGCCTGTTCTTTCAGTGCCTCTTTCAGTTGACCTAGACCTTCGAGCAGTAAATCAGCAGAACGGACTAACTGAATATTGAAACAAGTGTCGAGAACATCAGAAGAGGTCAGTCCTTGATGTACGAATCTTCCCCCAGGCCCCAAAGCCTCAGACAAGTAGGTTAGAAAGGCCAACATTTCATGTTTGACCTCTTTCTCGATGATTCTTATGCGCTTTATGCCATCCACATCGAAGGAGATCTGTTTTGCTCTTTTCCGTATTTCTTCTGCGGTCTCATTTGGAATAGCCCCTATTTTCTCCAGTGCGTCTAGCACGTGAAGTTCGATTTCTAACCAGATAGAAAATTTGCATTCCTCTGACCAGATCCAGTTCATTTCCGGGCGGGAGTATCTAGAAATCATGAAAAAACTCCAAAAAGACCTTCAGTCTGAAAATAAGAGATCCTCCAGGGGAGCATATCACTGTCCCAACAAAGAGGAAAACCTATCCAAGACCGGATAAGCCTTCTCGATCACTGTCCCAACAAAGAGGAAAACCTATCCAAGACCGGATAAGCCTTCTCGATCACTGTCCCAACAAAGAGGAAAACCTATCCAAGACCCGGAGAAGCCTTCTCGATCACTGTCCCAACAAATCGGATATAAACACATCCAGTCCCACATTGCGCTCACGTCGTAGACGCTCCGCTCGGAGGATACATTCTAGCTCTGAATAGGTCTGATGCAGTTCACGGTTTACCATCACGTAGTCGAAGCGTCTCCACTCAACTATATCTCCTCGTGCATTTCCCAACCTATCCTTTATCACCCCTTCATTGTCTTCTGCACGTCTGCGTAGGCGCCTTTCTAACTCAGACATCGAAGGAGGAAGCAGAAGAACAGATACGACATCTCCTGGCATCTTCTGTTGCAACTGGATGGTGCCTTGCCAATCGATCTCCAGGACTACATCCTCGCCCGCATTGATGTATTCGCTCACCACAGTCACAGGCGTACCGTAGAGATACCCATGCACCTCCGCCCACTCCAAGAGCTTTGCTTCGTCGCGCAAAGCACCAAACTCGTCTTCAGAGACAAAAAAGTAATCGACACTGTCCACTTCACTCGGTCGCCTGGGTCTTGTAGTCGCAGAGACTCCCAACTTCACACCGATATCACCTTTGTGTAACAATCTGGACAAGGTCGTCTTCCCAGCTCCAGAAGGTGAAGCTAAGATAAAGACAAAGCCTCTTCGCGCGATCCCCACGACTTACCCCCGTTATGGCCCACAATTACTGCCTAATTCCGTCACTCTTTTGACCGGCAGCATCAAGAAAGCTGAGCTTAGCCATATTTCTAAGAAAAAACAATTACTGAACTTGATGGCATTACTTTTTTGCCCTGGCAGCTTCAATAGCTCTAAGCTTAGCCACATGCCTGAGATGCTCAGAAAAAGTCTTAGAAAAAGTATGACCACCACTGCCATCTGCTACAAAAAACAGATCATTAGTCTTCATCGGACGAGCCACTGCTTTTATCGAGGCGCGTCCAGGATTGCAGATTGGACCAGGTGGCAATCCAACCGATCTATAGGTGTTGTAAGGAGTAGGCGAAGCCAGTTCAGCTTTGGTCAATCTGCGCTTCTCACGCCAACTAGATCCTCCGTAGATACCGTATAAGACAGTAGGATCCGCCTCCAACCGCATACCACGCTTGATGCGATTGAGAAACACTGCGGCAACATGCGGTTTCTCTTTAAGCTTGGAGGTCTCCTTTTCCACAATCGAGGCGAGTACTAGAAGATCATGCAGACTCGACAGAGGCAAATTCTCCGCTCTTCCATCCCAGCTATCCTCCAGCGCCCTTTCCATGGCAGCTGTCATTTCACGGATCAAACCTTCTCTTGTCTGCCCCCGTACGAAAAAGTAAGTATCTGGCATCAACATCCCCTCTTCAGAGGGCAAGACAAAAGGGCCACTCAGCCTCTCATCGTCATTCAGCCTAGCTCCAATCTGCTCGATAGTCCAGCCTTCTGGGAAAGTGATTCTATGAATAACCGGCGTACCGCTACTCATGTGCTCGACTGCTTCCGCCATGGAAACATTGGGTTCGAAGTTCCACTCTCCGGCTTTTATCACACTAGAACGAGCGAAAAGCGCTTTTCCAGCAGAGAAAACCTTCCATAGAATGAAGCCCCTATCCTGGATCACCCCCTTTTCTACAAGGGTGGTACCTACTTCATCTAGCGCGGAATTCTTATTTATGAGAACCATTACAGGCTCCGATGACAAACCAGGAGCATGAAATTCGCGGTGTAGATAATCGACAGACAGTGAGAGAAAAAGGGAGACAGCTAACATACCTGTAAAAAAGCCAGAAAGGCCTTTACAGGTCCGGCTATAACTGCTGATCTTTTTGACAAATCTGCCGATAAATTTGAAGAAACTCCTCATCACCAAGTTCTCACACCCGCTACACTAACCATATTATACAGGCCAACATAGTACAGCTTCACGACCGCACAGTTCCCGTTACGTAATCACCACGTACAAAGTACCGATTCACCAGATATATAGGAGATGCTTACTTACGCTTTTCCAGAATAATACTATCTGATGATTGTTTGCAAGGCAACCGGTTCTCATTCGAATATCTCAGTCTTCTGCAGCATCTTCCAGGGCTCTTGGGTATTACGCCATGTAGTGTGCAGATATAGCACTCAGCATTAAGACTGTACAGTAACTGTACCTTCTGAGAATCCCCTGCCCCATCGAGATTTTTTTGCTTCTGCCTAGTGTCCTATTGCTTGAATCATGATAGCCTGGGTTCTAAGTTTCTACACGGGATGTGTAGGTTTCAGACTGTAGATTTTTCTGTAAAAGTGGAGGTTTTAAGTGACTGGCAGCCTTAATAGGGTTATTCTCATCGGCCATCTCGGGGCTGATCCTGAAGAAAATTCCATGCAGGACGGTAGGTCAGTACTGAACCTGCGTTTGGCAACGACAGATGTTTGGCGTGACAAAAATACTGGAGAGCGCCGTGAGCGCACTGAATGGCACAGAGTGGTGATTTTCGCTGAGAAATTAGTGGAAGTGGCCAAACAGTACCTCAAAAAGGGCTCGAAGGTGTTTGTCGAAGGGCGGTTGCGCAACAGTGAATGGGAGGACTCCCACGGACAAAGACGCTTCACCACAGAAGTGGTGTTGCAGGGGTTTAACTCTAGTCTAATACTGCTGGACAGGCCTACAGGGCTTGGATCCTCAAGCGAAAAGCAAGATAAAGGGTACGAGAGGCTTAGTCCTAGTGCAAGCTTTGATGCCTCTTCTAGCTTGACGGATGATGAGATCCCCTTTTAGGTCCTCCGCGTCTATATCGGATGATGGCTTGGAGATCCTGTCAAACAAAATGGCGAAGCTGTGGTGTGCAGCCATGATGACGATGTGCCATCTAAACCCATTTAAGGCCACTCGCGTCTATATCGGATGATGGCTTGAAGATCGTGTCAAACAAAATGGCGAAGCTGTGGTGTGCAGCCATGATGACGATGTGCCATCTAAACCCATTTAAGGCCACTCCCAGGAACTTATCGATTGACTGAAATTGGCTAGGCTAAAATGGCTCACATATACGAGGTCGTGCTGGACACCGAAACTACGGGCTTGTGCTTGCGTGGTGATGACAGAATCGTCGAAGTTGGTTGCGTCAAACTGGTGGATCGCGTAGCCAATGGAGAGGTCTATCATGCTTACATCAATCCGAAACATGAAGTCGCGCCGCAAGCCTTGGCTATTCATGGGCTTTCCAACGAGTTCCTGCAAGACAAACCTGAGTTCCACGAGATAGCTGAGGAACTATTAGCATTTATCGATGGAGCAAATCTGGTAATTCACAATGCTGGCTTTGATCTCGGCTTTCTCAACAAGGAGCTCTCCCTGTTGGAACTGCCACTTATTTCTCCAGATAATGTGATAGATTCCCTTGCTCTTGCGCAGCGTAAGTATCCTGGCAAACCGAATTCACTTTCCGCTCTATGTCACAGATACAAGATTGACACTTCTCACCGTGTTCTTCATGGGGCTTTACTTGATGCAGAACTGTTGGCGGAAGTTTATCTCCACCTCTTGGGTGGAAGCCAGGGTAAACTCTCATTCTCAGACACAGTACCAACACACCAGATAACAGAAGGTACAGGACAAGAGAAAACTTCGAACAGAGAAAGATACTCTTCCAGGTTTAAGACCGGGGCAATCTCGGAAGAAGAACTCCGCGAACACAGGAAATTTGTAGCAACACTTGGGCCAAAGGCTGTATGGCTGCGATACAACGAGAGACGAGTTCCCACCACTTGAAGTCACGTCATAGCAGCTCTCCTATAGCGACAGATGATCTCTCCTCAACTCTTGAAGTTAGGCCACAGAAAGCTCCACTATGAAGGACAGTGAAGTCCAACACTACCTGGTGGCATCCCAAAGGAGCTGCCCTCTGCTACTTCCACCCAGTCTTCTTGCTAGTTGACGCTCTGGCTGCCCTCCGAGACCTGATGAGTTGTCAAGTTCCTCCCGTAAAGCTCTGCGAAATCTATAGGATCTATCAAAAGCGGGGCATATCCACCGTAACGGGTGAGATCAGCTAAAATGTTGCGAACAAAGGGAAACAACAAACGCGGACACTCTACCAAGACTAATGTCTGTAAACTCTCAGCGGGAACACCAGATATGCGAAACACTCCAGAATAAACTATCTCTGCAACGAAAATAACCTCCTTATCTCTGGTCGCTTTAGATATGAGTTCTAGGTCGACTTCGAAGTCCTTGTTCTGCAGAGACCTACCACGTACATTCACAGTAATGGAAATATGAGGTGCTTCATTAGAGGCACCCAGCGACTTAGGTACACCTGGATTTCCAAAACTCAAGCTCTTCACGTATTGTGTCAACACATTGATTGCAGGCCCCCTGGTCTCACCAGGTGTCTCTTCGGTCTTATCGGTACTTTGCATGACAAACCACTCCGAAACTATCCAATACAGTGTCTTCTGCAGGCTACAGAGAGTCACGTAGGCTCACACCAGTCACTGTTGCTCCTGTATTAACCAAAGAAAAATGATCCTGTCAACGCAGTAGAATCCGGACGATAATCAAGCAGATCAAATACCCCTTTCCTAAGACCGGTCACTGTATGGCTATATCTGATATTGTGTAAACGTCGGTATACTTGCACTCTGGAGTAAAATTTGATTCTCAGGCCTCCAGACAGATCTATTTGTCATGAGTTTTCCTGTAGAAACTCCGGGCCTCACGGTAGGATGAAAATGGCAGAGTTCAGCTCTGTGAAGTCGTGTTTCATTCCCTAGCAGTATCAGACTGTTTTTATTTCCGCTTTACTGGCACGCGTGCTATTCTTAGTCATGAACAATAAATCCATTTCGATGTACATACTGGTTTGGTGGATGATGGTTGGTCATCTGCCTGGAGTTCTGCGCAACCACTGGGGGTCTAAGAATGATAGATATTTTTGATCCTATGATCATTGTTCCTGCATCTTTATCGGTAATCGTCTTGGTGCGCTTGATCAGCGTTCTAGGACAAAAGTCAGGAGCTGAACAGCATACCCCAGAAGAGACCACGACCACCTTGCTAAAAGGCAGCAACGGTAATGGTAATAATGTCATTCACGTCATCGATGACAAGCTCGCTCCAGAGACCGCAGACGAAAAAACTGAAGAAGAAACAGATCCCATCAGTCTTGCCATAGGAAAAATCACAGAAATAGATAAGCGATTCAATAGAGAAGACTTTCTGAAAGGTGCAGAGTTAGCATACGAGACAGTCCTGTCAGCATTCGCTAGAGGAGATCTCGAAACTCTGAAGAGCATCCTATCCAGCACTGTGTACAAGGGCTTTGTCGAGTCCATCAACAGACGCTCAGAGCTGGGATATACTATGGAAAGCGTAATCGTCAACATAAACGAGGGTGAAATCACTGCAGTGAATATCGAGAACACGATCGCTCGAATCAGTTTGCGATTTGTCTGCAGTGTCATCAGCTCAACTAAGTCGAAAGACGGGTCCGTAGTAGCTGGAAATCCTCACAAGCAGGAGGAAGTAGTAGATCATTGGACCTTCGAACGCCTCCTGACATCTCCAAACCCCAACTGGACATTGATATCCACAGCTTCTCCAGCTGCCAAGAAGTCTGCTACATAGGGCTTTGATCTGCTAAGAGACCTACTTACCTAGGATCTTGGAGGTTTGCTATCTAGTGTCTTGAGCATGCCAAGAAGTATGCTAGGTAGGACTTTGATCCCGAAAGACTCGAGTCGGATGAAAGAAACATCCTTCTTTTAGGGCTCCCAATGCTATCAGATTTCCCTGACAGGTTGCATAAGCCTCCGGTGCTTCCCCAACCATCGACTCGGGAACTTGACCCATCAGCTTGACCATTTGACCAGATCGAAGTCTCTCAGCTGCACTGTGATCTATTTGGATCTCTGGAAGACTGTGTCTTATCCCTTCCACTATTGGCCTGAGAAATGCCTGGCATCCAGACGGTTTGTATTTTTTCTCCCCTTCTGAGATCGATGCTGGCTCCTCTCTTTCTTTTTCAGGACTGCATGCTTCTTTCAGAGCCTTCAAGGTAACCATATCATGTTCTTCAAACCTGCCAATTCTGATACGTCTCAACTTTACCACATGACCTCGAGTCCCGAGTCTTTGTCCAAGATCTCGGGCTAAAGAGCGAATATAAGTCCCCTTACTGCATTCACAGTAGAAGGAAAAAACACTATCCCCCAATACTTCCATTAGTTCGAGGGAGTGAACATAAATAGTACGAGGCTCAAGTGATACATCACCTCCATCCCTTGCTATCTCGTAAGCACGGCGGCCAGACACCTTCACAGCAGAGAATACAGGAGGTACTTGTCTTATATTGCCGGTAAACTCTGAAAGCACTGATATCACTTCCTCCGGAGAAGGTTTGTGGTCCGAGTACGCAATTGGGATGCCGCATACATCTCCTGTATCCGTTTCAGATCCCCACTTCACGCAGAAACGATAAGACTTACTAGCTCTCATGACGAATGGTACTGTTTTCGTCGCTTGCCCCAGAGCGATGGGCAACATACCAGAAGCTGTCGGATCCAGTGTCCCGGCGTGACCCGCTTTCTTGACATTCAGCAGACGCTTCACACGGTTGACAGCTCTTGCAGAACTGACACCAAAGGGCTTATCTAGGATGATCCACCCATCGATGTCATCGCGCCTTTTGTCTCTTCTCACTATTTCCTCCTGAAACGGAACCAGCAACGGAACCAACATCGGCCTTCACCAGGACAGACCCAGACCTGATTGCCCAGGACAGAAGCCAGACTACACAAACGACAAATCGCGCGAGATAAGCCATGTCAGAATTGCCCAGGACAGAAGCCAGACTACACAAACAACAAATCGCGCGAGATAAGCCATGTCAGAATTGCCCAGGACAGAAGCCAGACTACACAAACAACAAATCGCGCGAGAGATAAGCCATGTCAGAATTGCCC
>Ga0209568_1000423_pt1 | contig 14667 bp, 12 predicted proteins | sample WorMetOlspDAHAB2_FD_187406 | JGI IMG/M metagenome (GOLD analysis project Ga0209568, IMG submission 187406) | Marine gutless worms symbiont microbial communities from Max Planck institute for Marine Microbiology, Germany - Olavius sp. DAHAB.2... ...
AACCGAAAAGGAAAAACCTTCCTGCCCAATCGTCCGCCGCGCCATCTCCAAGCCTCCCGTTCAAATTCCAGAAACGAGAGAATCAAAATCCGCGATCCATGTAAACCGCTATCCGCACACAGGTCTCATTAGCCGAAAATTCGGCAATCGCAAGGCGCTAGAAACACCGATTCACAAGGCCCGCCCGGGTTCCTCGCGAGGCGCGAAATCGGTCCGGAAATTCGCCGGCGACCGGGATCCTTCCCGTCAATCCAGGGCCGGCCAGCCGTTCTCGATAATGGCGTCGATCTGGCGCCGTTCGGCGGCCCGGCGCTCCTCGCGGCGGCGCTCGCGGACGCGGCGCTCCAATTCGCGGCGGTCGTGGACCCGCCGTTCCATGCCATCCCAGTCGATGCCCGGCCCGCCGGTGCCGCGCCGGTCGCCCTGGCGGCGGTCTCCGGCGCGCCGTTCGTCGTCGCCGCGGCGCCCCTCGGCGCGCCGGTCGCTGGGCTCGCGCCGGTTGTCCTCGGGCGTTAGCCGGGGTCTCTCGTCGGCTTGTTCGCTCACGCTCGATCCCTTCACCGATTCGCGGTGATCGTAAATCAGATCGGGAATGAACGGAATCACAAAACCCCCACAGTCACAAAAGCCGGAATCACAAAACCCCGCCGGCTGCGCGACGGGGTTTTTTGCTGGTGCTCTCGGCACCGCTCAATCACATAGGACCGAGCCTTTGTGTCAAAGGGTCAATATGTCCTTTGTCTGGTCCGGCGGGTTCATCTTTGTACCCTCCTTCCGTCTGGAGCCTCGTGAAGCATCCGTTTCGCGCCCCGCGGGCGGCGAAACTCAAAAGTTCCGTCCCTCCATCAGTTCAGGGTTGGAGTCTACCACAGGCGGGGTCCTCATTCAGTAGGAACAGCCTCAGGGACGGATCAATGAATCCTATTTCCGGGCGCGCCGGCCACCTCGCCGCTTGACGGGATTGCACCTGAAGGGTACTCGGGCTGATGACCTCCGCGGCGCCGCGAATCCGCCTGCCCCGGCAACCGGCCCTTGTCGCCGGCGTGACCCGTGCGGCCTGGCTGAGCCCCGACGGCGAGATCGAGATGCTTTCGGCCGACGACGCCCGGCGCCGGCTGACCCCGGAAACGGTTCCCATCGTCTGCCACGCCCGGGCCACGGCCCGCCGCTTGGGCGCGCCGCCTTTTGCGGCCCTCGACGTGCTCGAGCTGTTCGCCTTCGTGCATGCCGCCCGCTTCGCCCTGCCGACGCCGCTCGGCCTGGCCGAGGCGCTGGGCCTGGCCTTGCCCACGACCCCGGAACGGGCCGCCGAATCGCTGCTGGCGGCGAGCCGCGCCCTGCTCGCCGACCTGGCGGCGGAAACCGGCGAGGGCGCGGGGCGCGCCATCGACGTGGCCTCGGCCATGGCCTTGGGCGGCTGGCCCTGGGGACCGGCGGCCCTGGCGGCGCTGGGCGCCCCGGACGGCGCCCATTCCAGCGGTGCCAGGAACGGGCTCCGGGTCTGGACCCGCCTCGCCGACTGGCCCGAGCTGGCGCCGGAGCCGCCGCCGGACAACCAGCCGGTGGCCGAAGGGGACGCGCTCGCCCGGCTTGCCGAACTGCTTGGCGGCGGCGCCGAGGACCGCCAGGGGCAGCGGGATTTCACCGAGACCTGCACCCAGGCCTTCCAGCCGCGCAACCGCCGGGACGAGCCGCACCTGGTGCTGGCCGAGGCCGGCACCGGGATCGGCAAGACGCTGGGCTACGTGGCCCCGGCCAGCCTCTGGGCCGAGCAGAACCGCGGTGCGGTTTGGATCAGCACCTTCACCCGCAACCTGCAGCGCCAGTTGGACGGCGAGTTGGACCGGCTCTGTCCGACGGCGGCGGAGAAACAGGCCCGGGTGGTGATCCGCAAGGGCCGGGAGAACTATCTCTGCCTCTTGAACCTGGCGGAAGCCGTCGGCCGGTTGCAGGGCCGCGGCAGCGCCGATGCCGTCGGCCTGGGGCTGATCGCCAGGTGGGCGGCGGCCAGCCGCGACGGCGACATGGTGGGCGGTGATTTCCCGGCCTGGCTGGTGGATCTCTTGGGCGGCCGGCTGACCACGGACCTCACGGATACCCGCGGCGAGTGCATCTATTCGGCCTGCGAGCACTACCGGAAATGCTTCATCGAGCGGACCGTGCGCCGGGCCCGCGGCGCCGACATCGTCGTCGCCAACCATGCCCTGGTGATGGTCCAGGCGGCGCTGGGCGGCGGCGAGGAAGGCAGCCTGCCGCTGCGCTACGTATTCGACGAGGGCCACCACCTGTTCGACGCCGCCGACGGGGCCTTCTCGGCCAATCTTTCGGGCCGCGAGACGGCCGACCTGAGGCGCTGGATCATCGGGCCCGAGGGCGGCCGGGGCCGGGGCGGCGGCCGGGGACGGGGCCTTCGCGAACGGGCCGCCGACCTGATCGCCGGCGACGAGAAGGCCGAGGAACTGCTGGACGAGGCGCTTCGGGCGGCGCGCGCGCTGCCCGGCGCCGGCTGGGGCCAGCGCATGGGCGACGGCCAGCCGCAGGGCCCGACGGAGGAATTCCTGGCCCGGGTCCGCCAGCAGGTCTACGCCCGCGACGCCAGCGCCAACAGCCCCTACGACCTGGAGACGGAAACCGGGCCGCCCGTGGACGGACTGCTGGACGCGGCGGCCCACCTGGAGACCGCCCTGGCGCGGCTCGAGCTCCCCTTGGCCGACCTCATCAAGGCGCTCGCGGGGCGCCTCGACGACGAGGCGGAAGAGTTGGATTCGGCAACCCGGGCCCGCATCCAGGGCCTGACCCGGTCCATCGCCCGGCGCGGCAGCCAGCCGCTGGCCGCCTGGCGGTCCATGCTCGGCTCACTGGGCGCCGAGACGCCGGCGGAATTCGTCGACTGGTTCGGGGTGTCCAGGTTCGCAGGCCGCGACGTGGACGTGGGCTACAACCGCCATTGGATGGACCCGACCCGGCCCCTGGCGGAAACCGTGTTCGCGCCGGCGCACGGCGTTTTGGTCACTTCGGCCAGCCTGCGCGACCATACGGGCGAGACCGACGACGGCGGCTGGCCGGAGGCCGACGGGCGTGTCGGCGCCGGCCACCTGGCGGCGGAGACCCGCCGCGCCTCCCATGCCTCGCCCTTCGACTACGCCGCCGAGACCCGGGTGCTGGTGGTCGGCGACGTCAACCGCAACAGCGCCGAGGAGGTCTCGGCGGCCTACCGGGAGCTGTTCACGGCCGCCGGCGGCGGCGGTCTCGGCCTGTTCACCGCCATCCACCGCCTTCGGGCCGTCCACGAGCGCATCGCCGCACCCCTGGAGCAGGCCGGCCTGCCGCTGTTGGCGCAGCACGTGGATCCCCTGGACACAGGCACCTTGATCGACATCTTCCGGGCCGAGGAGAACACCTGCCTGCTGGGCACGGATGCGGTTAGGGACGGGGTCGACGTGCCGGGCCGCTCGCTCCGACTCATCGTCTTCGACCGGGTGCCCTGGCCCCGGCCGACGATCCTGCACCGGGCCCGGCGCGACGCCTTCGGCGGGCGCGCCTATGACGAGATGCTGACGCGGCTGAAGCTGAAGCAGGCCTATGGGCGGCTGTTGCGCCGCCACGGCGACCGGGGCGTCTTCGTGATGCTGGACCGGGGCCTGCCGAGCCGGCTCTTGGGCGCCTTCCCGCCCGGCGTCGAGGTGCATCGCATCGGCCTCGCCGAGGCGCTGGCCGAAGTGCGCGGTTTCCTGGCCTCCGCCGAGGATTGAGGCGGCGGCGCCACCCCACCCCTCACGCATTGTTGAACCGCCGGAACAGGGTAATTTCCGGTTTCACGGTGGTCTTTTTCATAAAATACGATTATTTTATGTGTTAACGAATTATACACATGAAAGTTTTGTAAAATGAGCGACGTCACCGATCCCCGCATCTACGTCCTGCATGAGAACGACGAATGGGTGGTGCCGCTGCGCGCCGAACTGCAAAAGCGCGGCCTGCCCTTCAGCGAATGGTTCCTCAACGAAGGCAGCGTGGATTTCGCCGCCGAGCCGCCGGAAGGCGTGTTCTACAACCGCATGAGCGCGTCCTCGCACACCCGCGGCCACGCTTACGCCCCCGAGCACGCTAAGCTGGTCCTGGCCTGGCTGGAGGCGCACGGGCGCCGGGTGCTGAACGGATCCCAGGCGCTGCGCCTGGAGGTCTCCAAGCTGGAGCAGTACCTGGCCTTCCAGCGCTTCGGCATCACAGCACCCAAGACCGTGGCCTGCCTGGGCCGCGACCGGATCATCGCCGCCGCCGAAGGCTTCGACGGCCCCTTCATCACCAAGGACAACCGGGCCGGCAAGGGGCTCGGCGTGAAGCTGTTCCATGATACGGAAACCCTGGAGGCCTACCTGGACAGGCCCGAGTTCGAGCTGTCCCGCGACGGGGTCACCCTGGTGCAGCGCTATATCGAGGCCCCCGAGCCGTTCATCACCCGGGCCGAATTCGTCGGCGGCAAGTTCCTCTACGCCGTTCGCGTCGATACCTCGGAGGGCTTCGAGCTTTGCCCGGCCGACGTCTGCCGCATCGATGACGCCTTCTGTCCCGTCGGCGAAGGCGAGGAGCGGCCCATGTTCGAAGTGCTGGAGGACTTCTCCAGCCCGTTGATCGCGAAGATGGAGGCCCTGCTGGCCGCCAACGACATCCAGGTGGCCGCCTTCGAGTTCATCGTCGACGCGGACGGCAACGCCTACACCTACGACCTCAACACCAACACCAACTACAACGCCGAGGCGGAAGCCCGGGCCGGGGTGTCGGGCATGGGGGCGCTGGCGGAAGTCCTTGGCGACGAGTTGGCGAAGGTGACGAACGCGGCGAAGGCGGCTTAGGGCCGCGGCGCGAACACGTAGACCATCAGGCCGAGGCCGAAGGCGGCGCAGGAGAACCACAAGAGCGCCGGCTCATAGGGCGGCCACTCCATGAAGAAGCCGACGAAGTTGCCGACCTCGCACTCCACGGTGGTCCGGTAGAAGCATTCGCTGGCCGCCTTGACGCTGTCGCCCAGCATCTGGTGGAAGAACAGGAGCCACCAGACCAGGGCGGCGCCGAACCCCACCGCGCCCAGCAACATGATCAGCTTGCCGATGCCGCGCATGGTCACCATGCGCGATTGATCGGGCTTCGTGGCTTCCGGTTCAGCGGCTTCCGGTTCGGTGGCGTTCTCGTCGGTCATGGCGGGCTCATGATCGGCATGGCGAACAGCAACGAGACGGTGATCACCGCGACCACCGTGGATATTAGGATAGCCGAAGAGGTCCGCTGCACATAGACGCCGTAGTTCTGGGCCAGGACGAAGCTGTTGGCGCCGGCCGGCAGGGCCGCCATGAGCACCGCCACGGTCTCCCACATGGGCTCGAGCTCGAAGACGAAGGCCACCAACGCCCAGGTGATCAGCGGATGCAAAACCAGCTTCAGGGCGGTCATGGCGCCGACCTCGCCGAGCCCGGCCCTGAGCGGCTTGCCCACCAAAAACAGGCCGATGGCGAACAGCGCCGCCGGCCCGGCGGCGGGGCTCAGGATCTTACAGAAGGTCTCCACCGGCACCGGCAGTTTGAGCCCGGCGATGGACCAGAGAATGCCCGCCGCAGACGAGATCACCAGGGGGTTGCGGGCCAGCGCCTTCAGCACGTCCATGGCCACCTTGGCCCCCTGGTGTTCGGCGCTCAGGTCCATCTCCACCAGGGCCGCGATCAGGGCTAGCAGCACCAGGCTCTGGAACACCGTGGCGACGATGGCCGGCAGCGCGGCCGCCTCGCCGAAGGCGACGATGGCCAGCGGGATGCCCATGTAGCCCGTGTTGCCCCAGACGGCGGTCATCCCGAACAGGGCCGATTCCGCCAGCCTGTTGCCGAAGGCCGCCTTGGAGACGGCCATGGCCACGCCCAGGGTCAGCACGCTGCCCAGCGCGAAGGCGCCGATGTAGGACCATTGGAAGATCTCGGCCGGCTCCACCCGGGCCGTGGAATAGAACAACAGCACCGGCAGGGCGACGTAATAGACGAACCGGTTCAGCGCCTCCGAACTGGCCTCGCCCAGGACCTTGAAATGGCCGCAGGCGTAGCCCGAGAAGATGATCGCGAAGACCGGCAGGACGACGTTGATGATCGGTTCCATGGGCGCCCGGGCGTGCTCGGTGACGGCTTGATCGGCCGCCGGTTGCCGAGCCCGCAAGGGCTCATTAGGCTGACCGGCGAAGGCTCACGTATAGCCGACGCAAGCGGGAGGAACAAACATGGCGACAGCGGAAAAGCCCCTCGACGGCATGACCGTCGGGCTGATCGGATTGGGTTTCATGGGCAAGCCCATGGCCCGCAACCTGCAGGCCGCCGGCGCGGCCATGGTCATCCACAACCGCTCCCAGGAGGTTGTCCGGGAACTGGCCGGCGAAGGCATGACCCCGGCGCCAACCCCGGCCGACGTGGCCCGCCGGGCCCCCGTGGTCATCCTCATGCTGTCCGACACGCCGGCCGTGGAGACGGTACTTTTGGGTGAGAACGGCGTCATCGAGGGGATCGGCGCGGAAAGCCTGGTCATCGACATGGGCACCACCATGATGACCGCGACCCGCGACTTCGCCGAGCGTGTCCGGTCCAAGGGCGCGGACTACGTGGACGCGCCGGTCTCCGGCGGCACCATCGGCGCCGAGGCGGGGACGCTGACCATCATGGCCGGCGGCTCGGAGGCCGCCATGGCCCGGGCCATGGCGTTGTTCGACGTGCTGGGCGCCAAGACCACCCATGTGGGCGATGTCGGCGCCGGGCAGGTGGCGAAGGCGGCCAACCAGGTGATCGTCGGCCTGACCATCGGCGCCGTCGCCGAGGGCTTGTCCTTGGCCCGTCGGGCCGGCGTCGACCCGGCGAAAGTGCGAGAGGCCTTGGGCGGCGGTTTCGCCGATTCGCGCATCCTCGAGGTGCACGGCCAGCGCATGGTGGAGAACAGCTTCACGCCCGGCGCCAAGTGCACCATCCAGCGCAAGGACATGGACCAGGCGGTGACCCTGGCCGCGACCTTCGGCCTGACCCTGCCGGCGACGGAGCTGAGCCGCGCGCTTTACGACCGGGTGATCGCAGACGGCGGCGGTGAGTTGGACCACGCGGCGCTGATCAAGGCCATCGATCCCGGCGACTAGTTCTTCCGGGGCCTGGGCCAGGATTCGACCACCCGCCAGGCCTCGCCCTCGGCCCGTTTCAGCAGATAGGAGCGGCCATCCTCCAGGGGCTGGCCGAGGATGCCCCGGAAGCCGGGGATCATGGAATGGACGATCAGCGCCGACGGGCGCTGGTTGACGAGGCTACCTTTGAGTGCCCCTTCCTTGTCGCCGAAGAAGGCACTGACGTAGCCCACGTACTTGGCCCCGCCGGTCAACTCATAGGCGGTGATCACGCCGGATTCCCCCGACCCCGTGGGATCGACCACGTAGACCCGGTCGCCGGCGTCCAAGAGCTTCGAGGCGGCGGCGCCGACGAGCCGGAAGTGGGCCGTCTCCGGCGCCTTGTCGAAGCGCAGCTTGTGGGCGAACACGAAGGGTGCGGCGACGATCAAGACGACCGGCAGCCAGCCGAGGCGGCCCATGAAGGCCAGCTTCTCGCGCTTCTCCCGCCATGCCACGGCCAGCCCGTAAGCGGCCACGGCGACCACCACCAGGCCCAGGTGCATGTTGTAGCGCCAGTAAGACGCGGCCCGGAGCGCGTCGTACTCGCCGAAGGCGGCCACGTAGGCGAACAGCAAAAAGGCGTTGTAGCCGAGGATCACCAAACCGCCCAGCGCCGCCAGGCGGTCCAGGGGCGTGCGGGCCCGGAAGAAGCCGCGCGCGCCGAGGGCGACGATGATCACGCAGAGCCCCAGGTAGTAGCCCTTCTTGGCGATCACCGTCAGCATCTTCCAGAGGATGTCCGGGATCAACGCCAGGTGCCATTGGGCGAAGGGCTGCAGGGCGAACTCACTGGCCGCCAGGCGCGTCGTCACGTGGTAGCGCCAGGCCAGGTAGATGAGCAGCGGCGGACCGATCATAAGGCCGAGCAGCACGGCGAGCCGCGCCACCCGCAGCCCCGGCTGGCGCAGCGCCACCATGGCGAAGGCGATCAGGAAGATCACCACCAGCACCAACGTCGCCTGCTTCAGGCTGATGACGATGGCCAGCACCAGGCCGCATTGCAGGGCCAGGCGGCGGGCCGCCGCCTCATCGGCGTCCAGCAGTTCCTCGATGACCAGCCAGCCCAGGACCACGGCGGTGCCGGTGACCACCGCCGTCGAGGTGTCGGCGTAGGCGGTGAGCACCACCTTCTGGACGAAGGTCGGGTTGAGGAGCGTCACGGCGAGCGCCGCCAGCGCCGCCGCCGGCCAGCCGATCCCCGAGGCCCGGCCGTCGGAACCGAGGGCCCGCAAGGCAATGCGGCGGACCAAGAGCGCGAAGCCGAACAGCAAGACCAGATTGGAAAGCGCGCTGGCGTTCTCCAGCAAACCGCCGGCCAGGCGGCTGGCCAGGTAGCTGACGTAGTTCCAGGTGAAGGGATAGCCGGCGAAGGTGACCCCGTGGTAGGGGTGCTCGGCGTCCGGGAACACGTCGACGGCCAGCATGTGGCGGATCACCGTCAGCCACTGGGAGAACTCATCCCATTGCGAGCCGCGCATGGCCGAGACCAGAACGAACAGGGGCAGGGCCAGCAAAAGCACCCGGCCGAGACCGTCGGGGAACAGTCGGCCGTCGCGGCGTATTACCTGGACGGTGGCCCAGATGGCGGCGGCGGCGGCGATCACGGCCACGTAGACGAAGGGCGCGCGGACGAACACGCCCCAGAAGGTAAAGGCCAGCGCGACTGTGGCCCAGCCGCTCAGGTGGTCGACCTCCCGCAGGCGCCCCGAACCGCCCATGGCGCCGCCCATGGCCGCGCCGATGGCCGTGAAGCCGGTCCAAAGCACGCCGACCACGGCGAGGGAAAGGACCTGTTCGGGACCGCTGAGGAAATGGCTGATGTATTCGTTCATTGCTTGGGATGCCGTACCGTCGGGCTCTTCTAAACCGAAAGGGCCGGGCATCGCCAGCCTATTCCACGAAAAAGGGGCCGCCCCGGAGGGCGGCCCCTGATCCTTCGGTTGGGTCGGTAAGGCTTAGAAGCCCATGCCGCCCATGCCGCCCATGTCCGGCGCCGCCGGCATGGGATCCTTTTTCTCGGGCTTCTCGGCCACCATGGCTTCGGTGGTGATCAACAGACCGGCGATGGAAGCCGCGTCCTGAAGCGCCGTACGGACGACCTTGGCCGGGTCGATGATGCCGGCCTTGAACATGTCCGTGTACTTCTCGTTCTGGGCGTCGAAGCCGAAGCCCTTGTCCTTCTGCTCACCGAGCTTGCCGGCGACCACGGCACCGTCGGCGCCGGCGTTCTCGGCGATCTGACGGAGCGGCGTCTGCAGGGCCCGACGCACGATGTCGATGCCCACCTTCTGGTCGTCGTTGCCGGGCTGGGTCTTGTCCAGCACCTTGGCGGCATAGAGCAAAGAGGCACCGCCACCGGCGACAACGCCTTCCTCGACCGCGGCGCGGGTCGCATGCAGCGCGTCGTCGACGCGGTCCTTGCGTTCCTTCACCTCGACCTCGGTGGCGCCACCGACCCGGATCACCGCGACGCCGCCGGCCAGCTTGGCCAGCCGCTCCTGCAGCTTCTCACGGTCGTAGTCGGACGTGGTGTCCTCGATCTGGGCACGGATCTGGGCGCAACGACCCTGGATCTCCTTCTTCTTGCCCGCACCCTCGACGATGGTGGTCTCTTCCTTGGTGATGTTGATGCGCTTGGCGGTGCCCAGCATGTCCATGGTGACGTTCTCGAGCTTGATGCCGAGATCTTCCGAAACCACGGTGCCGTCCGTGAGGATGGCGATGTCTTCGAGCATGGCCTTGCGGCGATCACCGAAGCCCGGCGCCTTGACGGCGGCGACCTTCATGCCGCCGCGCAGCTTGTTGACCACGAGGGTGGCGAACGCCTCGCCCTCGATGTCCTCGGCGATGATCAGCAACGGCCGGCCGGACTGCACGATCTGCTCAAGCACCGGCAGCAGGGGCTGCAGGCCCGACAGCTTCTTCTCGTGGATGAGAACGAAGGGGTTCTCCAGATCGCAGGTCATCTTGTCGGCGTTGGTGATGAAGTAAGGGGACGTGTAGCCGCGGTCGAACTGCATGCCTTCGACGACATCCAGTTCCGTGTCCAGGCTCTTGGCCTCCTCCACGGTGATCACGCCTTCGTTGCCGACCCGCTCCATGGCCTGGGCGATCATCTCGCCCACTTCCGTGTCGCCGTTGGCGGAGATGGTGCCCACCTGGGCGATCTCGGCCGACGTGTTGACCCGCTTCGAGCTCTTCTCGATGGCGGCGACCACGTCCGTGACGGCCAGGTCGACGCCGCGCTTCAGGTCCATGGGGTTCATGCCGGCGGCCACGGCCTTGGCGCCTTCCTTGACGATCGACTGGGCCAGCACGGTGGCGGTGGTGGTGCCGTCGCCGGCTTCGTCGGCGGTCCGGGAAGCGACTTCCTTGACCATCTGGGCACCCATGTTCTCGAACTTATCGGAAAGCTCGATGTCCTTGGCGACGGTGACACCGTCCTTGGTGATGCGCGGCGCCCCGAAGGCCTTGTCCAGGACCACGTTGCGGCCCTTCGGGCCCAAGGTGACCTTAACCGCGTCGGCAAGGGTGTCGACGCCGGCCAGCATGCGCGAGCGGGCATCCGTCGAAAATTTGACGTCCTTAGCAGCCATTGTTCCTAATCTCCGTTACTCGATGATTCCGAGGATATCGGACTCTTTCATGATCAACAGTTCCTTGCCGTCGATCTTGATTTCCGTACCCGACCATTTGCCGAAAAGGATGGTGTCACCCTTTTTCACGTCGAGGGGCGTCACCGTGCCGTCTTCGGCCTTGGCGCCGCCACCGACGGCTTTAACCTTGCCCTCCATGGGCTTTTCCTGGGCCGTGTCGGGCAGAATGATGCCGCCGGCCGTCTTTTCTTCCTGCTCTACGCGCTCGACCAGAACGCGATCATGAAGCGGACGAAACTTCATCGTCACTCCTCCTTAAAACTCTTTGTGACTCAGTATGTTAACAGAGGCTGTTAGCACTCTCCCCTGATGAGTGCCAGGGATGTATGCCCAACGCGGTGTTTAGTCAAGGCCCGGCGGGCGTTTTTTTTCGATTTATTGCCGGTCTTCCAGCCCCGGGTGGGCCTTGAGCACGGCCACGGGCCAGAACACCGCCGTCAGGTTGCGGAAGCGGAAGGTCGAGAGCGGCTCGGGGGTTTTCGGCAGGTTCTTGTAGTAGGCGACGGCATAGCCGTCCGGGTGGGCGGCGAAATAGGCCTGCATGTCGCCGTCGACGAGCCCAATAGCCGGCACCGGCTTCGTAAGCCGCCCCAGGTAGTGGTACTGGCCGTGGTACTTGCCGACGTTGGCGACGCGCTTGCCGGCGTCCTCGTAGGCCTTGATCTCACGCGCAATGGGGGTCAGATCGTAGCGCGCGTAAAGCACCGAGGAGAACGCCACGTGCACGGCGCAAACGAGGACCGCCACGGCCAAAGCCAGGCGGCCTGCCTGGCCGACGCGGTCCGCCGCCGCGAGACGCATCACCCCGGCGGCGAAAATGACCAGCAGCCCGGCCAGCCCAAAACGCCCTTCGCCGGCCATCTGGCCCAAGCGCCCGCCCACCTCCAGGTGCGGCAGCGCGATCAGGGCGGCACCGGCAACGAGCAACAGGATCCCCGGCAGGGCCAGATCGCGGCGCCGCACTTGGGCGCCGGAGGCCGCGTCGCTCCGGCTCATGAGATAGGCCGCCAGCAGGGCCAGGGCCGGGAACTCCGGCAGCAGGTAGTGGAGCTGCTTGCCGCTGACCAGGGAGAAGACGACGAAGGCCGCACCCATCCAGACCAGGGTGAGGCGCACCCCGCCGTCGCCGAACGCCCGGCCGAGGCGCGCGAAGGCCCGCCAGAGCGGCGGCCAGACCAACAGGGGCAGAACCAATCCGGGGATCACCGCCGCATACCACCAGAAGGGCCGGGCGTGGGCGAAGGAATCGACCACCCGGCCCGCCGACTGGCCCCAGAAGATGGCGTTCCGGTAGGCCTCGCCGCCACTGATGCCGGCCGGCACGGCCCAGGCCAGGCCGACGGTGGCGGCGACCACCACGCTCAGCGCGACGCCGCCGTACCAGCGGCCCCAGCGGGGCTTCGCCGCCTCCCCGGCCAACGCCGGCAGCCACCAGGGTGCGGTCAGGGCGACGGGCAGGTAGTGCAGCAGGATCGCCGGACCCTTGGCCAGGACGCCGAGGCCGATGGCGATGCCGGCCGCCAGGAAGCCGCGCCAGCGCCCGGTGCGCGCCGCCATGACCAGGGCGATGAGGGCGGCCAGCGCAAAGAAGGCCAGCATCATGTCGAACATGGTGAGCGTCGTGAACAGGGCCCAGAACGAACACGCGAACAACAACAGGGGCGCAAGGCCGGGCACCTCGGGGCGGTCCGGCCAGAGAACGCGGGCCAGGCGCATGGTGAACAGCATGGACCCGAGCCCGAACAGGGGCGCCACCAGCCGGGGCCACCATTCATTGACCCCGAAGGCGTGCCAGCCGGCGGTCATCAGCCAGAACAGCAAAGGCGGCTTGTGGCTGTAGGGCTCGCCGTTCAGATAGGGCACCAGGTAGTGGCCCTCCAGCCACATGTCCCAGGCGACGGCCAGATAGCGGGTCTCGTCCACCGGCAGGGGCGGGCGCACCACCAGGGCCACGGCGACCACCAGGACCCAGAGTCCGGTCAGGATGATGGCGGAACGGATTTGCGAGCCCATGCGGCGTGTCGTTTCCTTAGCTTAACCGGAACCGGCTCAGGCGCCGTTGGCGTTGCCGTTGCCCAGTTCCCGGTCCACGTCGTCGCCGAGGCGCTTGCCGTGGCGGTGCTTGCGGTAGAGATGCACCCCCAACAGGCCCGAGGCGACGAACAGGATCACACTCAGTCCAATCCCATAGCCCGTGTCAAGGTGGATGCCGCTGCCGACCAGGGCGAAGATCAGCATCTGCGGGATGTAGCCGATGGCCGACGCGGTGACGAAAACCAGCCCTGAGACGCCGCTGACCCCGGCGGCCAGGTTGGTCAGGAAATTGGAGCCCACGGGCAGGAAGCGGATCAACAGCGTCATGGTGAAGGGGTTTTCGCTCAGGAACGCGTCGACGCGGCGGATCTTCTCGGTGAACTTGCGGGCGATGAACTCGCGGCCGAAGAACCGCGAATAACAGAAGGTCAGGGTGCAGCCCAGCGCCGCGGCGGCCACCGACAACCCGGTCCCATAGGCCAGGCCGAAGGCGTAGCCGCCCATGAAGGCAACGGCCTGGCGGGAAAAGCCGACGGCGGTGAACAGGGCGCCTGCGGCGATGAAGATCATCTCGCCCCGCCAGCCCTGGCCGCGGACCACGGAATCGATGCCCTCCTTCTCGAAGAACGATCCGAGCCCGGTGGATTTCAGCACGAACCCCACCGCCACCAGGACCGCCAGCATGGCCAGCCCCTTGAACAGAACGCGTGGCTTCATTCCGGATCCGGTTCCGTGGGGATGATCTTGGGCCGCACCGGGCGCCTGGCCAGCCACATGACCCCGAACATATCGACGATGCCCACCCAAAGCCGGTTCCAGACCCCGTACTTGGACGTGCCGCGCTCCCGGGGGCGGTGGTTGACGGGTACGGAGACGGCCCGGCCGCCGGCCCGGATCATCAGGGCCGGCAGGAACCGGTGCATGTGGTCGAAGGCCGGGAACCCCAGGAAATCATCGTGCCCGAAGACCTTGAACCCGCAGGCCGTGTCCGGGGTGTCGTCCTTCAAAAGCCACCCGCGCACGCCGTTGGCAATCTTCGAAGACACCCGCCTGAGCCAGTTGTCGCGGCGCGTCGTCCGGTGGCCGGCGATCAACACGGGCCCGGCCGCCGCCTCTTCCTTATAGCGGGCCAAAAGCGCCGGGATGTCGGCGGGATCGTTCTGGCCGTCCCCGTCCAAGGTCGCGACGACCGGCGCGCGCGCATGCCGCACCCCGGCAACGATGGCGGTGCTTTGCCCGCAGCCGGGCCCGAGACGGACGACCCGGAGCGCCGGCACCTGGGCCTTCAGGCCGGCCAGCAGCTTCGGCGTCTCATCCGTGGACCCGTCGTCCACGTAGACGATCTCATGGTCGATGCCGGCGCCGCTCAGGCTGGCGCCGATCTCGTCGATCAGCGGCGCTAAGTTCTCGGCCTCGTTCTTGACCGGAACGACGACGGAAAGCTCTGGGGAAAGCTCGGGGCTGGCGGAATCCGTTGGGGCCATGGGGTGATCGCCGGAAAAACCTTATCTTCTCGCCGCTTAAGGCGGCGAAACCTGTCGCGGGCCCGCTTTTACACCCCCCCATCGGCAGGGGCAACGGCTCAGTTGGCCGGGCGGTCCTGAATCCCACCGTTCCCCGGCCTTGTTCGGATGGGTGACGGCGAAAAGCCTCCCGCCGGTTGTTGAATGCATCTTATACCAAGCTGTAAAAAGTTTGACTCATTAAGGGACTGTTAGGCGGGGTGTGATTCAACATGGAAAACAGAGGAGTTTTTCCATGGCACGCGGCATTCCCCTACGCACAGACTTCACTTGCGAC
>Ga0209568_1000425_pt1 | contig 14613 bp, 10 predicted proteins | sample WorMetOlspDAHAB2_FD_187406 | JGI IMG/M metagenome (GOLD analysis project Ga0209568, IMG submission 187406) | Marine gutless worms symbiont microbial communities from Max Planck institute for Marine Microbiology, Germany - Olavius sp. DAHAB.2... ...
AACTGGGAGTTCTGAGGTTCGCTAGTCATTTCACCGAACTGGGAGTTCTGAGGCTCGCTAGTCATTTCACCGAACTGGGAGTTCTGAGGTTCGCTAGTCATTTCACCGCACTGGGAGTTCTGAGGCTCGCTAGTCATTTCACCGAACTGGGAGTTCTGAGGTTCGCTAGTCATTTCACCGAACTGGGAGTTCTGAGGCTCGCTAGTCATTTCACCGAACTGGGAGTTCTGAGGCTCGCTAGTCATTTCACCGAACTGGGAGTTCTGAAGCTCGCTAGTCATTTCATAGAACTGGGAGTTCTGAGGTTCGCTAGCAGGGTCTGTGTCACTCCTTTCGATGGCAGGGTTTGTGTCATTCCTTGTGAGGGGATCCGATACCAGGGACTGCACATCATCACTTATACTGATTTGGTCATCATATTCGACATACTCAGGATATGAAGAGCTTCCCCAGTCCATGTCGATGATTTCTCGTGTTTCCTCGCCGCGTGTCATGGCGACTTCGACTTTTCGCAACTCTTTCCGTATGCTTTCAGTGACAGCCTGTGGTGATACTCCTGACCCATCGCCATACATCACAGCATTCAACTGGCTGCGATAAGTCTCAGCAGTCCTTCTGATCCTTCCTACAAGCCTTCCGATTGTCTGCATGAGCTCTGGGTACTCCTCTGGTCCGAGCACCACAAAAGCCACAATGGCGACGATAAACCACTCACTCGTGGAAAAATCCAACACCTATATCTTCTCGACTTTAGTTCGGATTGTCTATACCGGAGTCGCTACTAGAATTGCTGGATAATTCATCGATTCGCTTGTGCTCGACGGTACCAGCATTCCTATTCTTCGTGTCGAGGGGGTGACGTTGGTCTGCATCCTCATCCTCATCAGACAGGCCCTTCTTGAATTTTCTGATCCCCCTCGCAATATCTCCCATCAGAGTAGGTACTCTACCTCCTCCTCCGAAGAGCAACAGAGCTATCGCCAAGATGATAACCCAGTGCCATAAAGAAAAAGCACCCATGTGCCGAGCTCCCGTTTCAAGCAGTCATACCACAAGCCACGGAGGATTATACGCTGCTATTGTTCTTTATGGAAGTCTTTAGGGAATTGGTGATGCTTCATCATGCATGACTGGCTCTAGGGTGATGCTACTTCTAGTTCTGGTTCTCTCTGTACATGCTGCTTTATGTCGGAATGTCGGAGGAAACTATGTTGCCAACATTCATTTTCTACTTCTAGTTCTGGTTCTCTCTGTACATGCTGCTTTATGTCGGAATGTCGGAGGAAACTATGTTGCCAACCTGCTTTTTAGGTCAAATAAGATTCTGTCATCCGTATTCGCCAATGTTCCCAAGGATTTTGGCCCTGTGCTAGGAAAGGTTTAGGCGGGGTTTGGTTGGAGAAAACTCTGTCGCCAACATCCCCAAAGGAACACGCGCAAAGGTTAATACATCAACACGAGATACCCCAGCTTCCAACAGAGCGCGCGTGATGGATACAGCCGTTGATCCGGTTGTTATAACATCGTCGACCAGAACGACGTTTTTTCCAGAAAGCATCGATCTTCCTTCTGCTGTGACTAGAAAGGCATTAGACACGTTGGCAACGCGCTTTTTTGCTGATAGGCCAACCTGTGAAGTCGTGAATTTCACCCGCTTAAGGGTATTGGAAACAAATGGCAATCCAGTATGTGCAGCAACCGAACTGGCGATCATGCCAGCTTGATTGAAGCGTCTCGTGATTAACCTGAGCCTGTGTAAGGGAATTGGAACTATAAAATCTGTGTCAGAAAATAGGTCGCGTCCTGCTAGGCTGGTCAGACGGCCAATCAAATCGGCCATGTAGGTGCTATCACCGTATTTCAATCCACGTACCAGTTTTAGAGCAGTTCCTGTGTATATGGTAGCTGAACGAGCTCTGCGGTAAGGAGGAGGGTTGACAATCGCTTCAGCGGATATAGTTCCTGGTCCGGGATCATGCGAGAAGGGGATACCAGTCCTGTCGCAAAATGGACGGTCTATAAAGACTAAATCACTCCAACACTTTGAACAAAGACCACCGCTGCACCAAACAGGCCTCTTGCAGGCTAAGCAGATCGGAGGAAGAACCAAGTCGATAATGCCGTTGAGAACACTGAATAGGTCGCTGAAACACTGTGGACCAAACACTTGTGAAGACTCCTCACTATCACAGCGGTGTCAAGATAGTCTGATACTAGATGATCCTGCAAGTCCTCGCTTTCTGTATTCAGCACTAGCGTACAGTAAATAAAACGGCTAGAATACCATGTGTGTCTTGGTCGTATATAGCCGAACTTCGTAAGTGATAAGGTCTCTGATGTGATATCGGATGCCGGGGCTGGCCGTATTGTTATAAAGGAAGGGTGAGGTGGTTAAAGAATTTTGCAAGGTGATTAAATCAATACACAGCAGAAGTCTTGCCAATTCGTGTGTTTTTCTGTTGTTTCTGTTATCTCTTATCTCGGCAGTGCCTGCTGCTAGTTCTGGCACTTTGATCGGCGCAGGAGCCAGTTTTCCTGCTCCTCTCTACTTTTCCTGGTCGCTGAAATACAAAGTCGATACCGGAAAGAAGCTGAATTATCAGGTAATGGGGTCTGCAGGAGGGCAGATTCAGCTCCTCAATGGCGCAGTTGATTTCGGAGCTACGGATGTCCCGGTAAGTGCGGAGAAGCTACTTGAAAGAGGATGGGTCCAGTTCCCATCTGTCATCGGGGCAGAGGTGATAGTGGTGAATGTGGATGGCGTCGAAAACAAACAGTTAAAACTGACTGGAGAAATCTTAGCCGACATTTACATGGGGAAAATCACAAACTGGAATGACAAAGCAATAGCAGATATCAATCCAGATTTGAGCCTACCTGATCTCACTATAGTTCCCGTGTACCGCTCAGAAGGATCAGGTACGACCTTTATCTTCACCAGTTATCTTCAGTCGGTCAGTCAGGAATGGAGCGATAATTTCGGAGTCGCGACCTCGATTGGTTGGCCGACGGGAATGGGAGCTAAGGGTAATGATACCGTAGCTGCAACGGTCAAAAACACCAGAGGAGCAATCGGATACGTGGAGTACGCATATGCGGTAGTTGCGGATCTGGTCACGACTAAGCTCAAGAACAAGGATGGTTATTTCGTATCTCCAGAAGTCTCGAGTTTTGAAGCCGCAGCGGCGAATGTCAAATGGGGACAAGGTACCTCTATTGCGCCGTCTATGATAAATATGTTCGGTGAATCTTCCTGGCCGATCATAAGTGCGACCCATGTCTTGTTGAATAAAAATAGTAAAAAAGCTTCAAAGCTAGCTGGTGTCGTTTCCTTTTTTGACTGGGCATTTTCTTTCGGGGATGACTTAGCGAGGAATCACCATTACCTGGTGCTACCAGAAGAGGTAAAGGACATCGTGCGGAATGTCTGGATGAATGAACTCAAAGATGACACGGGAGAAAGCATCTGGACCCCACCTGTACCTGTAGATGAAGGGAATTAGATTGCATCCTAGCAGGGGTGTATCAGGTCTGTGTGAGGTGCTGACTTCCTGTGGGTCTGTATCCCTTATAGGTTGTGGTTGGTCTTGTGTGAGCCTGTAGTTCTGTTTTACACCCCGATGAGGCCTGTACTTGTAAAGAATATATGTAGAACAAGAACGTGCTCATTTGGCCTGTTCTACCCTGTGTTAAATTGAGAACTTGCGGAGAGGATTGTGATTTCAAAGCTTGACCAGCTGAGGAAAGTCAGTGTTGTCGTGGCTGACACTGTCGATGTTGCTTCTATAGAGAGGTTTTCACCTACAGATTGTACTACTAATCCCAGTTTGGTCCTGAGTGCGGTAGGTCTTCCTGCGTACCGGGAGATGATAGACCAGGCCGTCAGGTGGGGAAAATCTTGTAACGGAACAAAAGAGGAAATCGTCAAGGCCATAGCCGACAGGATAAGGGTTCTGCTGATAGCAGAGTTAGCTAAGGCCTTACCAGGTAGGGTTTCGACAGAAGTCGACGCTGACTTGTCATTCGATGTTGCCAGGACCGTCGATTCTGGTATTTCTATCATCGCTTCCTGTGAAGAATTGGGAATCGCAAGAGAAAAGGTCCTGATCAAAATAGCGGCGACATGGGAAGGCATCATGGCCGCCAAGATCTTGGAACAGAAGGGGATCAATACCAATCTGACTTTGGTTTTCAGTCTTGCCCAAGCCAAGGCCTGTGCAGAGGCAGGGGTATTTGTGATCTCTCCTTTTGTCGGACGGATAGGGGATTGGTACGAAAAACGCGGCGACAAGCACTCCTGCGGAGCAGCAGAGGATCCTGGAGCAAAGTTCGTACGTGAGGTGTTCGGATATTACAAGGCCGTAGGAGCTAAGACTGAAGTTATGGCGGCTTCTTTGCGTTCTACAGACCAGGTTGAAGCGCTTGCTGGTTGTGACCGGTTGACGATTTCTCCAGGACTGTTGGAACAGATGGCTAGTGACATGGGGGACTTGACTAAATCTCTGGACATCAGCCTGGGTACTGTCTCTCATGTCAGTCAAGACATGCAGGAAAGTGAATTTCGTTTGGCCATGAACCAGGATGCCATGGCTACTGAGAAGTTGGCAGAAGGGATCAGATTGTTCCTCGAGGCTCTGCGCAACCTGCGCTACCTGGTGGATGCTGACTTGACTTCTCGATAATGAAGCCTTCTTCATAGGGAGAGGTGTGAAGTGAGACCCGCTGATTTCGGAAGGCCAGTGAGTTCCAAAGGAGAGCGCTTGATTTCGGAATGCCAGTGAGTTCCAAAGGAGAGCGATACCTTGGTTTCTGCGAAATTACAGGAAGATTTGTATTACCGGCATGAAAGCGGAAAGCCGATTCTCATAGGTCTGGTAGGGACCGGGCAAATGGGGATCGACATCATAGTACAGGTTTCATTGATGCGAGGTATGCGCATCGGAGCAATCAGGACAACCTGCTTCGAGACCCTGAGGAAATCACTTGGCGCAGCTGGATACGATACTTCGAATATGCTGGAAGCAAAATCTTCCTCCTGTGTCGACAGAGCGATCGAGAATGGATGTATTGCCGTCACTGATGACTTTAGCGTCTTAGTCGAATCTGGCCTCATCGAGGTGGTCATAGATGCTACTGGTAGTCCAGAACTAGGAACAAGGTTGGCATTTAGCTCCATCAGCAATGGAAAGCATATCGTACTCCTCAACCTGGAAGCAGACGTCACGATTGGTCGTGCCATACGCAGATGGGCCAAGAGCGCAGGTGTCGTATGCACAGGAGCAGCAGGAGATGAACCAGCAGCAGCAATGGAATTGGTGCGGTTCGCAGAAGTACTAGGTCTGGAAGTCATTGCCGCAGGAAAGGGTAAGAACAATCCACTCGATGTCACTGCGGTTCCAGAGGACTACCTGGAAGAAGCAGAGAGGCGTTGCATGAACCCTCGTGTTCTGGTCGAGTTTGTCGATGGAACCAAGACACAGGTGGAAATGACAGCTCTGGCAAACACAGCGGGCCTTACAATCGACGTACCAGGAATGCACGGGACAGATTTACAGGTCAAGTCGCTTCCTGAGTTGTTGTGTCCTAGAGAAGATGGTGGGCTCCTGGGTCAGTCTGGTGTCGTCGAGTACGTGAGGGGTGGTGGGATTGCTCCTGGTGTTTTCGTCATAGTACGTCCAAGGTGTGACCGAGTATTCGAGAGAATGCTGGATCTCAAAGTAATCAATGCAGGAAGGTATTTCGCTCTGATCCGTCCTTTCCACTTGACAAGTTTGGAGGTTCCGCTTTCGGCCGCACGTGCTGTTCTGCAAGGAACACCTGATGTGCAGATACTCGGGGAGGCATATGTAGAATGTTGTGCTGTCGCCAAGAGAAAACTGCAGGTAGGAGAAAAGCTAACACGTATCGGTATGTCGGAATATCGTGGTTTCGCGGTGACGCACAAGGAGGCTTCTGTTAAGTCTTTAGTTCCGATAGGTCTCTGTGAAGGTGCGGTTGTTTTGCAGGAAATCAATTGCGGTGATTTCATCACCTACGACAATGTATCTCCTGATGCCAGTTTTATGGTCACCAGGGTTAGAATGGAGATGGATTCTGAACGGATACAGGCTGTATGACCTTGGTCGCAACCCCATATCACCATCTCAAATGTATATAGGATCTGGTGTGTGGATCGGTTTTTTGTCGATTTTTCTGAGGGTTTCTCTTTTGAGGTGGAGTGATCTGGTTCGCGAACGTATATAGGATCTGGTGTGTGGATCGGTTTTTTGTCGATTTTTCTGAGGGTTTCTCTTTTGAGGTGGAGTGATCTGGTTCGCGAACGTATATAAGATCTGGTGTGTGGATCGGTTTTTGCCGATTTTCTGAGAGTCTCTCTTTTGAGACTGAATGCGTAGGGAAAGGGCTATACGTGCGATTTGAGCAGATAGATGATCGGGCATGCATACTCGGAGAGTCGATCACTTGGGATCCAGGCAGCGGGTCCTTCTTTTGGGTCGACATCCAAAGCAAGAGACTACTCAAAGTCGCGTTAGACGGATCTCAAGCTCAGGACTGGTACTTCCATGATCGCCTGTGTTCTCTCGGCATCTGTTCTTCCGGACGTCTTGTGCTAGCACTCACCAGACAGGTGCTCTTCTTCGAGCCACAGACCGGGAAAACAACACTCCTGAGCAAAATTGAACTGGGACCAGACTATATACGGCTCAACGACGGACGAGTAGGACCCGATGGAGCCTTCTGGGTCGGATCAATGGATGAACGTCCGAATAGAGAGCCAATAGGCGCGCTTTACAGAGTGACACCAAAAGGTGAGGTGGAGGTGAAAGTCACTGACATCAGGGTTTCCAATGGATTGGCATGGAGCCCAGATGGAAGGAAGATGTTTCATTCAGACACCAGATCAGCATGGATCGATCGATGGGATTTCGATGTGGAGACTGGAGGCATTTCAAATCGCGTGCGAATACGTGATGGAATCGCAGATGGCGATGGACGGCCAGATGGAGGAGCTTGTGACATAGAAGGAAATTACTGGAGCGCTGGAATCTCGGGATCACTTATAAATCGTTACGATCAAGATGGAAGATTGCTTCTCAGTGTTCCGGTGCCTTTAGCGGCTCCCACGGCACTGTGCTTCGGGGGAGATAATCTGGATGTTTTATGTCTGACTTCGACAGTTGAAAAGCAGTCAGACATGAAGTTATCTGAACATCCACTGACAGGGACATTAGTAGCCTGTCGCAGTCCTGTTTTAGGCAGTCCGGCCTGTCTGTTTAGCGACATTTAGAGCGATATCTATAGCGGTATTTAGCATGTCGCAATCCTGTTTTAGACAGTCCGGCCTGTCTGTTTAGCGACATTTAGAGCGATATCTATAGCGGTATTTAGCATGTCGCAATCCTGTTTTAGGCAGTCCGGCCTGTCTGTTTAGCGACATTTAGAGCGATATCTATAGCGGTATTTAGCATGTCGCAATCCTAACCAGTCCGGGATGTTCGTTTGGACACGTTTAGCCTATACTGCACTCTAAAGGCATCCCCTGAAGAGGTAGACTTTCCAAGCGAAATATCTTGCATAGATGACAAAAAGATAAAGTCTAAGATACAAAAAGACACAGAATCCCTGTATCCCAGTTCCCAGAATGCCATATGGGGAAGCGCAAAACTCTTTACTGACTGATTATCTTGGTATAAACACCTTTCAGTTCCTGATTTCATGTCAAGGACATGGAGTGATCCGTGTTCCAGTGAAGCGAGTTGAGATAGCCTGAATTGGCGTCAGGAAAAGATGGCCTTGGTCTGTTCTGTCGTCTGAAAAAAAAACGCTACGTGGCGAGTTGAGAAAAAGATGGACGGGTCCCTAGAGACTTTATGTGAATTACTTAGATCTCCCGAAGTAGGAGCGACCATAGCAGACTCGCGTCCAGCAATAGTGTTGCAAAAAAGGGATCTGAGACCCGTTTTTGCAAATGCTTCCGGAGTGCGTCAACAAGGCGCAAGGGACATGAAAGAGCTCAGAGAGCTAGAACAGTGTTCTATTCGACTGCCTCAGCCGGTTATAGGGAGAATCCATCGCTTCGCCGCTTCTGCGAGTGATAGGCAGCGAAAAGCCGAACTCGTACAGATCCAGTTCGCAGATGAGTCGCAACAGACTGTCAAAGCGCTGGAAAGAGTCGAATTCGTCAATCTAGGAGACATAAACAGCAATCGGGACCTGATGCTGGTCATCTTGGCAAGTAGAGCAGAGCCACTTCAATCCGACGACGTGTACGGATTGCAGCACTGGGTGCAGGAAGGGCAGTTCGTGGTGCTCTTTGATCAAGAAGGTGGAGCAGTAGCTTCCTGTGGAGATCACACTCTCTTAGATGACATTCTAGAAAAGGTACAGCTCTTCGCCGATGAAAACCAAGATGAACGTGAACCAATGCGAGTCCGGCGTATAAGAACTAGCGATGGCGAGCGAGACATAGCTATTGTCGCTCTGGCCGGAGGTCCTGAACACGTCCTGTTGATCTCCCGCGTGCCTCAGAGAACTAGAGGAAAGATCAGCTTATTTCCAGATCTCAGAAGGGATAGATCTTCCTTGTCGAGTGCCGGTGCACGTGTAAGATCCTCGCGATCTTCGATGGAGGTGGGATTATCACATATCCGTGAGCCAGGAGGTTCTGGTGTCTATGTAGAGGATATGGGTACATATCGTTCCGCGAGAAGCAGTCGTTCTGCTCGGGGTGGGGGAGACACGAGTGCACATCGATCCGCAGGAGATGAAGAGGAACCCGACATACATCGCTCCGGGCGCGATAAAAGTGATACAACTGCAAATCGCTCCGAACGACTGAGCTACTCGCCAGGAATCAAGGTCGGGACTGTGGTGGATCATCCAGGTAGAGAAAATCAGGGTTCTATTACATCTACTGCGAATCGGCGGAAGACAATTCGGAATGAGGAATACGACACTTCAAGGATTGTCGTATTGCCATCTGTGTCTCGGACTCTTCATGGGGTGTCAGGTCTTGGAAATGCGGAAAAGAACCTCGATCGTAGAGACAATGATCGTGTTCTAAGTATATCTGACGTATCTGATACTTCATGCACTGTGAACGGAGCAAAGACACGTAGTAAAGGGAGTATACCAAACATAATAGGACCTCGTGTAGTGCGAAGTCATGGGATCGATGATCCAATAAGCGGAGGGATATCGCCATGGTGGGGAAGACCTCTTGAAAAAGAACAGCACGGATGCAAAACAGAGGTATCAGGAGCATATTTCAAAGGAAAATCAGTGCTGCCAGATGACCTGAATGTTCCAAGCCTCGTCACAGACTTCAAGGATATACTGCATGTGAACCCTGCATTCCTAGACCTTTTTGGATGGGAAAAAGCTACCATCATAGAGGGACAAGGAGGGGTGATCGAATTCGCCTCTGACGATGGCAGGACAACCAGGACGCATGGTGTCGATTTAACGCGGTTCATCTTGGAATCAGGGGGCGTTGCTGAGTCAAGTGTACACTTGCACTCTGTCCTTTGGCATGGAGAGCCAGCTGCTCTTATCACACTCCAGGATATAGATGGGACACAAAACCGTTATGACCACGGCACAAGGTCTTCCACTTCATTTGATGTACGGGGTCTTGGTCCCAGTCGCCTTGAGGATTTAGAGGCTGTATTCGATCACTTACATGCATGTATCTTCATACTAGACGAAAACAAGGAGGTGAAGGCCGTCAATAAGGCTACTGAGGCACTATTCCAGGCGACGGACCTAAAGGAAGAAAAAGCCTCTATACTGGACTTCTTGACACCGACTAGTTACAGAGAAGTTCTGGCATACCTGGAACGTGTGAAGACAGCTGAAGATACTGTACTCGTTCGATCTGGGATAGAAGTGATAGCTCAACTAGCTCACGGTGCTTCTCTGCCTATGCGATTGACAGCGACGAGCCGTACACTCAATGGCAGTCCCAGATACTACGTCGTGATGCAGACCTCGACACAAGCTCCGAACAGGGACTTCCATAATCCAGAAAGTGCCAGTCTCGACATGAAGATGTCTTCTGTTTCTGATGAAGCATTACTCCCGAAGATCTATCGAGAGCTAAATGAGGTGTTTGCTGATATTATGTCATCATCCAAACATATGTTGGACGGGTGTAATGATGATGACGGTTATGAGGGTTCGAGAACACCACTGACCAAGGCTCGAGCCTGTGATATGCAGGTCATGAGCTGGGTAAATGATCTGCTTACCTTGTCTAAGCTTCTGATTGGAACCTCAGACTTAAAGTTCGAGATAATTGATTTAAGGGAATTGATTACAGAATGCGTGGGAATAATTCAGGCTCTCGCCAATACTAAGCGTGTCATCATCAGAAGCAGTTTCGTGGATTCTGCCACAAAGGTGATTGCCGATCTCCGTTCTCTGCGTCAGATCGTGTTGAGGCTCTTGTCTCATTCTGTGCTGTGCACGAGAGCAGGAAGACAGGTTATCATATCCACAAGCAAAGAGGAAAACGGGGAGTTGCACGTAAAGGTTGTGGGAGTAGGACCGGAGGCTGCGAACGACAGAGATGAAACCTCTTCTGACCAGGTAGGGATGCATCCTCTTGAATGGGGGGGGGCTTCGGTGAGATGGGGATCATATCTCGAGCTCACTGAGGCTCTTGTCGAGAGTAACCACGCATCCTTCCACGTAGAGCAGGGGAACAGCGGGACACTGGTCTCGATTGCATTTCCTGCTGATAGGGTAATCGCTTGAGCTTTGTTATAGCCATTTTCTACTGACAGGGTAGTCGAGAGTAACCACGCATCCTTCCACGTAGAGCAGGGGAACAGCGGGACCACTGGTCTCGATTGCATTTCCTGCTGATAGGGTAGTCGCTTGAGCTTTGTTATAGCCATTTTCTACTGACAGGGTAGTCGCTTGAGTCTTGTTATAGACAGTTGTTTATAGACAATTGTGTCGGGGGTACGACCTTTCTGTTTTGCCTCTTGTCAAGCTGGTGTTCGGACTTTTTTATACTCTTCCTTCTGTGAGTTGGATAGTGGGTGATGCGTCTCCAGTATCTTTCTCAGCCTGTCTTGAGCTACATGAGTGTATATCTGGGTCGTAGAGATATCTGCATGTCCGAGAAGCTCTTGGATTATGCGTAAGTCACTGCCGTTTTCCAACAAATGTGTGGCAAATGAGTGACGAACCGCATGGGGAGTCAGTTTGGCAGGAGGCATCCCAACACTGACCCCAAGTCTCTTGAGATCACGTCCAAATGCCTGGCGTGTGTAGTGTCCCATAGCTCCCTTGGAAGGAAAAACCCATCGGGTCGATCTGGTTTTCTCAGAGGCTTGTAACAATTCGAGGTACTCGGCCAGGACAGCACAAGTCCTTTGGGTCATCGGGACAATCCTCTCTTTTCCCCCTTTCCCTGTGATGACCAAAAATGAATCCTTCAAGCGCATTGCTGTCTTTGGAAGTCCTACTAGTTCGGACACTCTCAGGCCACTGCCGTAGGCGATTTCGAGCAGGGAAAGTAACCTCAGGCTGCGTAGCTTGTCACCCGGCTTGGTTTCTTCTGACATGTAAGAGGCTTCTGCTGCCTCGAATAGAGATAAAATCTCATCCTGGGAAAGCAAAATGGGCAGTTTTAGGGATTTCTGGGGAAGTGCAATAGACTGGGTGGGATCACTCCCGATCTCCCCCTCATTCAAGAGAAAGCCAAAAAACTGTCGCAAAGCCGATAAATGTCGAGATTGACTCGCAATAGATATCTTGTTGTCAGATAGGGATACCAGATAGGCTCTTACGTCTTTTCCAAGGCATTTCCGGAGCAACATGTTGTACAGCTGTTTGCTCTGGATGCCGCAAGTATAATGTGCTCTGTCCTGTTGTACTTCATTCATCGCGGATGGAGTATCGAATCCCGTATGGCTGAGTACAGCAAGTCCTGATACATCCGCTTCATCTGAATATCTTTCGATCAGGAAAGCACAAAAGGATTTTAAATCACTCCTGTACGATGACACAGTGTTGTCAGATGCTCCTCTTTCCAACATGATCATTTCGAGAAATGCTTCGATATAATCTCGTTCTTCACCGGGCATCGCCTTCTCCCTTTTTGACTGTACTCCCACACCTGTTCCTGTAGTATGGAGAGGGAGTTAAGTCTCATCCTATACTCGTTCAGGAGGAAAACATCTCCTGTTCTGGTGCTTTTTGTCGGATTTGTGATTCTGTTATCCGGTATTTTTGTCTCGTAGCACAGTAGCTGTCAGAATGTGATCCAGACCAGTGGAGATCGTGAAGTGCTCAATGTCTTGACACCTATCCGGTATTTTTGTCTCGTAGCACAGTAGCTGTCAGAATGTGATCCAGACCAGTGGAGATCGTGAAATGCTCGATGTCTTGACACCTATCCGGTATTTTTGTCTCGTAGCACAGTAGCTGTCAGAATGTGATCCAGACCAGTGGAGATCGTGAAGTGCTCAATGTCTTGACTCCTATCCGGTATTTTTGTCTCGTAGCACAGTAGCTGTCAGAATGTGATCCAGACCAGTGGAGATCGTGAAATGCTCGATGTCTTGACTCCTATCCGGTATTTTTGTCTCGTAGCACAGTAGCTGTCAGAATGTGATCCAGACCAGTGGAGATCGTGAAATGCTCGATGTCTTGACTCCAGATGAAATGATACAGGTAGAGAAAAAAACTTTCGCTTCAGGTGTTCACAGCTTTTCCGTGATGGAAACAGCGGGGGAAGCTGTGGGGCAGGCTGTCGCCCGTCGATTTAAGACCAAGGATCCAGTACTCGTGGTCTGTGGACCAGGAAACAATGGAGGCGATGGATTTATCGCAGCTCGTGTCTTGTCGGAGAAGGGGTACACCGTGAAAGTGGTGTCACTTGTTCCTTTTGGCGACATAAAAGGTGACGCGCTGCTGGCAGCTAAAAGTCTGACAGAACCCATGAAAAAAGAACATGCTGTCACTATAGACCGATTCACCAATCCCGAAATGCTGAGGAAAGAACTCGATGATAGTGCTGTAGTTGTAGATGCGATCTTTGGCATCGGTCTCGACAGACCTGTGTTCGGAGATGCACATCTGGTGATCTCGCTCATCGCTGAGTCAAAAAAACCAGTCATATCGGTGGATCTCCCCTCAGGGATACAAGGAGAAACTGGAGATGTGATGGGAATAGCACTTCCCGCGGTGGAGACGGTGACGTTCATGCATTTGAAACCAGGACATCTACTCTTGCCTGGGAGAGTGTATTCTGGTCTTGTAACAGTAGTTGACATTCATCTTCTTCCACTGGAAGAGGTCAAGTCTTTCACTCCTAAGACCTGGCTAAATCGTCCTGCACTGTGGTCGAAGTACGTTTCAGTTCCGAAGCTTGATGGTCACAAGTATGACCGTGGTCATTGCATTGTGGTGTCTGGATCTGCCAGTCGCACTGGTGCATCACGATTGGCGGCTATGGCGGCTCTGCGTGTCGGAGCTGGATTAGTCACTATGGCTTCTCCTCCTGATGCAGTTATGGTGCATGCAGCCCACATGACTACTGTCATGATCGAGAGCATGGAGGGGGCTACTGGTCTAGAAGCTATACTCGAGGATCGGCATAAGAATGTGGTTGTCATAGGTCCGGCTGGAGGGATCGGTGCAGCCATGCGCGGATTGATCTTATCTGCCTTGGCAACAGACTGTGCTGTAGTGATAGATGCCGATGGAGTCACGAGTTTTGCTGAATGTCCAGAAGAACTGTTCCATGCTGTGCAGGCCAAGCGAAGTCATGGAACTGGTTTCGGAAGAGGTGCGGATAATTGCGCTGTTATAACTTGTCATGAAGGGGAATTCGCTCGGCTATTCCCTGACCTTTCGACGAAGAACTTCCCTGGTTCCAAGGTGGAACGCACTCGTACGGCTTCTATGCGTTCTGGAGCTACGGTTGTGCTCAAAGGTCCTGACACGGTTGTCGCATCGCCGGATGGAGAAGTCACTATTGCTGACAATGGTCCTCCGCATCTGGCGACGGCAGGGACGGGTGATGTATTATCTGGTTTGATCGGTGGTTTGTTGGCCAGGGGGGCTCCTGGCTTCGAGGCTGCATCGGGTGGTGTCTGGATACAGGGTGAAACAGGAAACAAAGCCGGTCCTGGCTTGATTGCTGAAGACTTACCCAGTTATGTGAGAGATGTTTTGACGGAACTGTATGCCGGTCAGCCTTTGTGTTTGAGCACTCGGTAGCGATTGTTCTGTTTTGGGGGAGGGCGTCTATACGAACGGCATGCGCGAGGGGAGCCCTACAATTCGGTATGGATGGGTGATGCGGTCCGACTTCATGGCTGCTGCGGCACCACTCCAGCACTATTTGATCTCAACCGTCCCACCAGGCTCTTGGGTGCGCACACCCTCACAACAGCACTATTTGATCTCAACCGTCCCACCGGGCTTGAGTGCCTACACTCCCACAACAGCACTATTTGATCTCAACCGTCCCACCGGGCTTGAGTGCCTACACTCCCACAACAGCACTATTTGATCTCAACCGTCCCACCAGGCTTGGGTGCGCACACCCTCACAACAGCACTATTTGATCTCAACCGTCCCACCAGGCTTGGG